>Ga0307515_10017172_pt1 | contig 13203 bp, 11 predicted proteins | sample 17_EM_MG_FD_194513 | JGI IMG/M metagenome (GOLD analysis project Ga0307515, IMG submission 194513) | Populus trichocarpa ectomycorrhiza microbial communities from riparian zone in the Pacific Northwest, United States - 17_EM | ecosystem: Host-associated > Plants > Roots > Unclassified | place...
GGGGGGGGGGGGGGGGGGGGGGGGGGGGGGGGGGGGGGGGGGGGGGGGGGGGGGGGGGGGGGGGGGGGGGGGGGGGGGGGGGGGGGGGGGGGCGGGCGCGCCGGCGGGGCGCCCCCCCCCCGACCGCGCGGGTCAGCCGCTCGTTGGGCCGATTGTCGGGTGGGCGACGCATTGCGAATTCTTCAATTACAGATAGTGACCGATGGCATAGCTCAGTCCGGAGGTGGCTCGTACCGTGCAGGGCAACAGCGTTTCGGCCCGGCAGGCGGCGCTCGCCGCCTATTGGACCGCAGACCGCATGAAGGCCGCCAAACCCGACACCGAGATGCCGGTAATGAAGGCGGCCGCGCAGCCTCAGCTCGCCGCGTCCGTCATGACTACAGTCGCGTTGGCTAAGCCGCTCGGTAGCCGCGAGATCCGCGACGGCGCGGCCGGTTGATCGGTGCGGGCTGGCTCGGCTTGACCACCGCCCCGCCGGCCACCGCCCCGCCGGCCACCTGTGCGCCGGCCACCTGTGCGCCGGCCACCTGTGCGCCCAAAGCTGGGGCACCGCCCGCGTCCGCCCATCCTGACCGGCCGAGGGCGCGCCACAACCCGGCAGTTTCAGCCGGTCGCCTCTGCGGGGCCTTCTAGTCCGGCCCGCTCGTCGCGCTCTGCCCAGGCCAGCAGCGGCTCCAGCGAGTGGCCGACGTCGTCGATCGTGGCGTGCAGGTCGCCGAGTTTGGCAAACCGGGCGGGCACGCTGCGGATCGTGCAGTCGCCGGGCTCGACCGCGTCGACCTCGTCCCAGACGATCGGCGTGGAAACCGTCGCCTCGGCGTTGCCCCGCACCGAATAGGCACTGACGATCGTGTGATCCCGGGCGTTCTGGTTGTAGTCGATGAACAGTGAGGCCGGGTCGCGGTCCTTGCGCCACCACGTCGTCGTCACGTCCTCAGGCGAGCGCCGCTCCACCTCCCGGGCGAACGCCAGCGCCGCCCGCCGCACGTCGCCGAAGCCCCATCGCGGCTGGATCCGGACGTACAGATGCAGGCCCCGCCCGCCGGACGTCTTGGGATAGGCGACGATGCAGAGCTCGTCGAGCACCTCGTGGGCCACGTGCGCGACCCGGCGAACGGTGGCGAAGTCGCACTCCGGCATCGGGTCGAGGTCGATGCGCCACTCGTCGGGTTTCTCGGTGTCGGCCCGGCGCGAATTCCACGGGTGAAACTCAACCGTCGACATCTGCACCGCCCAGATCACGTCGGCCAGCTGGGTGACGCAGAGCTCGTCGGCGTGCCGGCCGTAGCGGGGAAACTCGACCCGGACGGTCTGCAGCCAGGGCGGCGCCCCGTGCGGAACCCGCTTCTGGTGCACCTTGGCGCCGGCCAACCCGTCGGGGAAGCGGTGCAGCATGCACGGCCGCTCGCGGAGCGCCCGGACAATCCCGTCGCCGACGCTGAGGTAATAGTTGGCCAGGTCAAGCTTGGTCAGCCCGAGCGCCGGGAAGTAGACCCGGTCGGGATTCGAGATCCGGACGGTGTGCGGCTCTACCTCGAGCTCAACCGCCGGCGACTTGGCCGCCATGATCTCAACCTAGTCGCTAACCGCTCGACTGTTGGGCTCTGACAGCCACCCGCACGCACTCGGCGAGACCGACCGCCTGGACGATCGACAACACCGGAGCGGTCATCTCGAACGCCACGCTGTCCTGCCGCAACGAGAAGGCCCGGTTGGTGGTGGCCAGCCGCGCCACCGGCGATCCGGACCCGTCGCGCACCTTGAATCTGCGGCCCGTCCAGTTGCCTTTGGTGGTCAACCGCTGACCGCCCGGCAAGGTAATGACGCTGCGCCCGATCGGGAACCACCAGCTGGGCTTGAGGCCGAGCAGCACGTCGCCGTCAAGCCCGGTGATTTGATAACTGCGGCCCCAGAAACCTTTGAGGCCGACCGCGAGCTCCGCGTCGCCGAACGCATCGAGGATGTCGAACCGGTGCGTCATGCTCAACGCAGGCCAGCGGATCTGCGCGACCGGCTGCCCGTCGGGCAGCGTGACCGGGGCCGTTCTGGCGAATGCCGCGTGCCCGGGCAGCAACAGGACGCCCACGAAAGGCTCATACGGGTGCATAGCCCGATGGTGCACCCGCCCCGCAATCCGGGGTTGTGCCGCTACCGATGCTGGTCCTTCGGACGGCACGGAGAACCCAGGCCCTTGCGGGGCCACCGCTACCGATCCCTGGCCCTACGGACAGCACAGAGAACCCAGGCCCTTGCGGGGCCACCGCTACCAGCACCCGGCCCACCAGACGATACGGAGAACCCGGGCCTTGGCGGGGGCCGGTCGGGAGTGCGGCCGGCCCCGGCGGGGTTGGTTAGGAGATGGCCGGCTCCAGGTCCTGTTCCGGTGCTGGGCTCTCGTCGGGCGTCTCCTCGTCGTGGATGTGCATCAGCTTGCCCGGCCACCACATCCAGCGGCCGATGTCCAGGTTGAGCGCCGTCACCAGCACCGACCGGACGACCAGCGTGTCCAGCAGCACGCCGAACGCGACCGCGAAGCCGATCTCGGCGAACGCCACCAGCGGCAGGCTGCCCAGCGCCGCGAACGTGCCCGCGAGCACGATGCCGGCCGAGGTGATCACGCCGCCGGTCGCCGCCAGGCCGGTCAGCGAGCCGCGCCGGGTGCCGTGCTGCTGTGCCTCCTCGCGGACCCGGGTCATCAGGAAGATGTTGTAGTCGATGCCCAGCGCGACCAGGAACACGAACACGAAGAGCGGGAACGCCGTGTCCTCACCGCCGAAGCCGAACACGTGCCGGAAGACCAGCGCGCTGACCCCGAGCGCCGCCGCGAACGACAGCACGACCGTGCCCATCAGCACCAGCGGCGCGACGATCGAGCGAAGCAGCAGGCCGAGGATGACCAGCACGACGAGCAGCACCAGCGGGATGATCAGCCGGTTGTCGTGATCGTTCGCGTTGTTGATGTCGAGCATCACCGCGGTCATCCCGCCGACCTTCGCGTCGGCGCCCGGCACGGCGTGCACGGCGGTGCGGACCCGCTCGACCGTCTGCTGCGCGGTGACGCTGTCCGGCGCCGCCGCCAGGGTCCCCTCGAACGCGACCAGGTCACCCTTGACCACCGGATCGGCGACCGCGGTGATCCCGGCCGTACCGGCGAAGGCGGTCTTGATCGCATCGGCGGACGCGGCCTTGCCGATCACGCTGACCGGCTGGCCCTGCCCGGCCGGGAAGTGCCGGGAGAGCGCCTCCTCGCCGGTGACCGACGGCTGCTTGGTGACGAACGTGTCGGCCTGCGAGAGGCCGTTGGCGTCGAGCTGGAGCAGGCCGAGGGCCATTGCGCCGAGCACGACCGCGGTAGTGATCCAGACCGTGCGGGGCCGGTTGGCGATGCCGGCGCCGAGGCGCGCGTAGAGGCCGGTGGCGGTCGGCTCGGCGGTGCCCGCCTTCGGCCGGACCGGCCAGAACAGCCAGCGGCCGAAGATGACCAGCAGCGCGGGCAGCAGAGTGATCATGGCGAGCAGGCCGACCACGACACCGAGCGCGGCGACCGGGCCGAGGCCGCTCGTCGAATTCATCTCCGCCAGGGTCAGGCAGGACATGCCGATCGCGACGGTGGCCGCGCTGGCGATGATCGCGGGACCGGCCCGGTGCAGGGCGAACGCCATCGCCTCGTGGCGGTCGGTGTGCCGGCGCAGCTCCTCCCGATATCGGGCGACGAGCAGCAGGGCGTAGTCGGTGCCCGCGCCGAAGACGAGCACGGTCAGGATGCCGGCGCTCTGCGCGTTCACCACCAGGCCCGCGTTTTTACCCAGCAGGTAGATCACGCCCTGCGCGGTGCTCAGCGCCACGCCCGCCGTGACGATCGGCAAGAGCCAGAGAACCGGGCTCCGGTAGGTGATCAGCAGAATGATCGCCACGATCCCGAGGGTCGTGTAGAGCAGCGTGCCGTCGATGCCCCGGAAGGCCCCGGCGGAATCGGCCGCGTTACCCGCCGGGCCGGTCAGATAGATGCTCAGGCCGTCCGTACCCGCGCCGGTCTGTGCCTTGATCGCGTCGACGACGTCGACGATCTTGTCCCAGCCGGCGGTGTCGACCTTGATCGGCGCGATCACCTGCAGCGCCTTGCCGTCCTGCGCCGGCACCGGCCCGGCAACCTGGCCGGTGACGCCCGCGATGGACTGGATCGCCCGCACGTCGGCGGCCGCCTTGGCCTGGTCGGCCGGCGTGATGCCGGCCGGCCGCTCGTAGACGATCACCGCGGGCGCGAGGTCGTCGGGCTGGAACCGTTTGGATAGGTCGGCCACCTGTGTCGACTCGGCGCCGCCGGGCAGCCAGGCCGAGTTGTCGTTCTTTTCGACGCTGGACAGCTTGCCCGCGAGCGGGCCCGCGATCACCAGCACGCCCAGCCATAGGGCGAGCACAATCCACTTGGACCAGCGTCCACAGACAAGCTGCGCGAAGCCGCCGACACGTGCCATGACTATCCCCCCGGATGTCTATTTTGACCCGCGGCAGCGTATCGCCGGGCTACGACAACTCTGAAGCGGTTTCCCGACACTTCAGGGTCTTTTCAGGGCACCGATTGGGGACTTAAAGGACGTCGTCGTCCATCTCGGCCAGCAGCGTCTCCCGGCTGTCCAGCAAGTCGAAGAGCGGACCCGTGCGCGGCAGTTCGTACGCGAAGAAGTAGCGCGCGGTCAGCCGCTTGCCGGCGTAGAAGTCCCCGTCTTTGCCGTGCGCGGCGATCGCCTGCTCCAGCCAGATCCAGGCGATCACCAGGTGGCCGGCCGCGTCCAGGTAGGCGGTTGCGTTCGCCAGGGCCGTGCTCGGGTCGCCGCCCGCCCAGAGTTTGGCCGTGCTGGCGAGCAGCCGGTCGCAGGCCGAGTCCAGCTGGCCGGCCAGTTCGGCCAGCTCCACCGGCGTACGCTCGATGGTTGCCTTGATGGTCCGGACCAGCACGGCCAGGCCGGCGCCGCCACGCATCGTCACTTTGCGGCCCAGCAGGTCGAGCGCCTGGATGCCGTCGGTGCCCTCGTGGATCGAGTTGAGCCGGTTGTCCCGGTAGAACTGCTCGACCGGATACTCCCGGGTGTAGCCGTAGCCACCGTGGATCTGGATCGCGTGGTCGTTGGCCAGCCGGCACCATTGCGACGGCCACGCCTTCACGATCGGGGTGAGCACGTCGAGCAGCAGATCCGCCTCCGCGCTCGGCTCGTCCAGCAGCCGGGCGGCGTAGAGGATCAGGGCAAGACCGCCTTCCACGTACGACTTCGAGGCGAGCAGCATGCGGCGTACGTCCGGGTGTCGCACGATCGGGACCGGGGGCGCGGCCGGGTCCTTGTCGTCGATCGGCCGGCCCTGGAGCCGCTCCCTCGCGTACGCGAGGGCGTGCAGGTAGCCGGTGTAGCCGACGGCGACGGCGCCGGAACCCACGCCGATCCGCGCCTCGTTCATCATGTGGAACATGTACGCCAAGCCGTGCCCCGGCTCCCCGACCAGATAGCCGACGGCGTCGGCGAAGGCCAGCACCGCGTTGGTCGTGCCCCGGTAGCCCATCTTGTGGTTCAGCCCGGCCAGCTCCACCGCGTTGCGCTCGCCGACCGTGCCGTCCGGGCCGACCAGGTGCTTCGGCACGATGAACAGCGACAGGCCCTTGACCCCGGGCGGTGCGCCCACGATCCGGCCCAGCACCAGATGCACGATCGTCTCGCTCAGCTCGTGGTCCCCGCCGGAGATCCACATCTTGCTGCCGGTCACCCGGTAGCTGCCGTCCGCCGCCGGCACCGCCCGGGTGGTGACATCGCTCAGCGACGAGCCGGCCTGCGGCTCGGACAGGCACATGGTGCCGGTGAACCGGCCGTCGAGCATCGGCTCGGCGAACGTCTTGATCTGCTCGGCCGACCCGTGGGCGAGCAGCAGGCTCGCGTTGCCCATGGTCAGCAGCGGGTACGACGCAGTGGCGATGTTTGCCGCCTGCAGCCAGGCGAAACAGGCGCGATGGATGACCTGCGGCAGCTGCAGCCCGCCGACCGCCTCGTCCATCGCCCCGGAGAGCAGCCCGGACGCGTTGAAGGCGGCCAGCGCGGCCTTGACCTGCGGGATGACGTGCACGCGCGTCCCGTCGAACGTGGGCTCATTCGCGTCGCTCGCCGCGTTGTGAGTGGCGAAGTCCCGCTCGGCGATCTGGGCGGACACCTCGAGGAACGCGTCGAACGTCTCCCGCGAGTGCTCGGCGAACCGCGGCAGGGCGGTCAGCGCCTCCGCGTCGAGCCATTCGTACAGCAGAAACTCGAGATCACGCCGGGACAGGATCTTGGACTCCACAGGCACCACCTTCGGCACGGACAACCGGGCTACAAGCCATTGTCGCGCGCCGCTACTCGCCGGCCACCCCGGTTCGGGGCGACGGGAGTCGGGTTTCATACAACGGACTTGCCTGGGTTTCCGCCGCGGGTGGGCTCAAGACAGACTGATCACACCCAGTTCAGATCGCGGCGGGTGGTGGTGGCCGCGGGGCGGCAGTGCGCGGAGGTGGACATGAGTCAACCGTAGGTCAGGCTCGGCCGCGGCGACCCGGTAACGAGGTTCGCGCGTGGTTGCTACCGGACGGTATCCGCGAGCCTTCCAGCGATCACGGCTGGCATTCGGCCGAGGGGAGCGCGACCGAACGGCCTCCGCCAGACCCCCCACGCCAGTCCAAGGGTGTGCCGCCGCTCCGGCCCTTCCGCCAGGGCCGCGCCCCGTTCAGCGCCAAGATCGAACCGATACCTACGGCTCTCGGCGGGGCGGTGCCGGGCGAAATCCGGCACCGGCCCACTTGACCTCGTATTTTGCCTGGTCGCCGGCGCAGCGGCGACCAGGAACGAAACCGGTCAGGCGCCTTGGGCTCCGGCCCAGACCTGATAGGCGGCGTCGCGGTAGTAGGCGAAGTAGGAGTCGCCCCAGGTCCCGAAGTAGGTCGCGGTCTGGATGGCCGAGCCGTCGGAGGGCTGGTAGTTGACGATGAAGGCGCCCCCGCTCGCCCCGCCGGACAGGCCGTTGCAGTTGGGGATCTGCACCCCGCCGGACGGGCCGTCGTAGGGCTGCCCCTCGCACCAGACGGCGTAATCGAGGCTCGCCGGTAGGCCGATGGCGTGCGCGTAGCTGTTCGTCGCCCAGTTGAAGCCCAGGCCGGAGCCGCCGACAGCGTCGACGATGTGCCCGCCGGAGTTACCCCCGGTAGTCATCACGATGAAGGCGTTGTCCCCGCCGGGGCCCCGGTCGTCGATCCGCCAGCCCATCGAACGCCAGTTCCACCAGCCGTAGGGCGCGCTACCCCGGTTGTACGAGGGAGCGAGGGGGTCTCCCTGCTCGACGGGGTCGACACTCGCACACATTGACGTGTTCCTATATACAAGAACGTCAATTGGCCAATGTCAACGAGCCGCCGCGCTACGCCGTGCCGTGATGGAACGCGCGCACCTGGTCCTCGACCTGGGCCCGCAGCGCCAGGAACTCCGGCATCCGCTTCACCGTCAACTCCCGGTCCTTGGGCAGGTCGACGACGATGTCGCTGGCCACCCGGCCCGGGTCGCAGGCCAGCACGACCACGCGCTCGCCGAGGAAGACCGCCTCCTCCACGTCGTGGGTGACCATCAGCACCGTCGTGCCCGTGTCCCGCCAGACCCGCCGGATAAAGACCTGCATGTCCTCCTTGGTCTGCACGTCCAGCGCGCCGAACGGCTCGTCCAGCAGCAGCACGGCCGGCTCGCACGCCAGCGCCCGGGCGATCGCCACCCGCTGGCGCTGGCCGCCGGAGAGTTGCTTGGGCAGCTTCGAGCGCAGCGCGGTCAGGCCGGTCTCGGCGAGGTACCAGTCCACCCGGCGCTTGCGTTCGGCGCGGGACAGCGGGAGCAACTCGAGGCCGAAGCCGACATTGCGCTCCACATTCCGGAACGGGTAGATCGCGCCGGACTGGAACACTAGGCCGCGGTCGGGGCCCGGGCCGATCACCGGCTCCCCATTGATCTCAACCGCCCCGCTGGTCGGCCGGGTCAGGCCGGCGACCAGCGACAGCAGGGTCGACTTGCCGGAACCGCTCGCGCCGACCAGGCAGACGAACTGGCCCTCCGGCACGTTCAGCGAGATGCCGTCCAGGGCGGTGAACGCGCCGAACCGCATGCCCACGCCGGCCAGCGACAACAGCGTCATGGGACCCACCGGCCGACCCGGTCGCGGAGCACCCGCAGCAGGATGTCGATCGCCAGGCCGAGCACCGCGATCACCACCAGCACGGCGAAGATCCGGTCGCTGGCGAGGAAGCGCTGACTGCGGGCGATCCGGTAGCCGAGACCCGCCTCGGAGTTGATCAGCTCGGCGACGACCACGAAGTTCCAGGCGGCCGCCGCGTTCACGCGTACGCAATCGATCATGCCCGGAAGCGCATGCGGCACGACCACCTTGCGCAGCACCTCGCCGCGCCGCGCCCCTAGCGTGTAGGAAACGTCGACCAGCGAGCGCGGCACCTGGCGCACCACGTCCGCGGTCATCAGGGTGTTGAAGAAGACCGTGCCGATGAACAGCAACATCCACTTCGACGGCTCGCCGATGCCCAGCCAGATCGTCAGCAGCGGGATGAAGGCGCTGGCCGGCAGGTAGCGCAGCAGGCCGACGACCGGCTCGAAGAGCGCCTGCCCGGCCGGGAAACTGCCCATCACCAGCCCCAGCGGCACCGACACGACGATGGCCAGGCCAAAACCGATCAGGATTCTTCGTACGCTGGCCCAGGTGTCGTCGAACAACTGTCCCGATTTCGCCATCTCGAGCCCGGCCGCCCAGACCTCCTGCGGTGACGGCAGGAACTGTTCCTGGACCACGCCGGCGGCCGACACCGCCACCCACGCGACCAGCGGCACGAGCACCGAGCAGGCCATCAGCACGACCCGCCAACCGCGCGGGATCGGCGCGCGCAGAGCCCAGACCCGAGCCGTACGCACCGGCTTGCGGCGCGGCAGTGGCTCGCTGAACGGCCGCGCGGGAATGGTGTCGACCGCCGCGTTACTCATTCCTTGGCGGCCTTGACGAACTGCGGGTCGAACAACCCCTCGGTCGACGGTTTCTCCTCGGCCAGCCCGGTCGAGACGATGAAGTCGCCGATCTGCCCGGCCTGATAGTTCAGGTTCGCCGGGGTGTTCCCGCTCGTGAACGCCTCGAGGTTCTGGTCGCGCGTGAAGATCGTCGTACCCGCGTCGTAGCTGGCGTAGTCGGTCGCGCTGACGCCGCCGCGCTTGGCCATGATCTCGACGGCCTCGGTCGGATTGGCCTTGATCCACGCCATGGTGTCGAACCAGGTCTGCACCATCTCCTGCACCTGGGTCGGGTGGTTCTTGACGAATTCGGAGCCGAAGACCAGGTGATCGGGGATGGCGCCGGGGAAGTCCTTCGAGGTGGCGATCGCCTTGCTGCCCTTGAGGCCGAGCGCGGTGGTGGTGAACGGCGCGAAAACGCCGACCGCGTCGACCTTGCCGGCCACGAAGGCGGCCGCCGCGGCATCGGTGAGCAGCGGGGTGAACTGCACGTCCTTCTCGGTCAGCCCGGCCTTACGCAGCGCGAGCAGCAGCAGGTAGTGGTCGACCGTGCCCTGTTCGGCGGCGACCTTCTTGCCCTTCAGGTCGGCGATCGAGTTGATCCCGGGCCGGGCGATGATCTGGTCGTTACCCGTGGAATTGTCGTTGACCAGCACCACGGTCTGCTTCGCACCGCCGCTGACCGAGGAGAGCGTGTCGTTCAGGGTCTGGCTGTTCGCGTCGAGGTTGCCGGTGCTCAGCGCGGTCAGCGAGTCGGTGTAACTCTCGAAGTATTTGAGGTCGACGCTCACGCCGTTCTTGGTGAAGAAGCCCTTCTCCTGCGCGACCTGCCAGGGGAACCAGCCGGGCCAGGCCGAGAAGCCCAGGCGTACGGTCGCGGTCTTGGCACTACCCGGGCCGGTGGCGGCACCGCTGTCGGCACAGCCGGCGAGCAGGAGCACGGCGGCCACCGCAGATAGCAGCTTTTTCATGGCTTTACCCCAATGCTAGGACCCGGCTTCGCACTCGGAAGATGGCCGGAGCGGACCAAACAGCCGAGCGTGTCGCAGATGACCCGGGTGGCCAGCAGCGCGGTGATCTCGGCGTTGTCGTAGGGCGGCGCGCACTCGACGATCTCGATGCCGGCCAGCGGCCGGGCGTCCGCGATGATCTGGATGAACTTGAGCACCTCGCGGGGCAGGAAACCGCCCGGCTCGGGCCAGCCGGTGCCGGGCACGAAGGCGGCATCCAGGCAGTCGACATCGAACGAGAGCCAGACCGCGTCGGCGCCGTCCCAGGCCACTTCGAGCGCCCGCTCGGCGGCCTGCTGGATGCCCATCTCGACCGCGTCGGTGACGGTCATGATCGTGGTGCCGCGCTCCCGGCCGACCTTGACTCCGGGCCGGGGCGCCTGCCAGCCGCCGATGCCGATCTGCACCAGGTTCTTCGGCGGCACGTTGGGCAGGTCCGTGGCGTGGAACCACGGGGTGGTGTGCATCCGCTCGTCGAGATCCGTCTCCTGGGTGTCGACGTGCCGGTCGAAGTGGATGATGCCGAGGTTGCCCTGCAGGTGCTGGGCGACGCCGCGTACGGTCGGGTAGCCGATGGAGTGGTCGCCGCCGAGCACCACCGGGAACGCGCCGGATTCGTAGACGTGCGCGACGGCCTTGGAGATCTGGTCGAAGGTCTTCTCGATGTTCGCCGGGATGGTGAAGATGTCACCGAGATCGCACATGGTGATCGACTCGCGCAGGTCGACGCCGAGCTCGAAGGAGTACGGCCCGTACAGCGCGGAGATCTTGCGAATGCCCTGCGGGCCGAACCGGGTGCCGGAGCGGTAGGTGGTACCGCCGTCGAAGGGCGCGCCCAGAACGGCGACGTCGAACTCGCCGACCCGCCGGACATCTTCGAGGTAGTGCGCCTTGAGGAACGTGTTGATCCCGGCGAAGTGCGGCAGCTCCCCCCGGGAGAAGGTGGGAATCGTGCGGTCTTTGATCGAGTCGGCGCCCTGCAGGCCGTACTCGAGACCGCGGGCGATCTCCTCCTGCCACTTCGTGGTCGGGAGCTTCGCCTCCGCGGCGACGGCGAACGCGGCCTCGGGCCCGTAACGGTCGTGCAGCGGGGGCTCTTCATCGGATTGGGGTACGTGCGAGTGATCGTGATGCAGTCCCACGGGCGCCTCCAGGTCGGAGAGGCCTGGCCGGAGAGCAGCCAGAACCATCGGCTGTTCTCCCGGGCTTTTGTCCCGCCGTGGAACGCCCTCGCGGACGCCTGCACCTCTCGGACCAGTCCTCCGCCGGCTGCGGCGGAACGGAACCCTAGGCGCGCCTCACCCTTGGTGAGTCATCTGGCAGTAGAGACCCGCGACGTTGCTCGGGCATATCCCGGTAGTTACCGCTGTGTGTCGGCGTCAGCGGCGCTAGCGTGGCCGCGCTGGTAGGTTGCCCAGGCATGATCACGCTTCGAAAAATGTCGATGGCCGTGCTGGGGGTGGTCGCGTTCGTGGCGACCACCGGTTTCGTTCCGGGCGGCGCGCTGCCGTCCTGGCAGCTTTCGCCCACCGGCGTGACCGCGCGCTTCCGCGGCCTCGCACCGGTAAGTGACAAGGTGGCCTGGGTCGCCGGGTCCGCGGGCACGATCCTGCGTACTGTCGACGGCGGCAAAACCTGGGCGTCGGTCGGCCCGGCCGGCACCGCCGAGCTGCAGTTCCGGGACATCGAGGCGGTCGACGCCGAGCACGCCGTCGCGCTGACGATCGGCGAGGGCGAGGACTCCCGGCTCTACACCACATCGGACGCCGGCGCGACGTGGACCGAGACGTTCCGCAACACCGAACCGGCCGCCTTCTACGACTGCGTCACCTTCCTGGATCGGCGGCACGGGCTGGCCCTGTCCGACCCGGTGGGCGGCAAGTTCCGGATCCTCGGCACCTCCGACGGCGGGCGGACGTGGGCCGTGCAGCCGACCACGGGCATGCCGGACGCGCTGCCCGGCGAGTTCGCCTTCGCCGCCAGCGGCACCTGTCTGGTCTCCGCCGGCGGCCGGGCCTACTTCGCGACCGGCGGCGGCGCGACCGCCCGGGTCTTCTCGTCGGCGAACGGCGGCCGCAGTTGGAGCGTCACCGACTCGCCGATCCCGAGCGGGCCCAGCGCGGGCATCTACAGCCTGGCGTTCCGCGACCCGTGGCACGGCATCGCGGTCGGCGGCGACTACGCGGTCCCGGACGCGGCGCCGGATGGCTCGGCCACCAGCCGCGACGGCGGTCGCACGTGGACGGTCTCGGGGACTGTGCCGGGTGCGTACCGGTCGGGCGCGGCCTGGATCGACGGCAAGACGGCGCTTGCGGTGGGCCCGACCGGCAGCGACCTCAGCCGGGACGGCGGCAAGTCCTGGACCGGCTTCGACGCCGGCAGCTTCGACGCGGTCGCCTGCGTCGGCCATGCGTGCTGGGCCTCCGGCGAGCAGGGCCGGGTGGCCGTGCTGACTTGGAGCCGGCACTAAGGTTTTCGGCGCACTCAGATCGGGGTTAGGCAGTCGCCCAGGCTGCAAGGCATGACGCCTGGGGCGGCTGCGCTAATCCCACAGTAGATGGCTGCACGAGGCGTCGACACGCACCGGGCAGCGATCTTCCTTTAGCCTTCCATCTTGATCCCCCACCGGTTGTCGAATTATCGAGCCGGGCCCGGGGGAGCCCCCTTGCCACGGTAGCGCACCGTCGGGAAGGAGTCCGTGAGATGCAATTTAAAGCCATCCTCGGGCTTCAACGACAGTTACGGTGCGGCGTTACGAAGCCACTGTCGGCGGGACCACACCTTTGTAGCCGATCCGCCACGTCTTGGCGACCCGCGGCGCCTCGAATTGGTTAGGCCGATCATCTAGGCGGGCACGACCGTTGCGGGTCGGCCACGCCATTTATCGATCGCCGGACCGGCGCCGCGGACCGCACTTCACCCAAGAGGTGAGAATCGCTCGCGGAGGCCATCGCTTACCGGCTTCCGCGAGTAGTCGAAGTTGCTGTCCCACAGATCACAGTGACCCGTGGAGCGTTCGCTCGTTAAAAGTGCGTCGGCCAAAGCGCTAACCGGGTAGAACGTTGACATGTTGAGTTTCTCGGCGGCGTAAGTCGCCCAGCATCACGCGCATACGCGGAGGAATAAATGGA
>Ga0307515_10017174_pt1 | contig 13202 bp, 12 predicted proteins | sample 17_EM_MG_FD_194513 | JGI IMG/M metagenome (GOLD analysis project Ga0307515, IMG submission 194513) | Populus trichocarpa ectomycorrhiza microbial communities from riparian zone in the Pacific Northwest, United States - 17_EM | ecosystem: Host-associated > Plants > Roots > Unclassified | place...
CATCAAACATTCAACTATTTCATTAATTCAATTCCTAGTTGTAACTCCACGAGAATACTATTGCCTTGAAGTTCATATTTCACATCCCCTTACTTCTATTCTGTAGCGTGTGCTTGATATTGTAATGTAGTATGTGCTTAGTACTATAACAAAGAGTAATTTTCAAAAGAGGTCTTTTGCTTAAAAATATATTAAAATGATTTTTTTCAATTTAAAATGATCAAAAAATACTAAAAAAATATTAATTTGATGTTTTTTAAAATGAAAACACACCAAAAAACACAAGCTACTGCACTCCTAAACACTCACGTTTAATTGAAAATATATCAAAATAATTTTTTTTATATTTTTAAGATTAGTACATCAACATCATTGAAAATCACCTAAAAACATTGATATGATGTAAAAAACACTTTGAAAATAAAAAGCTACCACAATAACAAATACAACCATACTCAAGATAGTTGTTAAAATAATTAAAATAATCCCATATAATAGCTAAGATAAAGAGTCACCCAATTATTATTATTATTTTTTGTTAAAATGAAGTTTTTCTTTCTTTTATTATTATTTTTTTAAAAAAGTTATTAATATTAACCCGGTAAAGTTTAGTCATGTTAACCCAAAAGTTAACCGCGTTTAATCATATTAATATTATTTTTTATTTAAATTAAAATATAATCTAAATTAAATTTCAAATCAAAGTTTTCTCGGATGGAATTTAATACCTATCCTTATAACAATAGAAAAGCACAGCATGGTAAAACTAACCCTAATTACCTCCCTAAAAATTCCTACACAATAGACTATCCCACGTTGGACCACAGATGTAGAAATACAAAACACACTCGTAATTGTACCAATTTGGACCGTCCACAAGATTGTACGTAGCAATGCTATGCCATGCATCATCAAACATAGCAAAAAAAATTCGTGATGGATGGAACCCTAAACATCGCCCATGCCTAGCATTTCTCATCACAGTAAAAAAGGTTGTAAAAGTAAAAATAAGTGACCCAAAACTAGTAAAAAAAAAATTGAATTATTGCACGAGAGATGGGTCCCTCTCCCCCACTCTACACCTCTCTCTACATATATCACTCTAGAGGTTGGATTGTTTAATATTTAATTCTATTTTAAAAAGAATTCAAAAAAGAATTTTTTTTTTAAATAATCCGCACCCTCTGTCAAAGACCACTTAAGGATGGTGGCACATGCCTGCTGTCATATCATTCACACAAAAGCATCAATGGCCTAGATCTTCCATGTACGAATACATTAACGGTCAAGATCTAACTCACTCTCTCTTTCTCTTACAAGGCTCTCTCTCTTTCTCTCTCTACTGTCCTCAGGTCCAGCTTTGTCGGGTCCCCTTATAAGGCAAAAGACACTGACCTCACTCACTGCATTTTCTCTCTCTTTTCTCTCCTGTAAACAGTACTGTAAGTTGGGTAACTTGGGTGAAAGATTTGAGCTTGAAAGCCGAAACCCACTTTGGTATGGTCATTTTCATTTTCTTGGAAGTGAGGTGATAGTGAAAGTTTCTTTCTTTTCCGGGGTCTTGATTTGTGTCATGAAATTGCTGAAATGCTATGAAAGTTTTGATCTTTTTGTCAAGAAAGTGAAGGAGAAGATCTAAATGGATCAGGGGTTGGTTTTGTTACTTTTTTTGGGGTTTCGTGTTTAGGGTTTTGGAGGAGAAGAAATGAGAGAAAGGATAGGTGGGGTTAGTGAGAGTGAGAAGAGGAGTGGTGGTGTGTTTTTGCTGGATTGGAAGATGATTATTATTATCAGTATGGTAGCTGTTAGTGAGGGTTTTATATAGTAATTAATTAGTTAGACTATCTGTGTTTAGCAGTATTAATTACTATATTTTGTTATAAGTAAGTGTATTTATCTAATAAAATTTTAAAAAAAGGTGGGATATGAAGCTTTCAACATCAGGGTTGGGCGGTCAGCAAGCTGGTCAAGAAGGTATATATATCTTATCAATCTTCATTTTGCTTATTAATTTTACTACTATTATGTATGTCATTTTCAGGCTCTTGTTTAGTTTCTTAGAGCTTTAAATGTCTTCAAGTTTATCCTTGAAAATTTATGATTGAATGTAAAGGAATTGTTTTGCTTACTATGTTTTGTGTATTATGATTATGATGATGGTGGGGTGATAGGGGAGAAGAAATGTTTGAATTCAGAGTTGTGGCATGCTTGTGCTGGGCCACTGGTGTCCCTACCAACTGCGGGGAGCAGAGTGGTCTACTTCCCTCAGGGTCATAGTGAGCAGGTGTTCTTCTTTTTCTCGTTGTCTATCTTCATTATGACTCTAATTTCTAGTTCCAAAAGTAATGCTTGTCTATTTGTTGTTTGTTATATATGCACATTTTGGTGGAGATTGAAAAGAAATGAACTTTTTATAGGTAGCTGCAACTACTAACAAAGAAGTTGATGCTCACATCCCAAATTATCCCAGTTTGCCACCCCAGTTGATATGCCAGCTCCACAATGTCACCATGCATGTGGGTTCGATTTGTTTAATTTAATCAGTAAAATCTCTTACATTTTCCTTACTTTGAAGTGGTTTTTGTTTTTCTAAATATCCAGTTATGATAATTTCAGGCAGATGTTGAAACGGATGAAGTTTATGCCCAAATGACATTACAGCCTTTGACACCGGTAACAACTTATAAAAACTTCAAGTATCGAGTTCATTTGTTTATTAAATTTCTTTTTAGCATGAGAATAATTGTTGGCTGTGTATATTTAGTTGTTGCCTAATCACGTTTTGTTATCATTGCACGAATAGCAAGAGCAAAAGGAGACTTTTCTTCCAATGGACTTGGGAATGCCAAGCAAGCAGCCCACAAATTATTTTTGCAAGACATTGACTGCAAGTGATACTAGTACACATGGAGGCTTCTCTGTTCCTCGTCGTGCTGCTGAGAAAGTCTTTCCTCCACTGGTAGTCTCTTTCTTGGCTTCTGTTGCTTCAAATATTTATGCAATGTTAATGACTTTCAATATGCCTATTTACTTGCCATGCAGGATTTCACCCAGCAGCCTCCAGCTCAGGAACTTATCGCCAGGGATCTCCATGATGTTGAGTGGAAGTTTAGGCACATTTTCCGAGGTAAGCTGTGGAATTTTTTATCATTACTTTGATAAGTTTGTAATTGTAGTAGGATGTAATGGTTGGATTTTAGGTTGATGATGCTTTATTGTTATTGCTTTGTGCCACCTAGCATTTTCAATCATAATACCATTGCTTTAACCTACAACACAACTGGAGAAAAATAGGCAATCTGCATTTTTCCATTACAATAACTTTGTTTAGTAGCAGTGTGCGCTGTCTTACTCTGCATTTTGATGCAATTGACTCTGAAGCCATTATGAACATTTTGGAAAACTTTTCTGAGCTATTCGTGAGCACCTGAGAATTAATTCTAATCTTGATCAGCTTTGCAATATGTTAGTTTTATCATTTATATTGATCACATGCCTCTCACCCTTCTATCGAAAAAAAAAAAATCTTTCGTTGATGTCTGATTTGTATCGAGTGGGTTTCTCTTATCCATGTAGTTGAAGTTCACAGATGCTAGTTGTCCCTTAAGATTTGGACCATCCTGCAGTTTAGCTAGTGTCTTTATGAAGGAGATGCCTAGATTTTTTTCCCTCATTTAGGATTTCTTAATTAGGTTGTTGGAATATTAATAAGAACTGGTAAGATATTGTGTTAGAATATCTGTTTAGTGGAATGCTCATCATGACTCAAATGAGTGGCCAACTTTTTTCGTTGCTCTACTTAATGTGTGAAAGAAATGCTAAATGAACAAAAAGCAAAACTGATTATATATATTTGGAGTATGTTGGTATGATAGAAGCATCCTTTTTGATGCATTAGATGTGGGATATACAAGAGCCATATTGATAGGCATGATATTGGGGCTCAATCAAGTCAGTTATCGTTGAGTACATGGCTGTAATTTATTCTGCCCCTTTCATGCAAGTTTTACTTGAATACTAGGAACTATACCTAGCACATGGGAACCAATTAAACGCTACTAAGTATATAATTTGTTTGAATTTCATCATAGCTTGGTAATCTAACAACTGTTACAATGTTGTACCTAATTGCGGATTACTTTCCAATGAAAGTAGTTTGCAATTAAAAGCTAAAGAGGATGGCAGTTGTATATGTGTAAAGGATATTTACATGGGGTTAATTATATCAGCACACATAGAAAAACTTATTGACTCTAATTATGCATGATTAATACACAAAATTACATTACTATTATGGTTAGTAAATACCATGTAAACATGGATAAATTATTGTTAAAGAATTATGGTTAGGAATAGTAATTAAAGTTAACTATAATAGTTGAAGTTGAAGGATTATAGTTAATGAACTATTTGTCCATTTATGTGGAAATTTGCTTATAAATAGCCATGACAAGTTCCTCTATGCGCATTTATTAACGGGAAAGATCATAAGACACATACATTGGTAAATTTATAAAGGGTTTAAATGCAATAAATAATGAGAAAAAAACAGAGTTTATATGGAAAACCCCTTGTAAAAGTAGGAAGAAAAGTCTCAAGAGAGGAATGTTATTAATAAAAGGATAAAATTAGAATTTAGAAGTATTACAAAGATACCAAAAACATGAAAACTCAAAAGTTATACTTGAATGCCTGCTAAAGAAGTCTCAGCAGAAAATGCAATGACTGAATATGATGAAAAAACACTCTTTCCATCTTATAAAATGGGAGACTAGACTTTATTCTCCAAGAACCTTCAAGTGTTTGTGTGGATTATAAGCCCAACACTGGGGAAGTAATTATTATGAAGTATAGAAGTAGTCAGGATAATCGACATACAATAATTCATTCTCTAGAAACCAACCAGGGTTAAAATCATCCATGTATGCATCTTGTAGAGTGGTGTAAGCCACCACTGCTACAGTGTAAAGTACCTCCAGTTGAAGCACATCACCTCTTAGATGGAGAAATGCTTTGCTCCAACTGGCAGTATTTTTTATTGTAGTTGTGGTGGGCCTGGTGGCTTACAAGCCAAGCCCACCCTACAATAGTTATAAAAATTCATGAAGGCTACACTTTCCTGCTGGTAACATTTGTACTCCCATTGTCTCTGTATAACCACTGCTAATGAGTTGATGCTGTAGTGTAGAATGGGATGTTCTTCTATCATGTCACTAATGATTTTTGTGCAGGCTTACAGTTTTAATTCCTTCCTCATCTTGCAGGACAGCCCAAACGGCATCTACTTACAACGGGTTGGAGTGTGTTTGTAAGTGCTAAAAGACTTGTTGCTGGAGATTCTGTTCTTTTTATCTGGTACGTAATCATTTTTCTTTCTCTCCATAAATTTTCAGTCAATACAGCTAATCTTGTTTCCTTCCATTAGGAATGAGAAAAACCAACTTCTTTTGGGAATTCGCCGGGCCACTCGACCACAAACTGTAATGCCATCGTCTGTGTTATCTAGTGACAGCATGCACATTGGTCTCCTAGCTGCTGCAGCTCATGCTGCTGCAACTAATAGCTGTTTTACAGTGTTCTATAACCCAAGGTGGCAAACATGTTTGCAAGTTTTTTTCAATTCCTGCTTTAGGTTTTCATCTGACATGTATTCTTTTTGCAGGGCTAGTCCATCTGAGTTTGTTATACCTCTATCCAAATACGTTAAAGCAGTATTTCACACACGCATTTCAGTTGGAATGCGCTTCCGGATGCTTTTTGAGACTGAAGAATCAAGTGTCCGTAGGTATTATCGTAGTTGATAGTTTAGTGTTATTTATATTCTACCGCCAAGGTCTTTCAACCCTCATAATTGGTTATATTCTGTGAAGTCTCCCTCATGATTGATGTATTCTTCTGCAATTCCATGGTATTGAATCATATAACTGTCATATTATATCTTTTGTCGGTTTGGTAATTAGCTACAGCTGAACATAACCCTTGGGGAAGCATAAATGTTCATGATGTAGAGGTAGCATTCTTGTGTGATAATGCTGAGGGTTAGATGGCATGCACGAGTATCATCCCTTTTGAGCCACAACTAGAATCTTAAGGTATGGCAGCCACAAATCTATGAGTATCAATGTACAAGTCATTGTTTGCTAGGTTGAAACTGTAGGAAATGCCAAGTCATCACAACACAATTGGCCCTGTGTGTGATTTGGGTTGACGAGCAAGTTCTTGGTTCTGATAGCGGACAACCAAAAGCAGTCATAATGCATGCCATGTATCCCTCAACATTAAGATGATGCCAAGGAACTGCTGCTTCTACATCACTCATTTTATCTTGCCGAACTGCCATGTACGTGTGTGCAGCTATGTTTATGTGGAAGGCTTGTCTTATCCAGGTACATGGGTACGATAACTGGCATAAGTGATCTGGATCCTGTTCGCTGGCCTAATTCACACTGGCGATCTGTCAAGGTAATATATTTAATGTGTCAGACCCTGGATCCATAATACCAGACATGTTTGTGCCATTATATTCCATACAATGTTATGTAGTTGCTCAATGCATCTCTTCATTTTCAGCTTGACAGGTTTAGGATCTCTCTTTCAGGTGTTTGTACACATCACACACACATATAGAGAGAGCTCTTTTACCTGTCTTTACTTTCTTTTCAACCAAATTTAAATAACCAATTTATATTGCCTGTTTTTACATATTTGGTGCTGCACGCATATTGCAATGTAGTTTATTGTCCCATTAAATACTTAGCTTTTCTGACAGTAGGGTGGAGTTTTGTCACTTGGTCTCTGCTGGAGGTGCATGCTGTCACCTTCCAAATAAAGCAATCTGTCTTTTATGGTTTAAAATAGTATATAATACTCACCAGTCCTGTTGGAAGTACAGATGTAGACTGTTTTTATGCATACACAATTATCGTAATTTGCTGAGCTTCTTATCCAAAGAAAGAAAGGTTTACTTGCTTTGAGCAAGACTAGCAAACTATTGTCAAAAGTTCTTTGGTGAGAACGCCCTCTCCTTCACATGTATGTGCATGTTTTACACCTGTATGTATACAATCCCTTTTTGATGGCCAAGTGATTCTACTTTGCCAACCAGATAGCACAAGGCATAGTCTGTGGCTGTTTTACCTAGAACTTATGAAGCACCTTTATATTCATATTTCTTTAACTTCGTGCTTAATCTTTACATGTAGGTTGGCTGGGATGAGTCAACAGCAGGTGAGAGGCAGCCAAGGGTGTCATTATGGGAGATTGAGCCTTTAACAACTTTCCCCATGTATCCATCACTATTTCCCCTCCGACTGAAACGGCCTTGGCATCCTGGGTCACCATCTTTGCTTGGTACATTCTCTTTATTTTATGGTCCTATTTTATGTTTTTCCAACAAAGCTAGTTGGATTTTAGTTTATACCAAGGATCTGAACTTAACAAAGTCTGCTTGTTATGGATGTGAAGTAATAATTGAATAACAGGGGAAGAAGATTGACTAGCCTCTTAGAGCAGAGAACATTTAGAAAAGCATTAGATGCAAGGAAAAGAAATGAATATCATACCTTCCCTCATAAATCTCCATCCAAGTTATTATTAAATGGCCTTCTGAAGTAATTGCTGATAATGAATCTACATGTGTTGGCCAAACTGCAGATTATATAAGAGACTTGCAATTGTTGGAGCTGGGAGTTTAAGTGGTTGTCTTATGCATGATAGTTGGGCAGTTGGAGTGATGTAGGATGGGAATATAAAACAAATTGAAACAGCAAAAAACAGGAATATAACGGCTAAAATTCGAAGAAAATTGGTGGAACAAGAGATATATGTTAGTTACATAACTAATAGAGAATCCAAATAACAAAGGAAAGACCAAAAACAGTAAGGAAAACTAAACAATCAGCTTCTGCTTCATGGATAAAAAAAATAAAAATAAAGCTTGGTAAATTGAATATTATTCTCAATAGGTGGATTTTTGAGATGCACAAGTGTATGATCTGGATTGCCAAAATGGATGACCCAATATGTGGCTTACATGCTGCATGCAGTGGTTTTGCCATCCCAGATCACAAATGTATTATATGTATTTCCAAAACTGAAAATCCATTCCATTGCTTGAGTGAGAAGTGCTTGGGAAAAAGTAATGTGCATACTAATTTGAGACTTTACAAGTTTTCCTTGGGAGTTCTAATGATCTACTTTAAAAACTTTTAAAAGAAATCCTTTGTGGAATGGAAATTCAATGCTTATTGAAAATGAATTTGCTAGGAGGCGGAATCTCACTGACAAGGAATGTGGTTTTCTACATATAAAGCACAGTTATGTGAATTGTATCCCATTTGTTTTAAACTTGTTGCATTTTCCATATGTTAAATCATAGCTAGCCTAAAGTTATAGGATGCATGGATAATATGCTCAAGCTTAACATATAAACTACTCTAATTCGAATAGTAAAACTGAAACTGCTTGTATTGGATGATTTTTGTGTAGCATAGTCATCTGAAATCTAGTCCGAGACTCCAAGGTCTTGTGTAGGTCTAAAATCAACTGCTTGTAGTTTTCTGCTTGTGCGGGTCTAAAGTTGACAGCTCTCTCTCTCTCTCTCATTTTCATTTTTTGGTTAACCTCTTCATTTTCAGACAGCAGAGATGAAGCGAGCAATGGCTTAATGTGGCTAAGGGGTGGAAGTGGAGAACCAGGTCTTCCATCTCTGAATTTTCAAGCTAATATGCTCCCCTGGATGCAGCAGAGGCTAGATCCAACTATGCTGGGAAATGATCATAATCAGCGGTACCAGGCCATGTTAGCAGCTGGTATGCAAAACCTGGGAAGTGGAGATCCCTTGAGGCAGCAATTCATGCAGCTTCAGCAACCTTTTCAATACCTCCAACAGTCGAGCAGCCATAATCCACTGTTGCAGCTGCAGCAGCAGCAGCAACAGCAAGCAATTCAACAATCCATCCCTCATAATATCCTGCAAGCGCAAAACCAAATTTCAACAGAAAGCTTGCCCCGTCACCTCCTACAGCAGCAACTCAACAACCAGCCAGGTGATCAGGCTCACCAACACCAACATATCTATCATGATGGACTTCAGATTCAAACTGATCAACTCCAGAGACAACAGTCAAATTTGCCTTCTCCATCATTTTCAAAAACAGAATACATGGACTCAAGCTCAAAGTTCTCAGCAACTAATACCCCAATGCAAAACATGCTGGGTTCTCTGTGTAGTGAAGGGAGTGTCAATCTTTTGGACTTCTCCAGAGCTGGTCAATCTACACTAACCGAACAGTTACCCCAACAGTCCTGGGTCCCAAAGTATGCACATCAAGAGGTCAATGCTTTTGCTAATTCAATTTCACTCCCACGGACATACCCTGAGAAAGATCCCTCAATGGAAGCTGAAAATTGTAGTTCTGATGCCCAGAATCCGACTCTTTTTGGTGCAAATATTGATTCATCTGGACTCTTACTACCTACAACGGTGCCCAGATATTCTACTTCATCAATTGATGCTGATGTCTCCTCAATGCCATTAGGGGATTCTGGGTTTCAGAATTCTCTGTATGGTTGTGTGCAAGACTCTTCTGAGTTATTGTCAAATGCAGGACAAATGGACCCGCCAACCCCAAGTGGAACATTTGTCAAGGTATAAGCCAACAGTAATTTGCTTGTCTTATCGCCACTCCTGGTTGTTCAGATGTCCTGAGTAATTTATCCTTATTTTTGTTCCAGGTCTATAAATCAGGGTCGGTTGGGCGCTCATTGGACATCTCCCGGTTCAGCAGCTATCATGAGCTGCGAGGAGAACTGGCTCAGATGTTCGGAATTGAGGGGAAATTGGAAAACCCTCATAGATCAGGCTGGCAGCTTGTATTTGTCGACAGGGAGAATGATGTACTTCTCCTTGGAGATGACCCCTGGGAGTAAGTACCAAGTTTCCCTTATTTGAGAATTCCCATAATTTAGCCACTTTTTTCAACCTAACACTGTTATCGTCACCATCACCTGCAGGTTATTTGTGAACAATGTTTGGTATATCAAGATACTCTCTCCGGAGGATGTATTAAAATTGGGAGAGCAGGGTGTAGAACCCTCTGGCCCAAATGCAGTGCACAGGATGAGTGGTGGTGTGGCTTAAGACCCTGCCCCCGGCTCCCCGAAACTCAGTGATCTAGAGCTGCATGGCATTCTTCATTCCACGTAGTTCATCAAATCCTCACTCCCTAGAGTTGAGATAAACTTGAACGAAATCCCATCTCCTCCAACGTGTGCACCTCTCCCGCTTTCTTTATATGTCTCCTACGTTATTATATATTACTTTGCCTAGACTAACTAGTTATTCTGAAGAATTTGACTTTTATCATGGATTAGATACATCTAAGTTCACTAGTGAGCCAAAAGAATTAGAATGTGGCAGAATGGTTCTAGGTATGTAAACTTGAATGAGCAATCATGCCATCCATGCTATTAAAATATTACACTGTTTCTGGTATTTTTATGATTATTATTCACTCAAATATTACACTGCATACCAAAGTCTAGGTTACATTGTGACATCGAAAAGCTACATCATGCTTGCTGACCTTATTTGAAACATGTGTTTAAGGAAATATGTTCAAGCAATATTTTTGAACGAGTTGCTGGTGGATTCGTAGGCTCACCGATCATTGATGGCGCTATAATTGCTAATGTAATGCCACGGTAAACACCTTTGTCTTTACCAGCTACCGGAGCTCTGAGCCACCCAGTTTTGATCGATAATCATGATCGACTCCTCCTACAGCCAGTCTATCTCCTTGAACAAGATCCTTTAAGTTTGGTTTTTGGTTATTAGGAATTTAGGATGGGCCATTTCTTACAGATCCGTCCTCCAAAGAAAACAGGCACGATCATTTTCCATCATTTAGCTCAAGCAAGAATCAATCAATCAATCAATCAAATGGACAGAATCTACATCAATGAATAAGCTTTGGAAATTTGGTTCATGCAGGCTGTTCACTTCCTAGTTGTTTCATGGACCCCGACAATCGGCCTCTCCCCAAAAAATAACTACGTCTCTTTGTACGCGTAAAGCATTTATTTGTGACTTGATATGGTTTATTACTGGTTATATGACTCGTGGTGAATTATTTGACTCGTGTTTAGTTGTGAGTTAGATATGTTTTTTAACAAAATATTATATACAGAGGTTTTCTCAATGTGTTTTTATAGTTAAAAAATATTTAAGTGAAATGTAGATAAAGATATTTAATCTTGCAAGACAAGATATTTATCTAATTGTATTTACTAATTTTTTATTATTAAAATAATATTTTTATTTAATCAAATAATAATAGAAATAGACACATTTAATTGATTGAGTAAAATAATAATAAAAAAAAATACTATGCAAGACTGCACATTAGAAATTTTATCTTAAAATAAGTATTTTTTATTTTAAAAAATAAAATTCATCTATTCAAAAGATAAAAAAAATTATAAATGAATCATAAAAATCTCTTCAAAACTTAAACTAAAAACTATTTTTAATTTAAAAGAGATTCTATAAACAAAAGAGAGAAGAGTATTAATTTAAATATAAATAAAAAAATATTTAAAAGAAATATAAAAAATAATAATTAAAAAAAACTAGAAAAAAATAATTTAGAAAAGAAAAAAGGAAAATGCTAAGTGTTGTTGGGCCTGGTAAGTCAGGTCAGCCCGCCTAGGCCACTTTGTTAGGGCCTGCGCACTTGGGCTGTTATTTTTTTGCATCATGTCACCCACCCCAATTCTTTTTGAAAAACAAATCAGCAGAAACATTGCCTGGTGAGGTAGACGATGTGTCGTTTGATTTTTCCCAGATTCCAGCCATTATAGTGGTTGAAAAATCAGGGTTGAAGGTTTTTTGACCAAAAACACATAGAAAACACCATAGGACCTGTTGTTAAACTTATCTATGGCTTAAAAAACCCAAAAAACCATCCTAAAACTTGAAATCAACTCGAAACTGAAAATACTCTTGGACTCAGATCTTTTTTAGGTATTTTTAAGGTTAAAAAAAATCACCTAATATGAACTCCTCTTATTAAATGGAACCATTTGGCATAAAACTTGATCGTTTTGGTGGTTTAAATTGGCGCCAACAACACAAAAATTGATTTTCTTTATCGTCAGAATCTGACGACCTTTTTTTTTAAACTAGGGATTAAAAAATAACAAAAATAAAATTTTATACCAAAATTGAAATGAAAAAAAATATTGAGGTACCAAATATCTATAGTTTTTGAAGTATTAGGACTAAATTAAACTCTTTGAGTGAACTATGAAACCATCACTAATTTGTGATGTCTAAATGAAGAAAGATAAAAGATGAAGATCAAGAAAACTTTTCTTTGATGTGTTTAGCAAAATCAAGAATCTAAGCAAGATGATTTTTTTTAATATATGGTTTGATGCAAACTTTAAAATAATAAGAGAAGAATAAACTCTTTTTTATTTTTTAAGAAACAAGACCCTAGTCAAAACTAGAAAGAAATAAAATCAAGAAACAACATAAACTAAAGATTAAAGGGATATAACCTGATAAGAACACAAGCTCTGATACCAACTAATGTAAACACTGCCTGAGATACGCTAAAATTAGATTTGAATGGCTTGCAACTTGAACCAATAAGAACTTGTTTTGGAGAACCAAAATTATATGCAATGATCACTCCCACCTTACGCCTATAAAGAGATCAAACAAGTAGTATAAAATCACAACGAAGTTGATCAATCATTTGAATAGTTTGGAAGTTCAATAAAAAATTTAGTATAGAAATCACTTAACCACATAAAAGATAACAAGAATATCGATTTATTTATTAAAAATAGTCTTCTTATCAAAAAGTCTCTACAAAAGAGTATTTATACTAGAAAGAATTCTAAGTCAAATAGGATATCCCTAATGAATATAGATAAACCTAAATAATAATAATAATCCAATGAACTCAAATTTAAATAAAAGCTATAATATCTCTAAAAGATATAATAATAACTAAAAGATAAATAAAATAATAGTCCAACTAATTTAAATAAGAGTAAAGTCATTTCCATAATCTGCTTACAAAATTGAAGCCCAACTTCAAATGCATGGTTTTCTCTCGTGTTAATGGAATAGAAGGATTTTAATATATCATCGAAAAGATATGGCTGTCTACTTTCCAATACAACTAGAA
>Ga0307515_10017175_pt1 | contig 13202 bp, 2 predicted proteins | sample 17_EM_MG_FD_194513 | JGI IMG/M metagenome (GOLD analysis project Ga0307515, IMG submission 194513) | Populus trichocarpa ectomycorrhiza microbial communities from riparian zone in the Pacific Northwest, United States - 17_EM | ecosystem: Host-associated > Plants > Roots > Unclassified | place...
TCGCATAATATATAAGTTAAGATACTACTTTAAAACAGAAGAGAATAAGTAGTAGTATATATTAGAATAGAGAGAGACTACCTTTCTAAGGATTATTGCTACAAACCTAGGTATCCCTTAGCTTAATTATCTTTAAAAGCTCTTTAATTAACTTTAGATAATTTAGCGTAGTTTATCCAAATTATATTAAGAGGACTTTAGCCTACATAATTAAGTTATTAGCGTATACTAAGGTGTTAAAGAATATAACCTTACTCTCTTTAATCCTGTAAATACTTATAAAGGAGTATATACTCAATTAAGATCTTCTATTAGCACCGCTCTACGCTCTTAAAAAGTATAGTAATTTAACGCCTAACTCTAACCTACTTTAATTAACCCGCCTAACTAATATAATTATAACTAGACTGATCGAATATATAGTGGCCGGGGTAGGTAATATAGTAGAGGGTATAATTAACGACTATAAGGTAAAGGTAAAGGTCCTTATAGAGGTTCATTTTAAAGTAATTACTAGAAGAAGTGCTATATTTATAAGAAACCAAATTACTAGTTAACTAGGCATTCTCTTAATAAGCGAAAGGAGGTATATAATAAGTTTCGCTAGAGTATAAGAAACATCAGAAATTATAAGGTTACTATAGCCTACTTCTAAAGCTTCCTAGTTTAATATAAAGGCGTAAAAGATCTTAAGGGTAAGGTTAATAAGGCCGAATAGCTCCTTATAGATATAGAAATTAAAGACTACTTACCTAACCAATACTTTACTAAGTATGGTAAGGTAGATAGTATATAAACCGTTACCATTCTTAATAACTAATCTACGCTCCACTCTATTATAAAGTTAGATATCTTTAATGAGCCACAAAAGAGTTCCACGTTCTCCTTTAATAATAGATACTCAGCAAACATCTTCTATAGTATTATGCCAGACACTAGAGCCGTAGGAGTATCTATAGCAGGAGAACCTTAAGTTTAAGCCCTTTAGCAGCTTAATAGCTCTATTTAGATTAACTATTTAACGGCAGGCCAACACACAATTCGTTTTAGTAAGGGTACTGCGATCTCTCTTAGCACAATTAGGGTCCGAACCCCCTTAGAGTACATTAATTTCTACGTTATTCCTATAAATACCCTATTTTTATTTTATATCAGAGATATAGACAGATTAGGCGTTAAGCTTAATAACCTTAAGAATATACTTGTTTAGGGAGATAATTGGGTGCCTATTATACGCAAGTAGGGTTACCCCTAGTTGCTCCTTTATTAACTAGAAAAGAGTATTACTTAAAGCCACTTAACTAAGTCAGAATTACGTTAACTATACCATTACTTTGGCCACCTATCTGTTTACTAACTACTTAGGGTCCTTTAGCAAGTAGGCCATAAAGTTAAGATTAAGGTAATTAAGCATCTTATAAAGTACTGCTATTACTACTAAATAAACTAGAAATCCCCTAGCCGATTTAAGTTTAGCCTTAAAGATAACTACAACTTTAACTTCTATATCATTATTAACGTTATATATTTTAGCGGCAAGCCAGTACTCCAAGTTATTAACTTCTTAACCTCCTTTTAAGCCGCACGTTTCTTAAAGGATATATTAGCCAGGAATGCATAGGATACCCTTTAATTATATTAGATTAATATCTATCTAGGACCCCCTAATTAAATCGTCTATAATATAGAAAAGAACTTCTTATCTATAGAGTTTTAATAATAGATAAAGGCAATAGCAATCGAGGTTAAGGAAGTCCCCGTTAAGGCATATAATAGTATTAGAAAAGTAGAGCGATATTACACGCCATTATACCGCGTATATAAGATTATCTCTTTAGAACTAGAGGACGCTAGTAAAAAACTTACCTTATAAATAGCTGTTAAAGCCGTTAATAATTCCGCTAGCCTAGATAAACTTATACCTATATTACTAGTCTTTAGCGCCTACCCTTAAATAACTAATAATTCTCTACTATCTCCCTCTATTATATAATAAGCTAAGGCTATTCGCAAGGTAATAAAGGAGGTATAATATCTCTACGCCATATACTAGGTTAACAACGCACTAGGAATAAGAAATGGCCTAAACACCTTAACTACGCTTAATCTGCCACTTTAGTCTAAGGTACGCGTATAGCGTAAAAAGGGAGGATAGTTAGGCCCACATTAACTTATTACAATTAATGGTTAAACTTATACTATTTAGATGCCTTACGGACCCACTTAATTCCGTTTAACTGTTATTAAGCCTTACTACAAAAATAATAGTTCTAAGCCTTTACAGAATGCTATAAAAGATGCCCTAGAGGAGAGCTATAATTAATATGCTCTAAAAGGCGACTACGATTCTAATATAATTATAGTAGATACGCCATAACTATAACGCGGTAGAGGTCGCCCGAAGGGATTATAAAATCGCTAACATCTTATTAATTTTAAAGAGCAATTCGTTACCGCCATTAAGAATAGAGTTAAGCTATTAATGGCCTTTATAACAGCCAAGAAGAGGGCTAACTTTAAACTTGTAAAATAGCTCTAAAAGGAAGGTTGTATTATAACTCTAGAAGCTCCTTTTTAAGCATCTAATAAGTAGGAGATCAATGGCCTTATTATAAGAGGAGTCTTTAAATTTAAGAAGTATAACCCTACTAAGTTTAATAGAGTTCGTATCTTTAAGTTAAGAATGGTTAATAAGATTAAGGGCAAAGCTATTAATACCCTATTTAAGAAATCAAGGCTTATTATCTAAGGTTACAACGATAATAGTAAGGAGGTAATTTTTACGCAATCTCCTATAATTTAACAAGCTAGTTAGCGAGTTATTGTTGCGCTAGCTCCCTTCTTAATAAAGAATAAAATAGCGGTTTATTTATAAGATATTACTTAAGCCTATACCTAATTAGAGATACACCTTTAGCGCTTAATATTAGCATACCTTCCGGAGCAAATTCGCTACCAGCATCCTAAAGATATAATTATAGTTATGCTTAAGCCATTATATAAAATCGCAGAGGTAGGAACTCACTAGTAGGCTACCTATAGCAAGCACTATAAAGAGAAGCTTTTGATAACTACTTCTATATTTAACCCCTACTTCCTTATTACAACTACAGGAACTCCATTTAGAATCGTCGGCATATAAACTAATAATATAATTATCTTAGGAGACGACTAGTTCTTAGCTCTTAAAGAAGACGAGCTAATAAAGGCAAATCTCATAGCAAAGCTAAAGGAAAAGCTTAATTTAACAACACCATTACTTTTTAATAGATGTATCCTCTCCCTAAATAAGAATTCTATTGCTTTGCACTAGAAGGGTTAAGGCAAGAAGATTAATGTTATTAACATCAACTCTCTAAAATAAGGATACGTAGAGTAATACGCTTGCGGAGCTTATATTGCTTCTATCTATTAACCTAAGGCTTTATTTAATCTCTCTATTACCGCCTAACACTAAAAACTAACTAAGGATAACGTTTTTGCCCTAAATAAGCGTCTTTCTTAGTAAATAAACCATCTTAATTGGGGACTACTTTACGTACCTATTAATCTTCCCACCGCTAAGCTCTTTATATTTATTAATAGATCGTTTATAAATAATAAAGATTTTAGCTTCTAGCTAGGATATAAGATTATTATCGCGAATAAATCTACTGGAGAGAATGACTTTATAATCTACGGCAATCTTATCTATTAAAGCTTAACTAAGAGTAAGCGCGTTACTTAGAGCGTTTTAGTATTAGAAATATATAGAATGGTTAGCAGAGTTAATATAGCAATTACAATTGGAACTACCCTAAAGATAATTATAGATTAACTCGAACTTCCTATTATCCCTATAATTATATACACCAACTTATATTCCCTCTATAAGTATTTAATTAAGCTTAGTACCACAAAGGAGAAGCGCCTTATAATCAATATTATGGCACTTCAGCAATCCTATAAGCGTTAAAAACTCTTTAAGATTTAATAAATTAATAGCTAAGATAACCTAGCAAATATAATAACGAAGGTAAACCTAAATAAGGCACTAGAGACGTTTATTAACATAAATACTCTACGTATACGAATTAAAGGTTGGGTTAAAAGGGAGTTTTTAGAAACTTCTTAGTTATATAAGGTCTTAAGATATCCAGGAACTTTAACCGGTAGTTAAAGTTATTTAATTAGTCAGATTCTCTTACCAAGACTTTTTAAAGGGGGGGGTATAATATTTTATAGACCCTAACTTAACCTAGCTAATTAGGATTTTCCATCCCCGGGATAGAAAATCGCTATTAGCTCGCTTACAACTAGCGCCTTAGCGGCCCTAACATAATATCCACCTACGACTTTAAGTAAGAAAGCACCACGTGCTTAGAGGCAAACTTTAGGACAGCGAGACTTATATTATAATAGCAATAGTAAGTAAGGAGAATTAATATTTATTACGCTAGTCAAGTAGTATTTATATATAGATAGCAACTATAAAAGAAGAGTTGCCAGTATTGGGAATAAGGCAAGCGGTTGTCACATGACGCCGCGGCACTAGCGTGGCGAGGAGTCTAAAACTCCTTACCCTTTCTCATTCTAAGGAATAAGCTTTATTAACCAACATCACTGTAACCTACTCGAGTAGTCGTTATTGGTGAGTCACCCTATATGACCAACATTTATACTTGTTTTTATATATAATATAGTGTTGGATATATAATTGCTTATATTATTTAATAAATTATATTACGTTTTATCCTATAAAGTAAGAAGTTTTTAGAGTTCCTAGAGCTAGTATAGGCTAGGCTATAATATATACATTATCTTATCTTATTAGTAGTTTAGTAAAACGTAGTAGACCTATAGTTACTTTAGGGATAGGTAGGTAAACCTCGTAACCCTTATCTTCTATCTATTAAGAATTATTGGTCCTTAACGTTATGGGGGTTAGGTTGGTACTATATATAGTAGTTTAGGAGAGCTTTGTAGTTTAATAGGCTACTTACTTTCCTTTTCCCTTTTAGCGCCTTTATTACTATTATAGAATAGACTTAATATCTCTAATAATCCCCTTAGTAATACTATTGCTATTATTGCTCTAAATTTACAGGTAGGTATAAGGGATATTATTACAGATACCTTAGGTTGCCCTTAGGACAACCCCCCAGGGCCCCTTAAATAGTCGCTAGTTATATACTAGAGGTATATATATATAGTATATAGTCTCTTCAATCCTAGAGGCCTTACCTCCTTAAGTATTTAGCTCCTCTACAATCTATCTATTTCTATAATTATGCCTTATAGCCCCCTATCTATAAAGTCCCCTTATATTTAAATCCTTCCTACTTAATAGTATACGCTTTATACCCAAAGGAGTATTAAATCTAATCCCTATTTTATAGTAAAATAGGTATAAAGCCTAGTATAGGCAATAACCTTTTTATAATGGATACCCTATAGGGAACTACTAAATATATTATAGAGATATTATAGAAAGGCGGCTATCTTAAGGATCTTATAAGATACTTTAACTACTATAAGTTACTCTAGCTTAAGTAATATATAAAGAGTATACTATAATATCTTAAACGTTACGTTAAAGAATTCCCTACCCTCTATTAGCTACTATATATAACAGTTAAACGTATAGTAATAACTATATATAAATAACTACTATAGAGCATAATGCTACCTATAAGTATTTTAAGGGAGCTTTAGAACCTACCTAATAATAATATAGAGGATAAATATAACCCTAATCTGTTAAATATCCCATTAGGCCTAAGAGACTTACTAAGGGTATTTTTTTAAAAATATATAGGCTAAAGTCCTTATATAGAACTCGGAATATAATTATATAATTAATCTAGAAAAAGGCAAACAACTACTAAACCTTCTTATCTATAACCTCTTTTATAAAAAGCTTAAGATTCTATAGGAGTACCTTAATAGTTTACTAGAAAAGGAATAAATTTAGCCTAATAAGTTACTGGTAAGCGTACTAATCCTCTTTATTTTAAAACTAAATAGAACTATAAGGCTATTTATAGACTATTACGGTCTTAATAAAATTATAATTAAAAACCATTACTTATTACTTTTATTATTATTATTTATATCCATTATATTGTACTACGTACAGTACTGCGCATGCAGCCTCTAGGCTATGGCGCTATAGTTCTATATACATGAATCCTTTCTAGGTAGCTTAATATATACTAGTAGCTATGTCCTAGTAGTTTATAAACCTCTAAACTAGAGTACTTATTACTACTCGTTAGTAAAATACTATATTAACTATTTAGGATAAAGATCTTTATAAAGCTAGATCTATAAGATATCTATTATAAGCTCTATATTGAAAAGGAGAATAAATAGAAAACCGCTTTTAAAACCTAATATAGCTGCTTTAAGTATCTTGTAATACCTGTTAGGCTAGCTAATACACCTATAATATTCTAATTATATATTTATAGGGCCTTTAAGGGACTAGTTAACTATATATACGTTATCTATTTAAATAATGTTTTCGTCTACTTAAAAGATATAGATTAGTATAAGCAATATATCTGTAAAGTACTAAAATGTTTAAATAATTAGTGTCTTTACGCTAAAGTATTAAAGTATATCTTTAATACTAAATAGGTTAAGTTTCTAGGTTATATTATAATATCTATAAGTATAATTATAAACCTAGTATAAGTATAGATAATCTAAAAGTAGTTAGAGCTAGAGAGCTATTAGGATATTTAAGTATTTCTAGGCTTTACTAATTTCTATAAGCGCTTTATTTATAATTACTTAAATATTACCTAGTACCTATTTAAACACATTATAGAAGCTTCCCAAAAACTAGCCTAAGAAGTAAAAAGCTTAAAGGTAGGGAAGAAAGAAGAAAAGGACTAACTAAATAGTATAAACTATGGATAGAACTCGGAAAGGTTTAAAAAAAACTTTTAAAAACTATATATAAAGTTTATAAAAGCTTTACTACTACAGCATTTTAACCTAAATTAGCTATTAATAATAATTACTATTATATTAAATTTTATCTTTTTTAGTATTCTACTATAACCTAATAGGGATTTATACACTACCTAGCTTTACTAAAAATTAGTAGTATTTTAGAGTAGAAAATTCTAGGGGCCTAAAGTTAGGTATTATACCCATAATAAGAAAATACTAACTATAGTAAACTACTTTAAATAGTGACGACATTACCTTAAGTACGCGAGCTATACTATTCGTATACTCTTAGATTATTATAATTTATACTACTTTATAACTATAAAGGAGCTTATGCGATTTAATTTTAAGATTAAATATAAATTAGGGAAAAGTAACTATACTAATAAACTGTTTTAATGGCTAAAATATACTAAAGGCTTTAAAACAGGAGAGGGAAAATAGATAATAGATATTTTACTCCCTGTATTATAGAACAAGTTTTAAGTATAGAATACTTAAGTACCTATAGCTCTATATACTAAGTTTTAGGCAATATAAACCCTATTAGTTTTTACTAATATTCTAGCTAGTACCTAGTCTATTACTATTAAGGGTCTGTTACGAGAGTCACTCGCGTATATTCGTCCCGTGATACCTACGCACGTCCTATAACTACCCCTATTTTTTTTAACCACGTTAACCTAACCTGTTCTGTTTCTGTATCTAAATGTCTTTATATTAACCACGCATAGTTACGTGTACGTAGCCTTCTTTAATTACTACTCCGTTTGGTATATTGTATTCTAGCTCGTGCCCACTTCCGTAACAGGGTCTAAATATATCTAAATAGGATATTCCTAATATATTTTTAGAACCTAGTAATATATTAGCCCTAATTACTAAGCTATCCTTTTAAACTAATAGTAAAGCTATGGAGTAATTAGAACTTAGAGCCCCATAATAAATAAAGAACTTTAACTTTATAGCGGGCTTTTAAATATATATATAATAAGGGGTTATAAGATCTATAGTACTATTTAGTTTTATACTTAGGGCAGTATAAAATAGAGTAGCTTTTACCTAAAAACTTTTAAAAGGTTAATAAATCTTATCTGTAAACTGTAATAAAGGGACGCCTTTTATACTATCTTAAATATAAAAGTAAACCGGAAATATAGTGGAAAAGAAGCTACGAAGTGCTACTATTAGGAACTAGACTTATTAAGCCTACTATATAGGCCTAGTAAGGTTTAGGTACTATAAAAAGTAAATCTATAATAGAAGATTCTTATAAAGAATTATAATAATTATTTAGGCGGTTACTATGGTTAAGCTAAAATAGTGGAATTACTTTAACGTAAATACTATTAACTAAAACTTAATTAGGAAGTAAAGGAGCATAATAGCTACTATAAGAAGTATTAAGTATATAAAATTTAAAGGCATAAGCTATAGGGTTTACTTAAATTAGTTCCTCCTGCTAGTAAGCTATAGTAATATTACGCTATAGACTTTATTACAGATCTTCTGCTATTTAAGGATAGGCAAGGATAAATATATAATTCGGTCCTTATACTTATTAAATAGTTTTTAAAGTACGTCTAATACCTTCCCGTTAATAAGATAATTAATATATAAATGCTTATAAACCTAATTAAGGAGAAATGCTTTTTTAAAATAAATTAACTATACTCTATTATTACTAATAGGAGCGGCGTCTTTATAAGCTAACACTAGTTAGATTTATGCTTCTATATAAAGATAGACCACTATTATAGTATAGCTTTTTACTTATAGACGGATGGGTAAATAGAGCGCTAGAACTAGGAACTAAAGTCTTACCTATAAATATATTTAAACTACTAGTAAGATAATTAGTATAAGCTACTTCTATATATAGAATACACTTATAACTTAAAGTAATATTTACTATATTAATATACACTAATCTAGATTACCTATAGCGTTTAACTATTTAGGTTTAATACTATATCTAGCAATTACTAGCTAAGGCCGTATAATTAATTATAGGACCTAACTAAGAAGTTTAAAGATATCTATTAAAGAGTATAAGAGTACCTTAAGGAATAGAAGGAGTAATAAAAATATATAAAGTAAAGCCTATAAGATGCTTAAGAGTAGTAGAGACTTTAGTTTAATTGTAAGTATTAAAATAAGTATTTAAAAGTAGGTGACGAGGTCCTATTAAGTTTAACAAATATTAAAACTTAATATAAGATACCTAGGACCCTTTTAGATTAAGGAATAAATTACTAAGCTAGCCTACCATCTCTAGCTACTCCTATTAATAGCCTATATATATTTAGTATTTTATATAAACCTACTAGAGCTATAGTATAGACCACCGCTAAAAAAAGAACTTCTATCTAGGCCTAATTTAATACCCTAAAGTAGTAGGCGAGCGGTATAAGGTTAAAGCTATACTACGCTATAAGTCTATTAAGAATAAGTTTTAATATAAAGTTAAATAGCGAGGCTAGCCTACTAAGGACTCTATATAGGAACTAGAGGATTATCTTAATTATTATAAAGATATTCTAAAAGAATATTAGGACTAAACTTTATTATTTATAAATCGTAAAAAGCGCTTTAATACTATATTGTTATTATAACCTATAAGGAAAGCTTATAGTAAGCCGTAAGAGGCTCTAAAAACTATAAGGATTAGGGCTACAGCTAAAGTAGGATAGGTCCTTAGCCTTTTTATATATATTATATAGAATTAATAGGGCATTTTACCAAAATTGTATTCCCATTTATTAATCTATATAAAAAAGACTATTCCTCTAAGCGTTTAAGCCCTTTTAAAAGCCTTTTAAGGCCTTTATAAGCACCTAAATAAGTTCTTTAATTGCTACTATATATAAGAACTAATCCTAAAAATCTAAATCCTTAATGCCTAATCTAAAACGCCACGATGACTTATTCTTAGGAGCAGGATTAGTATTTATTAACCCTTTAAGGGATACCTAACGGAAATAAGATCCCTTTATAGGTATATAAGTAGGTATAAAAATAGGGATAGGATAATAAGGTATAGTAAGAGCAGAGATTCTAAAACGCTTAATATTAGTATTAGGTCCAAATTAATATTAATAAAGCTCTTAGGGCGTAAGCTTATAGTTAATAAAGATAAGCTTAAGCCTAAAATAAATAAAATATTAGCTAGCTAGTATAATATAGAACTACTAAGACCTTACTATAGTAACTATTAGTTACCTATCTACTAGGTACCTAAAGGGTAACCTACTTAAGAACGCATTATATTATACTTTTTTAAAACTTAATATATATACGCAAACTCCTTCCTATAGTAAACAGCAACCTTTTTCTTATTATCCCTATCCTTTACCCTATCTTTAGTATACTAGCCTTCCTCCCTTATTAGGCGTTACTAGCTAGCTTACTAGAAATTATAGACGGTATAGATAGCTATAGCATTGTTAGCGACTTAGTCAATCGAGGCATGGGCACGGCAAAAGGGACGCGCAAGCCTGTACGATTGGATTGTCTATAAACGAGAATCTAAAGCTAAAGAAAGGGAAAGGAAAGGACAAGCAGCAACGCGAGGAGTTATATACAATCCCTAGTCACGTAAGAGTCACGTAAGCCCTACGTCTACTATAACGTCTACTATAGCTGCCGCTTTCTGCCAGTGCCGTAATATTACCCCCCCTTCCGCAAAAGCCTACCCTTAGGCTTTATATGTATTATACCTATAGGGCATTCTTATCTTTATGCTCTTCTGGTAGCTTATTATCTTTATTATACCAGCATTCCATCCATTTGTCTAGGTACTTTGGCGGTCCTGGTTTATTAGGGTAATGGCTATGGAATTCTTAAAGCTTATAGGGACTGCTAATAAAGTTCTATATAGGGTACTAGGTAGGATCTAGGTCATAGCCTTTCCAACTAACGCGGTACTTTAGCGTTTTCCTTACTAGCTTATAGGCCAGTATCTCTTTAATTTCCCATTCGTCGTCGCCATTGACTTAAATTGGTAGGGGGGGTTCGTTCTTTTGTCTAGGTAATAGGTCGTTTGCTACCTTCCGTAGCTTATTTAGTAAGAAGATAGGGTAAACCTTAATTAAATCTAGGAGCTCTACTTTGTATAAATTGCCTATTTTCTTAAGGACCTTATACAGTCCTGCCATCTAATAATTGAGCTTATAACTTGGCCGTTCTGTCTTCTAGTTCTTTGTTATAACCTAGACCGTATCACCTACGGTAAAGTTGGGCTCGCGCCTATGCTTGTTTGCCTGCTGTTTTATTAATTTTTAGGCCTTTTCTAGATTTGTACGGGCTACCGTCTAGGCTTCCTCTAAGCGCTTAGCGTACTGCTGGGCTTCCTTATAAGATAGTTTCTCGCGTACAGTCTGTAATCCTTCTGGTCTATCCCAGTTAAAGCTTATTTATAGTAGATACCCTATTTCTAGTTAGATAGGTGCGAATCCCGTAAAGTCGTGGGGTAGGGTCGCCTAGGCGTAGTCTATTAGAGGTAGTAGTTCGCCCCAGTTATCTTAGAAGTAGTTAACAAAGGGCCGGAGTCTCTGGTCTAAGTATTAATTTACAATCTCCGTCTAACCGTCTATTTAGGGGTAGTACGCCGTAAAAAGCTTTAGCCTAATTTCCAGGATCTAAGTAAACTTATTCCAGAAAGCTAATATAAACTGCAGTCCGCGGTCCGATATAATAGTATTTAATAGTCTGTAAATTCGGTAGATATAATGGATATATAGTTAGGCCGCCTCTTTAGCATCAATATTCTTGTAACAGGGGATTAAGAAAGGGCGTTTGCTAAAACAGTTAACTAAGATCATAACTATATTGTACCCGTTACGGTTTACTAGTAGTTTATAAAAATCTATAAAGATATACTACCAGGGGCGCTCTAGTATTAGGAGTGGCTTTAATAGTCCTAGGGTCTTATCTTATGGAATTGTAGACCTATAGTAGTTATTACAGTTCCGTATATAACGGTTAATATTTATAACCATTCCGGGCCAGTAGTAATGTTCACCAATAATCTTATAGGTCTTATTTTTTCTAGGGTAGGCCGTAGAGACCTAGGTATGTGCTTTAGTGATAAGCCGGGTTTGTAAGTTCTATTCTTCTACTACTACTAGCCGTTCCCGGTGCTTAAGCAGTCCATTTTTAAGGGACCATAGGCTGGTAACATCCTTTACCTTTTTACGGTACTTCTGTAGAGAAGGGTCCGTATAGTTTACTTATAGTAGTTTATTAATAAGGTTAAATTCTATAGGGCTAATGGGACATATCTTAGCGCTTAAAGATTTAGTACTTAGTTCTTCCCGTATCTAAGGGTTAAGGTACTTTGGTTATAGTAGCGTCTAGGTCCGTAATAAGATCTTTACGGCCATCTAGTTATTTAGGTACTGTTTACGTCTTATAAAAGCATCCGCACGGTTAGTGGCGCCTGGCCTATATATAATTAGGAAGTTAAACTAAGATAGGATATCCGCCTAGCGCGCCTGCCGGGCTGTAAGGGCTTTTATTATTATAAAATATTCTAAGGCCTTATAATTTAAAACCACTTAAATAGGTTTGGGGGTTCCTTCTAGCTATACTCGCCAGTGCTAAAAGCTATAGATAATAGCCAATATTTCTTTATTATAAATTGGGTAGTTTAGCTTAGTATCTACTATAGTCTTTAAGTAGTAAGCAATAGGGTGCTATTCTCCGTTTATCTACTTCTGGGAATAAACGCCAGCAATAACACCATCTAAGGCATCCGTTTCTAGCATTAAGGGCCGTTTTAGGTTAAAGTAGGCGAGTAAAGGAGCGGAGACTAGCCGTTTTTTAAGTTTATTAAAAGCCTGCCTATATACGGTGTTAAAGTAAAAGGGCCAGTCCTTTATAGTAAGGCGGCTAAGGAGCTAAGTAATCCTGCTATAGTTCTTAATAAAGCGTTAGTAGAAGTTATAAAAGCCTAAGAATAACTATATCCCTTTTACGGTCCGTAGTAGTTCCTATTAATTAATTACGGCCGTCTTTTCTGGGTCTGCCTTAATTCCATCCATACTAATAATAAACCCTAAGTACTTTATATACTTTACGCTAAATTCCAACTTCTTAATATTAGCCTGGAGACTAGCCTTATAGAGCCGTTATAGGACCTTATAGACGTGCTCCTCGTATTCTAGCTTATTTTTAGAGTAAATTATAATATTATCTAGGTAGGCCGTATAGAAGTTATTAAGGTAGTTAAAGAGAACATTATTTATATATCGTTGGTA
>Ga0307515_10017176_pt1 | contig 13201 bp, 6 predicted proteins | sample 17_EM_MG_FD_194513 | JGI IMG/M metagenome (GOLD analysis project Ga0307515, IMG submission 194513) | Populus trichocarpa ectomycorrhiza microbial communities from riparian zone in the Pacific Northwest, United States - 17_EM | ecosystem: Host-associated > Plants > Roots > Unclassified | place...
GACAGTCCAGCTCTTTCATTTTTCGGGTTCTGTTCTTTCAATCTTAACTGAAAAATTAGACTTATACCAATCAACTTCTTCAACTAGGATGTAATATTAGCACTGAAACTATATATATAAAAAAATTGCAGCTCGATCACTATCCTAGTCTTTCTATTAAACATTACGAGTAGTGCAAATTACAGAACCACTTGTATAACTGGCTTTGACCCCTACCAGAACCTTGCTAGGATAATAAAAAAGAATAAACCCATCACTTTTTATGTATTGTCATGAATATGATAAAACCAAACTAGTTGTTTCTTACGATGCTATATAAAAAGATTCAAAATCACCAAGATTTTGTACTTGGTTTGTAGTAAAATAGAATTTTGATTTGTTTCTTCCTGCAATCCTCGCATGAAAAATAGCATTAATGAAAGAATCTATGCAAGGAAAAAGGTCACTTTGCTATCTTTCATATCCATTTGATCACTCCAAAATAATAGAGGAGTTGGAAAAGGCAATTAATCAGCAGCTAAAATCCCAAAGTATATTATCTTTGTCACACGGGGGCACGACATCAGGGGTGATGACGAGCTTTTCATGCCTCTTGAGGAGGTATTGTTGTTGGGAAAGGAAATATGTTTGGGTTTAATTATAAGATTATAATTAAGGATCAGGAGTCGCTACCTAGTATTATGGTTAATAGAAACCTATGGTTTGCGAGAGTCCCGGTAAGGGACTGGTTGTACGAGGGGATGATGCATCACCCTAGTGCACCCTACCTAAGGTAAGTTGCATTGTTGCTTGGTTGTTTTTCTAAGTCGAGTTTCTATTCGTTAGTAAGGTTCAAAATAGATCTCTCTTCGTGAGAGAGTCTCTACCTCATCGGTTTAATTATAACCATTCTAAATATCAAATTTTAGCAATGTATTTATTTTACACTTTGTGTCTTTAATATCTGAGGGTGTACTCTACTGTATAGTTTTACACCTCATAGATGTTAAAGTCTACATCTACACCCTAGAAAAATGATTTGTAAAGGGTTTTTGACAATTTAGTCAAATCCTAATGGACAATCATAAATTAGGTACGATATCCATTCATTTTGCTTTTTAAAACATGAAAAAGATGTAATTGTTTTTGTTTTTGTTTTTGTTTTTTCTTTTTAAATATGATTGGAAAACTTTTTAGGATTTGGCCGTATGCATGAAAACAAAATATTTTTTCTTTTTTGTTTTTTTGAAAAGGGAAATTAATTTAAAAGTTATGAATTTTTTATTTTAAAAAATGGTTTTTAGAAATATTTTAGAGAAAACCAGGTATTTTAATACCAGATTTGTATCTTACAATATAAATATACAACCTGATATTATACAAAATTGATAGAAAATATTTGAGAAAACACAATCTTTTTAAAAGGATTTTTGATTTTTTTTCTTTTTTTATAATATATATTATATTATAAAAAAATAGATATTAAATAAATATTGGCTGAGCCGAACTTTGTCCAAGAAATATTGGGCTAATCTCGGCCCAACACAATTTTTTTTAGTTTGGGTCGGACCCGTTCCAGCCATTAGGCTTAGCCCAAAATCCATTGCATGAATAGTAGGACACGCCCACTGTTTATGCATGAACAGAGAGGGAAGAAGAAGAGGAGGAAAGGGGGCTCACCTCGCTAAAGGGTCATGGATGTCGTTACTGGTCTGGTTGAGGACGATGGAACGGCTGGTGGCTCGTTGCAGAGCTGGAGGCAGGAAGAAGAAGAAGTAGAGGGAGAAACTTGTAGGGAGAGAGAGGGAGAGATGGTGCAACCACCACGTGAGGTGGTTGGGTGGCTGCTTGTGGTGGAGATGGTGATGAACAAGACGGTGGAGGGAGTAGGGGTGGCCAAAGGCCACGGTGAAGAGAGAATGAAGAGACAGTTCATAGTGGCAGTAAAAACAGGGGGAGGAGCTGATTTTTTGACCTGATTTTTCTCATGCTCAGGCCATGAAATCTCCCCTATTTATAGGGTTTGGAGGAGGGTAATATTTTCTTCACTGAGAAAAATTTTCAGCCCTTGATTCGAATGGGAAGGATCCCAACCGTTGGCTCAAAGTAGGCACCATGAACTGTGAAATTTGACAGTTAAAGGCTGCTTGAGCTGGCATTTTTAGGTTGGCATCGCGGCTTCTGTGGTGTCAATCAGTCTAAACGGACCATACCGAGGTGTAAAGGGATGTCAGGTGATCATTTGCATGCAAGTTTTGTCAAATTTGATAAAGGTTAGAGGCATTAAATGCACTTATAAAGTAGTTTTCCTGAGCTATCATTTCAGAGAAAATTGAAGAAGATGATGAAAAATAACCAAAACGGCATCGTTTTGGTAACGTTCACTTTATTCATTTGATTTCTGATTTGTCTCAATTACACCCTTGATTGACTTCAAACTTTTAATTTTATGCAATTTCATCCCTAAGAAAACTTCAATGTCAGCCTCAGATATCACACCCGGACATCGCGACAACCAATTAAAAATAATCTAAGAAAAAAAAGATATCTAACATCTTGTTCTTTGAGGGAAAGGTCTAGTTTAAGGAGTCACCACCTAGTATTACAATCACTACCAACCCTAACTAATCAACAGAGATTCTATGGTACGGGACTAGTTACGCGAAATGGAAGATACTACCACCCCTTAAGCGTCTTACTTGAAGCAAGCTGCATTGCTGGTTTTGTCTTAAATTGCTAAGAGTTTGTCTTTGTTCCATTTTTAAGGTCATCCTATAATATTCTCAACTCTGACGTCAATAAATATTCACCTATAAATATTTACAACTCTAGCATTGGTAAATATTGCGCAATCCACAAAGTGCGGTATTCCTGACAATGATGTCAGTGAATAAGTCCGCAAATTTTAAATCTAAAAAAAGAAAGAAACAATTTTTTTATTTTTTTCTGGTCGGATCTAGGTTTGTCGTACGGGCTGGGCTTGATCCAGCTAGCCCAGGCTTGGTCACTAAAATGCAACAAGCATACGTCAATTATAATTCACATATGCATGTATAGTAAGAATGTAATTAAAATGGCAATGGTGAAGGGCTAAGAATAAAAATTAGAAATCAAAATAATAAGAATCAAATTTGAAGTATCAATAACTAAGAGGACAACATTGAAATTTTAAATGTCTAGTACGATTTTCGAGAGGATAAGAGAGAGAAAAGAGGAAAAAAAAAAAAGTCTCACCGACAACAATTCATCATACCAAGATCACCACGTGCCACCCCACCAAAAATAATAAGCTGCAAAGATTTCAATAACATAACAAAAGAGCTTTTTAACCACTGTGATGCGTTGTGCATGCTGACAAAATTTATGGGCGCCTCCCACACGTTGGAGCGTGAGTTGTATATATCATCAACTTTTCTATTTTAATATTATTTTATTTTTATTAAAAGATTAAATTACCATCAACCAATTTGATAATAACAAAAAAAAAAAAACATAGTGAAAAAACATAAAAGCTCCTATATGCAGGCTTTAGAAATTTTGCAAGTCTTTTTATTGTTCTTAAAATAGTGAATTGATGTGAAAGTCCTTAAAACTTAGTTTCAATAATTTTGCTTTGAAGAGTAAATTAATAATTCCATTGTTCTTAAAAAAAATAAAAAAGACAATCGATCAATATAATAATTAATAATAAGTCATCTGAAAAGAAAAAAAATCCCCAATGTAAAAGCCATTGGTTTTTTTGAGAAGGGTAAATAAATAATTATACTATAGCAATAAATAGTAAAATATTTCTATGCCATAGTATTTTCACCTTTATCTTTTTTTGTTATATTGCTAGATAAACATCTTTTAACCGCAGCTAATAGTACTCACAGCAACAAATATAACTAAAAGCAACCAAGTAATCACTACATGAATCCTTAATGTGTCATTAAATATTATAAGAGATTTAAATAAAAATAAAAAATATATATAAAAAAAAGTTCATACACAAAATTTATATGGTAATTGAGTTTATCTACTGAGAGTAATTGAGTTTATCTACTGAATTTATCATCCAATCTGTTTCCAACGCGAAGCCCACATATCTCAAGCCCATCATATTATAGTCCAAATGAAGGCCCCAAAACGATGGGCCATTATGACGACAACTGTTCAGCACTTCATTTAGGCCCCCGTCTTTCAAATGAAATGCAATTACAATTTCAGGATGTGTTAGCAACAATTCCACGACGTCGCATCCAATGTTTCTCAGACGCATGAAGCACAAGGCTAAGCTTCTCTCTTCAAGTGGAAGTCTACAGCATATTGAAGATGAATGTGAGGTGGAATCCCAAGGCTCACTGGACTCTGGAATCAGACAAGGGAGTCCTCGTTGTTTAACATCTTCGTATGCAACAGCATCAAATTCTGTTGTTGAGGCAGAGGTGCAGGGAACGTTGAAAACTGGGCAGGCATTGGGTTTTGGAATGTTGAGGACTTGCAGGTGCTGGTAACATCCATTAGAGGCCAGGTGGACAGAGAGCTGGAAGATTGGAATGACGACCAATAATGCCATTTTGCAGCTCGACATTGGATATGTATTACCTTCTTTCTTAATGAAGATCTTATTCTGGAATAGTTGTGGATTGGGTATGTCTGCTAAGGGGGTATCGATTAGGAATACTGTTATACTGTTCTGTATAATGACATTGAGGTGTGTTTCCTGCTAGGAACTAAGAGGGCAATGTGCTGTGACAATTTTGTTCATGCATTATAGAATAACTTATCAGTCAAATGGTTTACACTTAATTCAGTTGATTAGGCTGGAGGTATTTTAGCTACGTGGGATGAAAGTAAGTTCATGGTTCATTCAATTGAATATGGTGGGCAATGGGTAGCACCTTTTGGATTGCATATTGAGAAGCAATTTACTTGTGCAATCATAGGAGTCTATGCAGGAATCATAGTTCATGAGAGACGGGAACTGTGGGAGGAACTCCGTACCTTACAAGCTGCGCTTGTAACACCTTTGTTCATTGTTGGGGACTTCAATGAAACATTGCATCAGTGTGAAAGGAACAGTGGCTATTTGAATGGCATTGGTTCTACGGATTTCAAAAGATTCATATCCAATTGCAATGTTTTGGAGTATCCCCTCTCTGGTCACCGATACACAAGATTTCATGGCAACTCAATGAGTAGAACTGATAGAGCCTTTGCCACTCCATAATTCCATTTAACATTCTCAGGTCTCCTACTCAGTCGGTTTCCACAAGAATTGTCTGATCACTGCCCAATGATCATAGGACTGCAATGCCAAACTTGGAGATGGAAGCCATTTCGTTTCCTTAATTGTTAGGTCTCTCAGCCTATGTCTATGGACAAACTAGAGGGTCTTTGGCAGGAATGTGGTATTAAGTACAATGGGAGACTTCACTTGGTTAAAAAGCTTGCCTTTATGGCTATGAAATTCAGAATATGGAATAGAAAGGAATTTGGCAATCAGGACTTAAAACTGTGTTGCAGCTTTAGCGTGACATCCAGCGACTGGAGAATATTGAAGAGGACAAACAGCTTAACCATGAAGAACTTTCTATGCTGCAAATCTTGCGCTCTAAGCCGTGGGAAATCAATAAGTTAATTTGTGGAATCAATCTGCAGTACAAAATCAAGACAGACCTGGTGCAAGCCTTGGAGATAAGAATACAAAATTCTTCCACATTATAGCTAATATTCGAAGGAGTAGAAAACTCTATCACTCGTATCAGATACAATGATATACTGCATCCCTTCCCAAGGACATCAAGGAGGCGGCAATATCCTATTTCTCAAGTCTGTTCACTAATGATATCTCTACAAGAGCTACAATGGGGTTCCTTGGGTTCAATAAACTATCCATAATACCAACTCAACAACTTGAACAAGCGGTAACTATGGAAGAGGTCAAGCAAATGATTTGGAGTTGTGATGGAACAAAAGCCCCAGGTCTTTACTGCTTCACCTTCATTTTCTATAAAAACGCATGGCATCTGATAGGGCCTAACATTTTTTATATGGTGCTTGAATTTTCTCGAATTTAGGAAATTACCAACAGGAATTAACATCTCTCATATGGCTTTCGTTCCAAAATCAAAGCTATCTACAGAATTTTCAGAGTAATGCCAATAAGTTTAGTACATGGCTTGTACAAAATTTATAGCTAAACTGCTATCCAACAAATGGAAAGTCATTATGCATAGTATTAGTGCTAATCAAACAACTTTCATCAAATTTTAGATAGTTTCATGACGGCTAATGAAGTTGTACACAGTGTTAAGAAAAGTGGGCCACATAGTTTGGTTATGAAAGTGGACTTTCATAAGGCTTTTAATTCAGTTGTATAGGGGTACCTAGAGAAAGTGATGTCATGTATGGGTTTTTGGAGGAGGTGGACTTCTCTAATACATCAATGCATTGCGAGATCTAAATTAGCTATTCTTATCACTATTAGAAAATTGATAAATACAAATAAAAATATTAATAGAAATATTTCGTCGATAAATTGTAATAAATTTTACCGATAAAAATATTTTATCGGTATATACTGAAGGAATTACAGTGGGAAAAAAATAAAACAAAGTCAAAAAAATACGATGACGTGTCATTTATACCAATAAAATTACCGACGGAATAAATTCCATCGATAAAATCATTGGTAAACTGTTAACACTGTTCATCATGTCAATTACAAAAGGAATTATCAACGAAAAATTCTGTTTGTATTTACCAGAGATCTCTAGAACTGTTCACTTTCCAATTGCGCTGTTAATTAATATTCTTTACAGATAAAATCACCAGCGGATTGAAAAGTCGTCGGTGTTATTTGGTGGGTTTCTGAAAAATTTTGATTAAGTTGAAAATTTAAATTAAATATTACAGACGGAATCATCGACGAATTGAAAAGTCGTCGGTGATATTTGGTGGTTTTTGAAAAAATTTTATTAAATTGAAAATTTAAATTAAATATTACAGACGGAATCACCAACGAAATGATTAAAAATATTAAAATTTAATTATCCGTCGGTAAAACTGTTGGTAAAACGCTCGAATAAAAAGTCTAGAATCCCTAATTTTGCAACAAACAGACAACATTTCTTCTTCTTCTTCTTCTTCTTCTTCTTCTTCCCCATATGTAAAAAAATAACATCCCTTTCTTTCTCTTCTCTTCTCTCCTCTCCTCAACTCTTTCTCTTCTCCTTCATGCTCAGGTATATCTTCTTCTCCTTTCTTCTTTTCTCTTCTCAATTTTTTTTTTAATTAATATACTTTACGAATTTTTTTTCCTATTCTTGGCTTCACTTGTGACTAATTAAGGTAAGATTTGTTTCTTCTTTTATTGATTTTTTTTCACTATATTTGTTTTTTATTTTATTTTTAAATTGTTTTGTTCTTAATAGTTATATGAATGTTGTTGTAGGATTTTTTCTTTCATTTTAATCAATTTTTAGTTCACTTATTTTTAGCAATCGCAACTTCATTTTTTTCATATGAATTTTTTTATTTGAATTTATTTTTTGTGTTTTTTATTTGTTGCAAATTTATTTGAGTTGATTTTCTTCTTTTGTTTTTCCAAGCAACTCAGTTTTGAGTATTATTGAGTGTTGATTTATATTAATTTAATTATTTTATAGTTTTGTAAAATAGATTTTTTAAAAATATTTTTAAATAATCACCGATGGAATTACATACGGTATTTTTCTGAGGGAAATATCGACGGAATGAAACGGGTAATTTTTTTCACGCTTTTTTCGTTAGTATATCCATCGGTAATAATATTTTTTATTACCAACGGATAAAAAATTACAGACAAAAGATTCATCGATGAAGCATTTTTATCTGTGATTTCGTTGGTAAATTAATTACTAATGGAATAATAGTACAAATACCGATGAAAAATTCCATCAGTAAATATAAAGATTATGATAAGCATGGAGTTTAGAGTAGAACGTGACTATGTCAAGGCGAGAATCACTATCGCCTTTTCTTTTTGACATAGATATGGAGGGGTTATCAGTTCTATTTAATAGAGCTTCCACTTCTGGATTATTTAAAGGAATCCATTGTGGAAATGGATGTATATGAGTTATTTGCAATATGCGGATAATACCTTAGTGTTTATTCCTAATCATTTCATTTTTATAATTAATGCTAAATTAAAGGATTTTGAGATGGTATGAATTGACTTTAGATCTGAAGGTTAATTTTTGTAAAAGTTCACTAGTTGACATCAACCTAGATGATGAATTTACAGTAGGAATAACAAATGTGATATATTGCAAATGGAACACACTACTTGCCCAATACTTGGACCTTCTTTTGGGGGCAAACCTGAAAAGTTAGGAAGTGATAACCAGTACATACCAAGCCAAATAAGATTGTCTCATGTAGTAATAGACACATGGTACTAAATAGGACTGTGTCCGGTGTAGTAATAAAGTTTCAACATTTTATGGTATTTAAATGCCTGACCACTTTGGACCTGTTTGAGAGTTTTCAAAGTATTTTTTGTGCTGAAATATATTAAAATGATGTTTTTTTATTGTTAAAAAATTATTTTTAATATCAGCGCATTAAAACGATCCAAAATATACAAAAAATTAATTTTTAACAAAAAAATAATTTTTTTAAAAACACGAGTACAATCGCGTTTCCAAACGCTCTCTTCAACAACATGTCACGTAAAGAGTACATTAATGTCATTATCCTAGAAATTTTGGCCAAACTTTATTTATTTTGCTAAACTTTATAGACTAAATTATAATCAACTCCTAGATATTTTACACGTAAAATTATAGACCTCGTCCACTTTGTGCCTCTATAAATAGCTTAACCTCGACCTTATCTCCACACATCACAAGAAATTCCTCTCTCTCTTTGCATATCAATATCAAAACTCCCTTCAGGAGTAGCGAAAATGAGAAGCAATATTCTAGTTACCATTATCTTCGCCATAGTTCTTGCAGGAGCCCTGCCCAAGAATGTGGTAGAGGCTCAGAATTGTGGCTGTGCTGCAAACCTTTGTTGCAGTCAATATGGCTACTGTGGCACTGGCAATGCCTATTGTGGTCAGGGATGTAAACAAGGGCCCTGTAATTCATCGCCTACGCCTACTACTCCTAGTGGGAGTGGTTCTGTTGCTGATATTGTTACGCCTGCTTTCTTCAATGGTATAATCAACCAAGCTGCTGCAAGCTGTGCTGGGAAGAATTTCTATACAAGAAATGCATTTCTCAGTGCTGTCAATTCATATCCTCAATTTGGTAAACTTGGTTCAGCTGAAGCTTCTAAGCGTGAGATTGCAGCTTTCTTCGCTCATGTTACTCATGAAACTGGACGTAAGTTCCTCCTCCATCCCTAATAACATTTGTCGCAGCATTCGAATAGCAAGCATGATAGCCAACAGTATTCTGTCTGTCTACCTATCTTTTCCACGAATACATTAGTCCGCATATTGATTTTGTCAACAAAGTGAACTGTCTAATAAGTGTGTTTCAGCTCCTCGTGTGTAAACTGACAAGATAAAATGTCTTATTTTGCAGACTTCTGCTATATAGAAGAGATAAATGGTGCTTCCGGTGACTACTGTGATGAAAACAACAGGGAATACCCATGTGTTCCAGGCAAGAAATACTATGGCCGCGGACCACTCCAACTATCATGGAACTACAACTATGGGCCAGCCGGAAGGAGCAACAACTTTGATGGATTGAACAATCCTGACATTGTAGCAAGGGATGCTGTTGTGTCATTTAAGACAGCCTTATGGTTTTGGATGAACAGAGTTCGTCCTGTTGTAAGCCAAGGTTTTGGAGCAACTATTCGAGCCATTAATGGTATAGAATGCAATGGTGGAAACCCAGGTGCTGTTCAGGCTCGTGTCAGATATTATAGAGATTATTGCAGTCAACTCGGCGTTTCTACTGAGAATAACCTCACTTGCTAGGTTTTTAAATAACCTGAGTTGTTAAGCCAAGTTATGGCTAATCATATGAAAATAAGATGTACTGCTATGAAACAAATTGAAGAGAAATAAAGTTCATAATAATCGTTATGTCTCTTATAGTTTTTCAGTAATTTTGATGTCCCTTTTTATATTTGTTTTTATTACTTAGAAAAACCTCCACTTTACTTGGCCATAAATTTGTGTTGAAATTCAATTTACGCCTTGTACGTATTTTATTTTCCATCAATTGAGTCCATTTTGACCAAAAGATTGTCCATCCAACCCAATTAATATATTAGCAATTTGAAATTTAAATCACTATATATTAGCATATTCATTTAATTTATTCTTCCATTTCCATAATAAATTTTCAAATTTATGTTAATATCCATAGTAGGATCTACTCTAATTTTCTTGAGTAAAACAAAAACCAAAGGAAAAAAAATTATATTTTTAAATAGCTTTTTTTTTCCAGGAATTTGTCCTCATTTTAATAAATCTTGATTTTTACATATTGCTTATGCTAGAGACTAGATAGAGACGAGAAGCTATGAGTTTTTCTCACTGTCCTAATTATACAAGCATATTGTTATAATTAATGATTTCAATAATTTGAACTCTATACAATTTGTTTTTTTAGTTTTAATTTTTTTATAATATAAATAAATAAAAAAATTCTTCAAAAAAATTGAAAATTACTTAGTTTGGAAATTAAAAATTTCATGAATATGACATTTTTTCTTTTTATGTTTTTGAAAATGAAAGGTTGTGTTTCAAATTTGGTTGATTGATACCGAAATTAACAGAAGTGTTGGTCATTGTGTCCATTTATAATTGCCATGAATTGTGAATAACATGTTTGAGATTACGGTGTAAAGTGGTCTTTATTTAAAAATATATTAAAATAATAATTTTTATATTTTATATTTTTCATATGAATATATTAAAACGATAAAAAAATACTAAAAATATTAATTTAATAAAACTTTTTCAAAAAAAAATTAAAATTTAAAAAATACAGTTCAACCACACTCCTAAACAACGTCGAAGTAAAAAAAACTAAATTGAGGTTTTTTAGACATTAAAAAGCATGTTCGAAAAAAAAACACTTTTTGCTAAAAATTATTAATTATTTTTATGTTTTAGATCGTTTTAATATACTAATGTTAAAAAATAATTTTTTAAAAATTAAAAAAAAAAATTATTTTAATATATTTTTAAATAAAAAATAATTTTAAATTATTACTTTCATAATTCTAAATATTTCATAAAAAATTGAATTGAATTTGTATCAAGAACATCCAAAAACTGCAACAACTAGGATCTTCGCCATCGAATCACTATTGGGATTATTTGGTGTCCAAAATCATGTTGAGCCGACGTTGAAAATCATCAATATTAATGGCGAGACTTTTGAAAGAAGTTGTCAAGTCCATTTCTAACATGATAGCAATTATGGATTGGGGTCCATGTCCATGGACCAACATTGTATCGATCATGAACCAAGTTTGAAATACAGTGGCAAAAAATCGATTTGCCGAACAAAAAAAAATGAAAAATTAGGCAACTTGCTGTGATTTTAAAGGTTATCAATTCTGGCACTTGAGGGCCTAGCTGCTGTGGTCAACTGTGGGACTTGTCCCGCTCCCGTCCCGGGTTCGACCCTTTATGTGCACGTCTGTCACCCCCGCGGTGCCTTACCTGCTCCTGGGCTTGCAGGGTGTCCAGTGGGCCGTGGGGAATAGTCGTGGTGCGCGCAAGCTGGCCCGAACACCCCACGTAAATCAAAAAAAAAAAAAAGGTTATCAATTCTGTTCCGTTTCGTCCGGAATAGCCAAAATATTTCTTACCAATTTAAAAAACAAAACGAAACGAAACAAATTTCATCTCATTTTAAATCTCGGTCCGTTCCGGATTTTTCGGCTAAATTCTGCCCGGAACGTTCCGGTTTCATTCCACATGTTCCGTTCCACTCTTGAAAAGTCATTGAATCAAATTGAACATTGTTCAATTTAATTAATTAAACCACCCAATTATAAAAAGCTATTTTTCATTATTATTTTCAATAACAATGATATTAATAACAATATTGAAAATTATTAATTAATTTTTTAAAATTAGATTTATCAATAATATATATGATTTATCTTCATGTTGTTTTTTTCATGTTTATACTTTGTAGGAATTTGAGTAAAATAAGGGATGCTTTAGATTCCATTAATCTTGATAACATTGACCTAACTTTATATTTAAAATATTTGTGTTAAAACATTTTACTTTCATAATATTTTGATATTTTATTTAAATTGAATTACTTTAAGTTAAAGATCTATTTAATCTTAACTATTTAGAAATATTTTAAATTTTAAAGTTATATTTGTTTGGCATTGTGTTTGTATTGCATAATTTATAATTAATTTATCTTGAATTTGAATTATGTTGGTTGAATATATATATATATATATATATATGTGTGAGAACAGTACAACCTCGAAACAGCACGCCAAAACATTTCAAAACTAAAATATTCTATTCTAATTGAAACAACAAAATACTTACCAAAACAAAATTAACAAATTTAGTGATTTCGTTTTGCTTCCCTATTATCGTATTGTTCGGCGTTGCTAGGGCATGTGCTTGGCTCACTTGACCGACAGCAAATATGATCTTTTCCCATGCGATATGGCCGCAGTGTGGTCAAATATCTCGGTAGTGTTGATTAACGGAGAGCTAAAGGCACACCCCACCCATTTCTTATCTAGCTAGATGTGGAAGAAACGATGGCTCCTATTTTACTTATAGTTCAGCTGCAAGTTAAAAGAAATAATGACCATAAAGGTATGTTTGGGAAGGTGTTTGTAGTTATTTTTTAAAATATTTTTTGTGTTGAAATGTATTAAAATAATATTTTTTTTATTTTTTAAAACTATTTTTAAAATCAGTATATTAAAATGATTTAAAATATAAAAAATATTATTTTTTACAAAAAAAATTTAAATTTTTTTAAAAACACGGGTTCACTTGCATTTCTAAATAAGCTTGTGTAATAAGTTTACATGACATGTGATGGCATGTGTTGGAATTTGTTGTATCTATTCCAACTTGTTACATGTTTTGGTAATAAAAAAGTTTGTTTTATATTTTAAAAGTTTTTTTAAGGTTTTTTTTATATTTTTAATTTATATTAATTTTTTAGTATTTTAAAACTTTTTTTGATTTGTTGATATTAAAAATAAATTTAGAAAAGATAAAAAATTA
>Ga0307515_10017177_pt1 | contig 13200 bp, 10 predicted proteins | sample 17_EM_MG_FD_194513 | JGI IMG/M metagenome (GOLD analysis project Ga0307515, IMG submission 194513) | Populus trichocarpa ectomycorrhiza microbial communities from riparian zone in the Pacific Northwest, United States - 17_EM | ecosystem: Host-associated > Plants > Roots > Unclassified | place...
TGGCGTTGGCATTCGCGACCAAGCGAATGACGTATGAGAAGCTCTTGGTTCGCGTTCTGGGTTCTTGCGAGACCATGGCAAATGCCACCGTCGTCTGCACGGATAAAACTGGGACCCTCACGCAAAACGTCATGTCTGTCGTTGCGGGCTCGGTCGGTATCCACGCCAAATTCGTCAAGGATTTGCAGGAGAACCTCTCCCGGTCCAACGCTGACGAAGCCGACGGAAAGAAGAAGCGCAAGCATGCTGACGACTTTTCCATCGAGCAGAACGACCTTAATAATGTGCTCTCGCCGGCCTTGCAACACCTGTTCAACGAGGGAATTGCGGTCAACTCCACTGCATTTGAGGATGCCAATCGCGAGACTGGGAAAGTCGAGTTTGTGGGTTCCAAGACGGAGACGGCGCTCTTGAACTTTGCGAAGGACTTGGGCTGGACGCCCTACCAGGAAACTCGTAATAATGCTCAGATAGTGCAGATGCTCCCCTTCGCGAGCGAGCGCAAGTACATGGGTGTCCTCATCCGCCACAACGACAAGTACCGAGTCTACTTCAAGGGTGCTTCCGAGATCCTCACCAACATCTGCACTCGCTACATTGTCGTCAATCAACCTGGTCAGAGCAGCAGTGGCCCCAAGCACGATTCGGTCGAGACCCGGGAGATCGACGGGTTGGACAAGGAGAATATCGCCAATACCATCATCTTCTACGCTAACCAGATGCTCCGCACCATCGCTCTTTGCTACAAGGAGGTTGATGTCTGGCCCCCGAACGGTACCTCTGGACAGGAGGAAATCTCCCTCTCTGATCTTGCCAACGACTTGACCTTGGTTGGAATCGTCGGTATTGAAGATCCTCTCCGTCCTGGTGTGCACGACATGGTTGCCGACTGCGCCCATGCTGGTGTCACTATTAAGATGTGCACAGGCGATCATCCACTCACGGCCCGCTCCATCGCTGGCCAGTGTGGTATTTATAGCGCTGGTGGTATCATTATGGAAGGACCGGCGTTCAGGAAGTTGGCGGAGGAGGAGCGTAATGAAGTGGTTCCTTATTTGCAAGTGCTTGCTCGTTCCTCCCCTGAAGACAAAAAGATCCTCGTCGAGGCGCTCAAGAGGCAAGGGCAAGTGGTCGTTGTTACGGGCAATGGTACCAACGATGGGCCGGCTCTCAAAACCGCGAACGTCGGCTTCTCGATGGGTATCGCTGGCACGGAAGTCGCAAAGGAGGCATCGGATATCATCCTAATAGACGACAACTTTGCCTCGATTGTCTCCGCCATTATTTGGGGTCGCTGTGTCAACGACTCTGTGCGCAAGTTCCTGCAGTTCCAGATTTCAGTCAACGTTGCTGCCGTGCTCATCACATTTATCTCTGCCGTTTTCTCCGAGGAAATGACCTCAGTCTTGACCGCTGTACAGCTGCTCTGGGTCAATATCATCAAGGACACGTTCGCCGCCCTTGCCCTTGCTACCGACCATGCAACTCGCAGCTTGTTGAACCGTCGGCCTGATCCGAAAACTGCACCTTTATTCACCTTCGATATGAGCAAGATGATAATTGGCCAGGCCATGTACCAGACTATCGTCGTCCTCGCTTTCCACTTTGCCGGACCAGCCCTCTATGGCCTCGGTGCCAATGATACCAAGGGACGTAACGAACTCAATGCAACGGTTTTCAATATGTTCGTACTCTGTCAAATCTTCAACTCCATAAACTGCAGAAGGATTGATAACAAGTACAACATCTTCGAGGGTATGTTGAGCAACTGGTATTTCATGGCTATCACATCCCTGGGTACGTATTCGTGGTATCCGGTACATCGACACACGTCCTCATCATTTCACAGAGGTTGCCATCCAAATCGCAATTATGTTTGTCGGTGGTGCTGCCTTTTCGGTCATTCCCATCTCGGGCCGTGACTGGGGCATTTCCATCGCGTTTGGTTTCTTGTCCATCCCCGTTGGCGCTCTCATTCGAACAATTCCCAACGAGCCTGTCCGCGACCTACTGATTTCTGTCCACCTGATGCAAGATCCCAACACCCTCCCGGTTGTCACATCAGACGCGGAGAAGTACAACCAGGCCATCGATCAGGCACGCGACAGCCCCAGCACCTTTGCCAAAATCCGTGGTGGTCGCTCGTCCATCGTGGGCGTGCGCAAGCGTCGCTCGGCGCGCCTGCATGAGGCTAGCACCCAAGTTACCAATATGCCAGCTATGGCTCCCGCAGCCGGTATAGGTGCAGGATGGCAAGCAAAGCAGGGTGATGCGCTCCATGACCCCGGAAACAGTGATCCATCGCAGAGCTCGGCAGACCTGTGGGCTGGCAAGCTCCAGTTGCATCCCGATACCGACCACAGTGACCCTGCCTTCAAAAAATGGGGACGGCCGATACAGAACCTCCCGCCTCGGGGCGAGAGTGACTGATCAATACGTCAACACTGCTCTGCATGCCATCTCTTGTTGCACCACCCTTCAAGGATGTTCAGCGAATATGGACACACACAAGATATGCAAACCGACCACTGACCTGGCCTCTCCTTCCCGTCTCGCTCATTGATGAATCCTTGACTGCACATAGTTTTGATGTTCATTTATGCCCATCCATTATCCTACCCTCACAGTATTTGCCAATTCACGAACCGGTCGATTTTTGACAGAGGTCTGGCTGGATACCGATGACCCTTTTTTATTTTTTATTTAAAAATTTTATATGCCCAATTTATCGTGCTAAGTATATCTATGCTACACGTTCGATTGGATGCGTGGTTAGGGCTTCGTGCCGTTGCGCGTTCAGTTACTGCCCTACTCTTGCTGGGGCTCTGGCTGTTCGCGTTTCCGGCTAAGGTTTGGGGTACGGTTTGGGGGGTTTGGCTAACATCTACTTGAGGTAGGGCGAATATCGCTATCAACGCATGTTCTCCACCATTAACTTCGCGCTTAAGTCACCGTAAACATGTGTTGTGGCGTATGGCTGCTGGGTCGGATAGGATATGGCGTAGGTGGAATGTCTTGCGAATGACGAATTTATGTCGATGTAGTGCGTATTTGTTGCAGTAGAATAGTAGGTACGTGGGGTGCGTCCTCTACTGCGTTTGGGCAGTGTGAGCAGTGGGGCGTCGCGATCTTGCCTATGCGATGGAGGTGGCCATTGAGAGGTATTTGACCTGTACGGAGCTGTGTCAGGACGCTTGTTTGGTTACGGACCGGTGACCCATACTAGTACTGTCAGGGAGTAGCCAAATTGACGATCTTCGGCATCGTTTGATTTCTGCGCTGTAGTTCTGTAATTACACAAATAGGATTACTCGAATGCCTAGAGTACATGGATGAAGTTTCAGATTTTTTGAAGTGTGACAAGGCAGTCATCGGGGCTGGCTTGGAGTACCCAAATAGATAGTCTTGAATTGTCGGAGAAATTGAGTTTCCAGTCTCAGAATACATCTTAACTAGAGAGTTTGTAACTAAATTGAGAAGTATCTTCTATCGTTGTCAATCCTGTTCCTCCACAATCTCGACACTCGTACTCGTAGTCTCTAAGTCTTTGGGAGATCGTACCCTGAGAGCCTTCAGCTCATCGTCTAGACGCTGCCACGGCTTAGTGCATACTTTCCAACGATGGGGCTTGGAAGGTTGCTTTAATTTTGTCACCCCTTGGGCTACCAATGTTGCGTCAGTCTCCTCCCAAGCCAGAATCTCAGCTCTGCAGCACACATCTCTTTGAAAAGCTTTGTCGCTTCCTCTATTCTTTCCTGTATTTTATTTCTCTCTTCCCTAATTTAATTCCTTCCACTTTGCTTTCTCAGCTTCTGCCTTGTCCTCAGCGGCTTGTTTTTGTGATACCAGCCGCATCACACTCAATCAATACATAAAGAAGATGAGAGGTCACAAAATTGATCACGTGGGATAGCAGAGGTTTGGACTCCACTCGACCTGGGCCACCCCCCGCTCAACCTTGCACTTAAGCTTGGTCACGATTGAGGGCTGGCGAACCTCCCACTTTCGGTGGACAACAAGACCTCAATATAGAAAATATATTATAATTTTATTATAATTTTCAACAGAAGATTGAGCCCGTAGCCCGGGCCGTCTATTTGGTTACTCCCTGACAGTACACGTTTGAACCGTTCATAGACAAAATACCACATCAAAACTCGTGAATACACACCTTGCTTTCACGAATATATGGGCTGCAACAGGAGTACATATCGATGAACAACAAAGTATACAATAAAGTAATGAAGATGATGTAAAGGATACAGCATGATGTCTCAGTCGAATAACAAGGTGATGGGAATGAACTATCAACCCATAAAGAGTGGGCACCTAAAATGGGTGAACTCGGGCGTTGACCGGCTATGCTATGTTGATTCTGGGCAATATGCGGTTTCCTTCGCTTCATGTGGGAAAGTCCAAGCGTATAAGACACATAGAAGAACGAGGGGTCTTGTATCTTACCTTGGTTTGATTCAGTGGTTGCAGACAAGTCTCAGGGCATTTACATTTCTACCTACCAGTATTCGGTCGAACAAGGCTAGTCATTCAGTCTTCTCATGAGAGAGGTGGTACAGGGGACGTTGAAGCTTCCTGCCTACAGGCCTTTAGTTCATAAGCACACTCACGTTCTTAAATATACAAAATAACCAAGGGAGCGCCTCAGGACATTATTCACGCACAACGCCTCCCCACAGCCAGCAAGTCATCTATGTATTCACCCTCATATTTGTAGTACAGTATGGTCACCCCGGGGGCAGAGCAGGCAGCTCCACACCCCGCAATTTATCGGACTACTACGTACCGCACCGACAATGACGATCACAGCTATTCGTTCGTGGTAAGACTGTTAATGTCAAGGTGGTCTAGTGATGGCACTAGGAAACATTAACAATGAGTATCCCAAACTGGAGCTTGATAAACTTTCCTACACACCTTCCAAACAGATCATGACCTATAACCATCAAGACGCTCCAATGACTACACCAACTCCTGGAGAACGATACACAGGCAACATCCCAAGTGACTTGTACTTCTTTTTCATACGATTTTTGTACTCATAGAACTGCACATTTCATGGCTGGAACTGAGCTCTTCATGGGCGATGGTCTTTGGTAAGAGGATTTTCGTTTGTATAGCACATATGTGAACATGGGTGAACCTCACATTGACGATGCGGCGCATCATGCAGGGGCAGGCTGGCAAGCGCGCGTGTCAGGCTTGACCTAGACGACAACGATGCATCCAGAAACATACCCGGATGAAATTCTATTCGCTGAATCCCAACATTTGGAAGCGTTTGTGGACTTTTGGCGACGACGGTATGGGTTTTCCAAACTCGTGACATAAAATCTCGATCCCTAACTACTGGCATAGAGTTGATATCGAGAAGGCGTAGTAAGTAACACTTCAGCTCCCCCCCCGCACTTCTTATCGTTCCGGGTAGCCTCGATAATCTCAGTGAACTCTGGATTCCCGACCAGCTTGGCAATGGGCAGCTGCAAAAGTTGGCCCAGAAGACACGCAAACTCCTGCTTGATGGTAACGGCAACCTCTTGAGGTGTATTCAATATTCCCAATACCCTTGTAGAACTAGCAGTACGAAGGCGGGGTTTCGCAAAATTGAACGCAGCGTGCAAGACTCTGACGGATGAATTCTGGACGGAAGAGGGTCCCAATCATTTTGATATATGGGGTGGAGCTATGAATCAGTCACTATTGCGAATGGACTCCCTAACTGCCGAGGTCGCGACTGCCGAGGCCCTCGCCGAGAGGTTGGCTGCCGAAGCACGGGAGAAGGAGGTAAGCCACCTACATGGTAATGTGTAGAGTTCAGGTGCTATTTCTGCCTTAGAATTTCTTTATGTCCTCATCACCGAAGCAAGAAAACCAGCCCCGATTGAATGTTCTATCTCGCCTCCTGGACAAAGGTAGAAATGAGCAACCTTATGATACTTCAAGTTTCCTCAGTGCAGGTAGACAATCTAATAATTTCGTTATTCATTGGCCAACCCCGTTAGATTCTACGTACCGACAGAAAGTTCAAAAATTAAACGACGAGAAATATAGAATTCAACATGAAACTGCACAGCAGACTGAGGTTAGTTCATTCGATATATATCCAGTAGTCACTAACCATGGTACTTCATAGCGCTTTGCAGAGCACGATAAAAAATGCGTTGTTGCACTAAAACATGTAGTATCCGTCCTCTCTGATGCGCACCGGTACACAATCTCATACCCTCACTCATAACTGCCACCTGACGGCCATTATTTCCTGCGCCGCTCTGTCAGTGACCTTGCCCAGGTTCTGAATGGCACATCATCGCAACTCTGCAATGTAGCATCCTCCGTGGACGCGTCGATGGAATCTGCCTCCCTCGCTGAAAGACTAGACGAAAGCTTTACTTCATTGACCCAACCACACCGGTACACAAGCTATGACACCTCTTCCTCCTTGCGGCCAACCACAATGCTTTTTGGATGTTCTCTTCCCAATTACCTTGATGATGCCAGCATTGGACAACGTGCCGTCTCTAAGGCATTTGAGGCGATATTGAGCTCTGCCGCTAAAATACACCCCAACTCCTTGTATAAAGCGATATGCGATGCACATAAACAACAGGGCGATGATATCAAGCTAGTAATTACCTGATTATGTGTTTGAATGCAAGGTTCGCTCATGTCATTGTTCCATAGTCGGCACTCCAATTGGAATCATTATGGGACCCGTCTCAGCTGGATGGTGGTATGGAAGCTGTTGATTACCTAAACAACGCACCCAGTGTTGGTCTTCTAGTAGTGAGTTTACACCCTAATTTGCTATGGGAGCCACTAACCACATGATAGTACTTTTTGACCCGTCTTCCTGAGCCATTTCTGCCGCTTCAAGAGTCAGATATCAAAAGAATTGCTAAACCGGATGCCTGTATTTTCAGGGATATGATACGTGCCACTGCCGAGGCTGGTAACAGGATGGGTACAGCAAGACGTTGCAACCTTGCCAGACTTTTCCTCACACTCTGGAGACAGCGAAGTAGTGTGTACCAATTGGCGGAGTCCAATCCCGAAGGGGTGCAAATTCTCATTCGGGTGAGTGATTCTGTGCTTTTCCATTAATATTCCCGTCACCCACCTAAATTCATGCACCAAGACCTCGGGCCGTCTCCTTCATTCTGGCCTAGAGAGCCGGTTTGGCCAAGTCATAGATCAAGCCGGGGGTTTAATCAATGGTGCTTGGGGCCATGGATTGGTACTGCCAGATGACTTTATCAAAGAGTTGAAGGGTGCTGGACTTTACTCTTGAGATACGATGGGTTTATATGTCTTTGGAGAGGCCAGTGAGTGTACTGCATTTTTGAGAGCGTCATACTATACTGACTAGCTAGTCAATAAGCCTTGCCTTGAGAGAGGTTGTACAGGGATTTTGATCTTTCCGTTACGTTCATAATCACGCCATATCCTTATATACTGTGAGCATATGCACAATAATCAGGCAAGGCCTAGGCCCTCCGTTCAAGAGATCTCCTCATCTTCCGTGCCATTGGCAAGTCCCAGTAGAGCCGCTGCACCCAAGGTGCTCGCGAAACCAGGCTAGCAGCCGTGTCGGCCTTGCTCGTCGTGGCGTGGGTACCTTTGCTTTCGATCCGAATCTGCGCATGAAGGTATCCCACTCCGTCTTCCGCCCCTTTTGTTTTCGATCGTGAACTGTAACGATTTTTATTTTTATTTTTATTTTTATTTTTATTTATTTATTATTTTGGTTTGTGGGGGAAGGAAGAGAAATGCATCATGCACAACTGTAACGAGTTGAGAGAGCAGGAAGCGGTATTGTTACAGATTTCTTGTTTATCTCCATTGGCGCTCTCATTCGAACAATTCCCAACGACCCTATCCGCGACCTACTCATTTCTGTCCACCTGATGCAAGATCCCAACACCCTTCAGGTTGTCAAATCTGAGCCGGAGAAGTACAACCAGGCCATCGATCAGGTCCGCGACAACCTCTGCACCTTGCCAACATCGGTGGTGGTCGCTCCCAGTCTATCGTGCGCCTGCAAGAGGCTGGAGTCCAAGCCACCAATATGCTCGCTATGGTGCCCGCATCGGTTGCAGCCGGCGATGTTCCTTTTGCCAAATAAAAGACAGCAGTACTAATTCTCAACGGCCCACTCTTTCATAGTATTTTCTTTACATGTAGGTTAGCATTACTCCTCGTGGTTTGTGGTTCTGGAATGACTGGGCGTGCTTCGAATTGGCTGCGATTGGGAGCCTGACCCATTTCCACATTAAATTGCAGACACATCCATCCCCATCGACCTCTACGCACATACTGTCTCCACCTCTTCAGGCTCCAACCAATCCCATAACTGCGGTTTATATTGCCAAGACTGTTGACTGCTATGATTATTGCCGCACGGCGGAGGCAGTGATGCTCCAGACAGGCACACTGCTCCAGACAGGCACACTTGCCAGTCGGACTAGCCCACCCTTCATTTCCTTTTGCTTTGATCTGTTTGTTTGTACGACATGTGTGGCCGGCCCGTTGCCACTCTGACTATAATTTATATAGAGCGCAGCAAGCGAGGGGCGAAAGATCCTCATGGTTCTTTCACCCACTCACACCCTGCGCTAGTCCAACAAAGACCTTGCCGACATGTTGGCCACTAGCGAAATCTTCGGGGTTTTGTGATCGCTGCTGGATTTGCGCCGCATGTACATTGGTTATAAATATCATTCCATTAATTGTAACTATGCTTTATCGGTTAATCACATGGAACTCAACCGTCCATAACAGCGAACTCAGAGACCCCAAATCCGAAAACAAACACAGCCTGCGCCGTATTTGTACCATGCTCAGCTCCTACACCAGCGGGTAATTACAACTTCTCGACATTTCGGTGGAGGAGCGTTGTACGTCACGTACTCGTCTTTCATATGGCCGGAATGTGGGAACGGTCAGGCTGTGATTCCAGAATTCCAAAGTTTCCAGGCGCTGTTTGCAAGGGAACTTCTTCGTAGGCTTACCCGTTTTGTAAAATCCCCTTAAAAACCACCCATTTCAAAATTAAAGAATAGTTTGATGTCAGCAAATGATACATCTTCCAAATCTGAACCTCGGCCGCTGTTCACCGTTCACCGCGATCCATGTCAAGAGTCTGAAGACGTCCTCCACTCCTTCGCCACTGAGAGCTGAACATTCGGCATATCGGACGCCGAGAGATTTGGCTCGGGCTTTAGCCTCCTCTGTCGATATAATATTTGACTGATTTGGGCCATCCCTTAGATCTGTTTGGAGCCCAATCAGCGCAACGGGTGCATTTGGAACATATCTTTGTTTCTGGTCGAGGAGCTAGGGAAGCATTACATGGGTCAGTTTCATCCTCTGCGAACGCAACACTAGAATAATGAATGCCCACTTACTACTTGGAGACATTCGTCCAATGTATCTTTCATCCCGACCGAGAAACAGACTGCTATGACGTCCATACCCACAAAGTTTAACCCCTCTAACCCATCATAACACTTCCCTAAACTGTTTTCCTGTGTTTCAATCTTCACTCTCCTTTTTTCCGTACCTGCCCTCCGCCCTTCACCCACTTCACCCTCATGAAGCCCTTCCACGGCTCCTGTATGCCATTTCTTCCAAGCCTCTTCGTCAAGCTTAGGATCTCCCTTTGGCACCAGACATTCGACAGGGGGAAAATCGTGCAGAAGATTGAGTTGTATGTAGGTCGGAAGTGCTAATTGGCCAGCAATGCGAGCCCGGATGGATGTTTTGCCACATCGGGTGTCACCAGAAAAGAGAATGCGATATGTTTCTTTTGGCTTTGGCCTAGGCATCTTGTCCGCGATACTTGCCGAAACCGCTCTACCGAGAAAGACGCTCGGCCCCGAGCGCTAATGGTGCCGCGCTGACTGCATTCACCGACATACACAAGATTTAGAGGCCGGATGGGACCAGACTAGTTAGTCCTCAGAGGCGCTATATGGATGATTGCTCCATTTACGAACGCCTTATAAACCACCTCAGGACCTTCAACGATTCCGCGAAGAGGACCACCACAAATACGGGACAACCAGTCGGAATTCACTCTCAAGTACAGATTGTGCGTCAAGGAAGTTTGAAGCATCGACCAACGCTACCTCCTTGGTTTCTTTTTGGTTTCTTCCTCCTTCAGTTGGTGGATGAGTACCTTGTTAGGATGACCAGCCACCATGCCCGAGTAACCCTGCGGAACTAGCGTCAGAATACCACTATCACAAGGGGGGAGAGGCAAAGAGGGGTAATTACCTTTTCCCAGTCGTAAGCTACAGCATACGCCATCAGAGAACCACTTTTGTTAAAGGTGATTGCGGTGATTGGAGCAGGCTGCCTGTTGAATGCTATGGCCAATCGGTGAGTAAGTCGCATAGAAAGGTCGCAAGGCCTCAAAGCCTCAACGGTTGCACTCACTCTTGATGCGAGTCTTACTATCAAGGTCCCAAATGTTAATGACGCCGTCCCCGCCAGCAGTGGCAAAGGTTCCGTGGATATCATGATATGTCGTAGCGTTGACTGGGAACACAAGTTGCACGTCCTTGTTACCCGGTGTCTGCTCTTGTCGGTGACAACGGAAGGAATAGTTGGCGGCAGCGTCTTTTTCATCGAGCCATCTGCATCAAGGCGTTAGAGCGGGAGACATGACAAGGGAGATGAGACTAACTGAATGGCAACCCGACCTTCTACACTTCCGACGCAGAAGCCAGTGGCGCTAGGGAAGCAGGAAATTGTTCGAGTTTGCCATTTCAGTGGCGAGGTAATCGTCTGTAGAAGATAAGAGCGTGTTTAACGTATGAGACGACTACGAACCTTATGTATAGCATTGGGTTGATTGAGGTTAATGATCTGAATGTGTCTCTCCGCCGTCCCAACAACCAAAAGTGGATACCGGACGTCCATACAATAAACACGCTCTTGAGTCTGTGCACTTGCAACAGGAGTCGAACTCTTCAGGTCCCAGTACTACGGTATGATAAGTGTTCTGAAATGTCAGAGGTGCTTTCCTGTACGTACCTTGATTGACTTGTCCCAACTTCCAGTCACGAGAATACCACCACCAGGGGATTCGATCCACCGTACACATTTGATAGGGGCATCATGCGCACCAACTTGGACGGCTTGACCATTGTTTCCGTTGACGGCAAGGTCAAACATCCGGGCCGCCTTGTCAGCGCCACAAGAGAAGAGCTTAGAACCATCTGCCGACCAGCAAAGGTCCAATACGGGGCCCTCGTGCATGTACATGGCTTTTCCTTGACTCTGTCCTTGGTGTCCTATCTCATAAATGCGGACCTGGAGAGTATGAAAAACACGTCAGCGCAAGGGCATTCACGGTATAAATAAATAGTATATCGGACATGAAAACGCATACGGTATTGTCCCAAGCGCCAACTGCGAGGAACTCGCCGTGGGTTGCAGGCGAGAACGCGATGCAGGATATTGAGTCGGAAGGCGGTTCGACGAGCTCAATATCAGTCTCTTGAGCATTATTTGCCGTTGCCGTCGCCGGTGCACGCGTTCCCCACAATGACATACTTTGGGGGGGGTGGTTGTGTTCAAAAGGCGCGCGCGCAGTACCAAACTCAATTCTCAACGACTATTTCCTAACAGTGACTCGAACCTCCAATCTTGTTCTATATATGGTATAGCAAGTGGTCACCCTTGGAGCCCCCTTCGATCCTGTCGTTTCCTCGCCACCAACCAAACCTTCCCCAACTCCTTCTATCAAGAGCCAGCATTTCCCCCTCGAGAGTCAGCGAGTGCTCCTCTGCTCCGTCTCCAGAGTACCCAGAACAACAGCACAGTTCGCAATGGTTCAGAGAGTCGTTGATCCACAAATGCTCTTATCCTCGGGCAATGCTCCTTCTCCATTACCAGCAACCTTATTGACCGAATGAAAAGCAAACTATGATATTTCCCTGTTTGGTAGCCATAATGGTCGCCCGCTGAGGCGTCGCTCGCACTTTCGAGACCTCGGTGGCTGAACGCGAGTGAACCGTTGCGTCTCATATCTCGCATCACAACTAGGTCGTTCAGTGATTCCTATATGTTTCGAGTGTCCCACGTACGCGACACTCCTCTAGTTGGAACTGCCTGCCGTAGTTCTCGTCCCTGTACACTCAGTGGACACCTCTTGTTGCGTTACAATGCGTTCCTATATCTTACTTATCTGGCCCATGTCTTCTAGGTACTGGGGGGTGGGAGTTGCAAGGGTGGCAACACTGCACCTGGTGCAGCCTAAAAAGAATATTTTGGTGGGTTATATAAAGTACTATTATACAGAGGCAGGATCAGCTCCGCCTCGTATCGTCTCTCCGGCGAGGATCTTGTTCACTTCCTGTAGGTCTAAAGTCTCATACTCTAGTAGGGCATCCGCCAGCTACAAAAACGAGTCAACGGGGGGAACCTCGATCCGAAAAGTGGATTACATACTCGATGTAAGTCCGCCTCTTTCGACTTGAGCAGTACCTTGACACGGCCGTTCCCTTCCTCGATCAATCTGGGAAGAATATACATCAGCTAACATTTAATACGGTGGAAATCGCATCCATGCAACATACCGCCGAACCTCAGACTCAATCTCATCCTTCTTCGTAGGACTGAGCATTGCGGCATCATCGTCATCATAGAAGACAGGCCCTATTTTATCAGAGTAGCCCCATCGCTGTCGAAAGCATGAGACACACTGCTCTTGTACCCAGGAAGTAGTTGACGTACCTTCACCATCGCCCGAGCCACACTGCTTGCGCGCTGAATGTCGGAACTTGCGCCACTGGAGACATTCTCTTTGCCATAAACTGCGAGACAAGTAGGTCAGATTATGATCACCGTCCATTGACCGAGAGGACATACTCAGCTCCTCGGCTACTCGCCCTCCCATGCAGACATCAATCTCAGCCAGGTATTCGGTGTACGAGACAGAGTGTCGATCATCCTCCGGCAGCTGCTGTGTCAGCCCGAGGGCGTGCCCTCGAGGCATGCAGGTAACTTTATGCAGCGGCATTGCGCCCTTCGTGTAAAGCGCGGCCAAGGCATGGCCAGCCTGTATGTATGGTCAATGTATAATGCAGGTGAGAGCTCAGGTGAGAGCTCACTGACCTCGTGGTATGCGGTAAGTTTTTTGCTGTCGGGTGGGATATAGCTGCTTCTTCGCTCGGGACC
>Ga0307515_10017178_pt1 | contig 13199 bp, 8 predicted proteins | sample 17_EM_MG_FD_194513 | JGI IMG/M metagenome (GOLD analysis project Ga0307515, IMG submission 194513) | Populus trichocarpa ectomycorrhiza microbial communities from riparian zone in the Pacific Northwest, United States - 17_EM | ecosystem: Host-associated > Plants > Roots > Unclassified | place...
CGCCACGGCAACACCGGCGGGTATAGCGGCACCGCCCCCGCCCCCGGCCAGCGCTACACCCAGTACCAGCTCCCAAGCCTGCCCGCCGTCCACGCCAACGACCAGACCACGACAACGCTCTACGACGCCCTGGGCCGTGCTATCCGGGTGCGCGACGCGCTCAACAGTGACAAGCCGGCTGCCGACCGCTACCTCAGCTACGACGCCGCCGGCCACGTGGCCAAGCAGTGGCAGGCCTACCAGGACTCGGAGGGCTGGCGCAATGCGGTGAGTGTTTTCAGCTACGACAAAGTCGGCCAACAGCTCACCACCACCACGCTCACCCAGCGCCGGCGCGGCGATGCGCTCGCCTACAGCATTGAAGGCTCCGCCTACAACGCCTTTGGCGAGATCACGCAAAAGACCTTGCAGGAGCTGGGCGCGAACGGCGTCTACGGCACGGTCTACGTCACCCAGCAGAACAGCTATGACGTCGGCGGGCGCGTGTGGAAGAGCATCACCGGTGGCGTCGCCTCGCTCTACTGGTACGACCTCCAAGACCACGTCACCGCCACGTTCACGAGCACGGCCGACACCAATGGTCGCGACCTGTCGACATTCAATGCGCCGCAGGACATCGCCGGCAAGTACCTCGGCGACGGCGTCAGCCGCAGCTTCACCACCTACGACCGTGCGGGCCGCGCCACCGGGCAAACCACCAGCGGCTCCACCCACACCGCTGGTGTGCTGACCACCAGCGCCAGCCAGACCCTGGACCGCTGGGGCAACGTCATCTCGGTCACCAAGAACGGCACCGAGCGGCTGCGCTACCGCTACGACGCCGGCAACCGGGTGGTGAGCGAAACCCAGATCGCCAACGTCGTCTGGAGCGCCACCGGCACCCAGACCACGCGCAACGTCGAGAAGCGCATCTTCTACGACGCCTGGGGCCACAACATTGGCAACATCGATGGCGAAGGCAACGCCAACGCGGCGCAGTACAACAACCTCGGCCAGCTCCAGTACGAGTACCACGCCGACGGCGGCACCGTCACCTACACCTACGACGGCCTGGGCCGCGTGGCCACCAAGCTCGACGAGATCTACCGCACCACCACCTACGGCTACGACCGCGCCGATCATGAAACGTGGCGCAAGGTCACGGACGGCACCGGCACGCACCGCCTGGGCGAGAGCAGCTACGACGAACTCGGCCGCAAGAGCAGCGACACCAGCGGCGAAGACACCGCCAACTGGTACGAGATCCGTCGTTACGACTACGACGCCCGTGGCCTGATGTGGAAGTCCACCGACGCACTGGGCCTCAACACGCTGAGTTGGTATGACCTGGGCGGCCACAAGCGCGAGGAATGGGACGCCAACGGCCTCGTCACCACCTGGGGCTACGACTTGGCCACCGGGCGGCTGACGGCGCACAAGGACATCGGCAACGCCACCTACAGCTACACCTACAACCTGCTGGGCCAGCTCAAGACCCAGACCAGCACGCGCGGGCAGAGCCTCGCCAACACGTACTTCGAGGACGGCCAGCTCAAGCAGGCCACCGACAACTACCGTCGCTCCAACACGCTGTACGACTACGACGTGGACGGCAACCGCACGCGGGACACCTTCACCGAGAACGGCTTCGTCTACCGCGACGTGACCACCGAGTACGACAGGCAAGGCCGGCTCAAGCGTGCTGCCGACAGCGCCGGGCAGCGCTTGATGAGCCAGGCCGGCAACCTCTACAACATCGAGATCGGCTACGACGCCGCCGGCAACCGCCGTCGCGTCTGGGGCGTCATGGCCAACGGCATGAACAACGACCAGGGCCAGAGCAGCGCCGGCAACGAGGCTGTAGACCAATGGTTCACCTACGACGCCATGAACCGCGTGCGCATCGACCGCGGCAGCCTCGTCAATGGATCGGTGTCAGGCCTGGGCACATTTGCCTACGAGTACGACGCCGCGGGCCGCCGGCGTCAGATGTGGATGAAGGGGACCTACAACTCGTACCTCAACACCAGCGGCTTCCGGCAAGACTTTGCGTACGATTTCGCCAACCGCCTCACCGAGCAGCGCACCATCACCCTCGTCGGCACCAGCGGCACCGACGGGATGACGCAGATCAATGAAACCTGGAGCTACAGCGACGCCAGCCAGTCCGACGTCCGCAATTTCCATCTCGACGGCACAACGACCCGCTACAAGACCAACACCGTCCTCACCACCTTCGACGCTCTCGGCCGCAACACCAGCGTGCGCAGCACCGATCAGGGCTTTGCGGCGAACAGCTACTACGGGTGGACCAGCGGCACCGCCGCCATCACCCAGTCCGAACAGACCTTCACCTACGACAACGTCGGCAACGTGGCCACCCTGTACACCAAGGGCTACGCGGCCAGGGCCAACACCGGCAACAACTCCTACCAGGTCAAGGACACCTACTACGCCAGCGACAGCAACTATGCCTACACCTACTACCTCTTCGACGGCTACCGCGAGCGGGGCCAGGCGCTGACCGGTTCAACTCGCACCGAGAGTGGAGCGACGACGAGCTACGTCCCGTCCGCGTCAGCGCAAAGCTATGACGCCAACGGCTACCTGTACCAGCTCAACCGCGCGCAATCCAACTCGGCGATCGAGAACACCTGGTACGTGACCGACAACGCCGGGCACATCGTCCAGCAGTTCGGCACTACCCGGGTCAACTGGGGCAGCAACACCCAGTACAGCCAGGATGGCGCCCTGATGCAGTGGCTGCCGACCAACCGCGCGGCCCAGGGCAGCACCAGCGCGCTGGCCACCGTGGCCTCCGTCACGCCGCCCTCGTACAGCCAGCGAGTGAACTTCACGCGCCAGCTCTACATCAACGACCAGCGGGCGGGCAACTTCGACGTCTGGAACGACGTCACGACGGAAGAAACCTACCACCCGCAATACGGCTACGAAGTGACGACCACCATCGTCACCACCAGCTGGTCTGGCAGCGTGGACATCGCCGGCCTGACGACCGCGCGGGCAGCTGAGGGTTCCACGAGGCTCATCACCAGCCAGGCCGGCGACACCGCCGGCAACCTGGCGCAGCGCTACTACGGTGACGCCTCGCTGTGGTACGTGATCGCCGACGCGAATTCGCTGTCGGGCAACGCCGCCACCGAGATCGCCGCAGGCCGCAACGTCAAGGTGCCTAACGTCGTGCGGGCGACGAACACCAGCACGAGTTTTGCGGTCTACAACCCGGCCAGCATCATTGGCAACACCAGCCCCGATGTGGTCATGCCGCCAGTGCCGCCTGCGGCTAATGCGGGTGGGTGCGGCGGGCTCGGGACGATCCTCATCATCGTCGTGGCCATCGTGGCGACTGTCATGACTGCGGGCGCCGCTGCGCTGGCCATGTCGGGCACGCTCGGATCCACGTTTGCCGCAGGCGGCCTGGGAGCTGTGATGAGCGCCGGCGGAGCGGTTTTGTCCGGAGCAGCAGGGCTCTCTGCCGCCACGCTCGGCGCAGCAGCCATTGGTGGGGCTGTGGGCTCCATCGCCAGCCAGGGCGTGGCCATGGCGGCGGGCATGCAGGACAAGTTCTCCTGGAAGCAGGTGGGCCTGGGCGCCGTGGGAGCTGCGGTAACTGCTGGCATGGGGGCTGCTGGCGTAGTCGGCAAGACGTTGGCCGGCAGCGAGTACTTGGCAACCGCAGCGCGTGCGGGAATCAGCAACGCTTTGACGCAAGGCGTTGCTGTGGCCACGGGCTTGCAGGGCAAGTTCAGTTGGAGGTCGGTCGCGGCTTCCGCCATCGCGGCGCCGGCAGCGCAGGCGGCCAGCAGCGCCTTGGGCGACAGCATCAAGACTGCATTTGATGGCAGCGCGCTACTACAGAAGACCGCCGACGGCATCGTGCGCGGCGTTGTGGGCCAGAGCGTTCGCATGCTCGTGACCCGCCAGGGCAAGGTGGACTACGCCTCCATCGCGGCGGATGCGTTTGGCAATGCAATTGGGGAGAGCATCGCGAGTCAGTCCACGCAGGGTCAAGGGCCTTGGTCATCGGCCGACTACCGCAATGGTGGTGATGTTGAGGACGACATCTATGTCGCACGCCGGGATGCGATGTATGGCCTGGGTGGGACCGGCGCCCGGCTGGGTGACGCGCGTGGCAGCGCAGTAGCGGATTGGTCTCGTGAGGTTGACCGAGGCATCCGTGACAAGGCCATGGGATTGGCCAACTTCGATGCGGTGTCCTCCAAGGTGTGGGCCGAAGAGGACGCACAAGCGGCGCAGCGCCATCGGGAAATGCTCGTGGGCCAGAACGCTCGGGCCGAGGCCTACGGCCGACAGTTGAGGCAGGCAAGCGAAAACGCCAACGAGACCCGGCGTTTGCTGAATCGCTCGATGGCAGGGCAAGTGTGGAGCGACGGACTTTCATTGGACGGCCGTGGACCGAGCTTCGCTAACGTGCTGGCCGCTGACGGCAACGCACGCTTTGCTGGCTTGGGCGCCCCGGCTCGAACCACTGTTTCGCCAGCCTACAAAGCATTGAGTTCGTTCACCGGCATGGTCTCAGACGGATTGGGGGTTCTGGCAGGCGTTGCGATAACCGGGACCGGTGCTAGCTTGATCGCCACACCGGAGCCCACCACACTGACCAAATGGGCAGGCGTGCCGTTGACCGCTTACGGGGCGGTCTACACCACGAAAAGTGCAGTTGGATTCAGTCTCAACGCAACCAACTTCGTTACGGCTGTGCGCGGCATTGCTGATGACGCGGCCTACTTGCCCGGCAGCCTTCTCGAACTTGCGGTGAATAGACTCGGAGGGTCCAAAGAAGCTGAGCGGATCGCTGCGGCCGTAGATATGGGGTGGGGTCTTGCCAACGGCCGGATTCTGGACGCCAAGTTGGCAACAGGAGTTGTGACTAATCCGCGTGTTGCTGCGTTGCTTCAACCAGCCACGCGCACAACGGTAAGCCGTGAAGCAACGATGTTCTCACCAAACGCATGGACTGCGGTGACCAAGCTTGACCCCAAGGCGGGCGTCGTCGACTGGGCATTTAAGGTCAATGACAATATTCTTGATCCCGTGTTCTTCTCAGAGCAGCCGTGAATAAACAAGGAGCCATGGTGCGTATCGGAGAGAGTTTGAAGCCGTTCTGGCAGAAGGTTGCATTAACGCTGTGGGTCTTCGGATATGCGGCCAATTTCGTCCTGGCAATCTCTTCGATATGGGGCTGGCATTTCTCGTTGGGTGTGATGGCTTGTATCGTTCTGGCGGCGTTGGCGCACGATGATCGGAAGGCGATACGGTTGGCCCTTAGAGGGCAGCTCAAGAAGGGAGATCGACTGTTCGCGCTATACATAGTGAGTGTGACCGGCCTGGCGTTCCTGTTCAATCTGGTGCTGATGGTCGGGAAGCTGGCAACTCGGTAGGTGGAGCAGGGGCCGGGCAATTAGGGGTCTAGAAAATAAACCCAGCCCGGTAGGTTAATGGACGCGGGACGGGGTCAGGTCCAAAAACAAAACCCCAAGTACAACAACTCAGCTAGGCAACTTCGATCTCAACCAGGTCCCAATGCTCCAAAGTCAGCGCCTTGGCACAGGCTCCCGCGCAGAGGCGCGCCGCGTAGATGGCGATCATTCACCCGGCGCACATCCCTCACCCAGGCGCCCGGACCTACTCCCGCCTTCCTCCACAATCCTGCGCCAGCTCACCACCGCCTGATGAGCAGTAATGCTGTCACCCCACCATGTCAGACACCCTCCAATCCCTGTCGCAAAGCGAGCTGTTCGCCCTGGCGCTTGAAGCCTCGCGCCGTGAAGACGCGGGCCGAGCGCTGGCCTACCTCAAGGAAGCCAGCGGCCGCCCCGATGCCTCGCCCCAGGCGCTTTTCATGTTGGGCAGCGAATACGCCCAGCTGGGCCTGATCGATGACGCCAAGGCCAGCGTGGCGCGGGCCGTGGAGGTTGGGCCGGAGTTGATCATTGCGCGCTTCCAGCTCGGCATGCTGCACGTCACTTCCGGCGAGGTGGACGCGGCCCGGGCAGCGTGGGCGCCGTTGGTGGCGTTGAGTGCAGACCACCCCCAGGCCTACCTGGCCACCTTCCACAAGGGCATGCTGCATCTGGTGGCCGACGAGTTTGACGACGCCGTGGCCACCCTTGGCGCCGGCCTGGCACAAAACCTCGAGAACGAGGCGCTGAACAACGACATGCGGCGCGTGATCGACGCCATCGAGCATCTGCCGGGTCGCTCGCCACAGGCGCCGGCTACCGTGAGCCCTCAACCCGAAACCGCACCCGCCCCGGCACCCGCAGCGGACGCCGACGTCGAGCCCAGCCATTTGTTCATCAATGCCTATACCCAACGTGGAAAGCCGCACTGACAACTCCGCCGCGCACGCGGCGACGCAGGCCCGGTTGAGCCGGCTGCAGGGCTATCTGGCCGGGGACGCGAACAACGCCCAGTTGCTGGGTGATGTGGCCGACTTGCAATTGCAACTGGCGCTGTGGGCCGATGCCAAGGCCACGCTGGCGCGGCTGTTGGCGCTTGCCCCGGCCGACGCCACGGCCCGGTATCGCTTGGCGGTGGCCGAGCGTGCCTCCAGCAACGCAGCTGCCGCGCAACCGCTTCTGGCGGGACTGGTGGCGGAAGGGCATTCGCACCCGGCGGTGTTACAGGAGCTGGCGCGCTGCGAGGCGCAACTGGGCCACTGGGCCGCTGTGCAGCAGGCGCTGACCACGGTCGATGCCGCAGCGCTGCCGGTAGACGAGGCCGACGCGGTGCGGCTGCTCCGCGTGCGCGCCCTGCATCATCAGGGCGACTTGCAGGCCGCACTGGCCGAGGCCGAGGCCTGGCGCAGCGCGCGTGGGGCCGACCTGCCGACGCTGGGGCTGGCCGCGATGGCCACGCTGCATCTGGACGCGGAACAGCTGGATTCGGCCGCAGCGCTGGTAGCCAGCGCTGCGCCCGAGCAGTTGGCTGGCAATGCGGAGCTGGCGACTGCAGCGGGCTTCATTGAACTCTCGCGAGGGCATGCAAGCGCCGCCGAAGCCTTGCTGAGCCAGAGTGCGCGCCAGCAGCCGTCGCTGGGCCGCGCGCATCTCGGCCTGGGCCTCACCGCCGCATATGCCGGCGACCTGCCGCGCGCCATCGAGGCGTTGAAGGCCGCGACTGCGGCGACGCCGTCGCACTTGGGCAGCTGGCACGCGCTGGCGTGGATGCAAATGCTGAACCAGGACTTCGCCGATGCCGAAGCCAGCCTGCGGGCAGCGCTAGACCAGGACGCTAACTTTGGCGAGACGCACGGCGGCCTGGCCTTGCTGGCGGCCCTACGCGGCGACCGCGAGGCGGCGGAAGCGCATGTGCGCACCGGTGTGCGGCTGGACCCGCAGGGAGTGAACGTCACCGTCGCGCGGGTGGCATTGCAGCAGGGCAGCGGGCCGCTGGACGCGCGCGTGCTGGAGCCGGCGCTGCATCGCTTCATGGGCCTGGCGTCCGCTCGGAGCCCCGCCATGCAGGCGCTGATGGCGCGAATGATGCCCAGGCGCGGCTGAGCACCGGGCCGGGTCACCTCGGGATTTCTCTAGTCAATATTCCCCCCTGATGCGCGGGGGCGTTGACACTAAACAGACGCTGACTTCAGCGGAAGATCGCGACCTCGTCCGCAACAGGCGCGGAACATAAAAAGATCCACGGGGAGGCTGGCGCCATGACGCCGGATGTGTCGCTTCATCTATTTGCCCAGTTGCTGTGGCAGGCACTTGTCGTGTCTGCGCCGCTGCTGTTGACGGTGCTGATCGTGGGTCTGGTGGTGAGCATCTTTCAGGTGGTCACGCAGATCCAGGAGATGTCGCTCACCTTCATCCCCAAGCTGCTGGCCAGCGTGGCCGTGCTGGTGCTGGCCGGGCCGTGGATGCTGGGCCAGCTGGTGGCCTACAGCAGCACTCTGATCCGCTCGATTCCGCGGCTGGTGTAGGGCGCCATGCCTGAATTCGACCTCTCCTGGGCCGTGGCCACCGTGCTGTTGTGGACGCGCCTGGGCACGCTGCTGGCGCTGAGCCCGCTGGCCCAGGCCGTGAAGGCACCGCCGTCGTTCTGGGTGCTGTTCACGCTGGCCCTGGCCGGCACGCTGTGCGGCGCGCTGGGCCTGCGCGCGACGGTGCCGGCGGGGCTGGGCGCGTTCACGTTGCAGATGCTGAGCGAGGCCACGTTTGGCGCGCTGCTGGGCCTGTCGCTGCACGCGGCGTTTGCCGTGCTGCAAATTGCGGGGCGCCTGCTGGACCTGCAAATGGGCTTTGGCATCGCCACCGTGCTGGACCCGGTGACGCGGGCCAACGCGCCCATGGTCGGCGTGGCCCTGTCCATGCTGGGGCTGAGCGTGTTCTTTGGCAGCGACGGCCACCACGCGCTGCTGCGCGGCATCGTGCACACGGCGCAGTGGGTGCCGCCAGGGGCCGTCTGGCAGTTGCCCAGCGCGGCTCAACTCGTCAAGGTGGCTGGCACGATGTTCAGCCTGGCCATCGTCGTGATGGCGCCGGCGCTGTTCATGCTGCTGCTGGTGGAGGCGGCACTGGATGTGATGTCGCGCGTGCTGCCGCAGATGAACGTGCTGTTCGTTGGCATACCGGTCAAGGTCATGGTGGGCCTGGGCACGCTGGCCCTGGCAGCGCCGGGCATGGCACCGGCGTTCCGGAAGGTCTACGCCTCGGTGTTCCTGTTCTGGCAGGAGGTGGCCGCGTGAGCCGCGAGCAGGACCTGGATCGCAACCAGCAGGCCACACCGTACAAGCTGGAGGAGGCGCGGAAGCGCGGCCAGATCGCGCGCAGCCCGGATGCGGCGACGTTGGCGGTGTTGGTCGCGGCCGTGCTGCTGGCCTACGCCGCGCTGCTGCCCGCCTTGCGCGGCATGGCGACCCTGCTGGCCCACGGCCTGGCGGCTGCACCGGCACTGACGGGTGACTCCGCCGCCGCGGCGCGATTCATGGGCGAGCACCTTCGGCAGGCGCTGGTGGTGACGGCGCCGCTGCTGTTCGCGGTGGTGGTGTGCAGCGTGCTCGTCGGCGTGTTGCAGGGCGGCGGGCTGGTGTTCTCGACCACACCGCTGACGCCGGACTTCACCCGCCTCAACCCCGTCCAGGGGCTCAAGAAGTTCTTCTCCGTGCGCCTGCTGTACGAGGCTGCCAAGAACTCGCTCAAGCTGCTGGCGCTGATGGGCGTGACGTATCTGGCCCTCAAGGCCTTGCTGCCGCACGCGCTGCAACTGCTGGGCTTGCCTGGCAAGGCGCTGCTGTTCCGTCTGGCGGATTCGCTCGGCGGCTTGATGGCCAAGCTCTGCGCTGTGTTGTTCGCCTTCATGCTGGTGGACCTGCTCTTCTCGCGCTGGGACTTCCTGCGCAACCTGAAGATGAGCCGCCGCGAGGTGGAGGACGAGCACAAGAACCGCGAGGGCGATCCGCGCATCCGCAACCGGCAGCGCGAGATCCGCTTGCAGTTCCTGAAGGCGGCCCGGTCGGTACGCAAGGTGCCCGAGGCGCAGGTGGTGATCACGAACCCGACGCATGTGGCCGTGGCGCTGAAGTACGAGCACGGTGTGACACCTGCGCCGCTGGTCGTGGCCAAGGGCGCCGGCGTGCTGGCAATGCAGATCCGCCGGGCCGCGAACAAGGCGGGCGTGCCCATCGTCCACAGCCCGCGCCTGGCGCGTGCGCTGTTCAAGGAGGTGGCGCAGGACGGCTATGTGCCGGAGGCCTGGTACCCGCCCGTGGCGCGCATCCTGGTGTGGCTGCGCAGCCTGCGCGAAGCTCGCCAGATGAAGGGCGCCGCATGAACGCCCTTCGCAATGTGGTCGGGCGGCATGCCGACATCCTGTTGGTCATCATCGTCCTCGGCATCCTGGCGGTGCTGTTCGCGCCGGTGCCCGCCGGGCTGCTGGACTTCCTGATCCTGTTCAACGTCGGCTTCGCGCTCGTGCTGCTGATGCTGACCTTCTACATGCATCGGCCGGTGGAGTTTTCGACCTTCCCGTCGCTGCTGCTGATTGCGACGCTGTTCCGGCTGGCGCTCAACGTCGCCGCGACGCGCCTGATCCTGACCGACGCGAGCGCCGGCCAGGTGATCGGCTCGGTGGGCTCCTATGTCGTCGCAGGCAACTTCGTCATCGGGCTGATCGTCTTCCTGATCCTGGTGGTGGTGCAGTACGTCGTCGTGACCAACGGCGCGCAGCGCGTGTCGGAGGTGGCGGCGCGCTTCACGCTGGACAGCATGCCCGGCCAGCAGATGAGCATCGATGCGGACCTGAACATGGGCTTCATCGATCAGGCCGAGGCGCAGAAGCGCCGCAAGACGCTGGAGCGCCAAGCCGGCTTTTACGGCGCGATGGACGGCGCAAGCAAGTTCGTCAAGGGCGACGCCATCGCCGGCATCATCATCCTGCTCATCAACATCGTCGGCGGCCTGGTGATTGGCGTCATGCAGCGTGGCATGCCCTGGGGCGAGGCATTGCAGACCTTCACGCTGCTGACGGTCGGCGACGGCATCGTCACGCAGATCCCGGCGCTGGTCATCTCGGTGGGCACCGGCATCATCGTCACGCGCTCGTCCTCGGACAGCAGCCTCAGCGGCGAGGTGATGAAGCAGCTCACGAGCTTCCCCAAGGCCATCTGGCTGGTGGTGGGGGCCATGGCGGTGCTGTGGCTGCTGCCGGGCATCCCGACGCTGCCCGTGTTGACCGTCATCGTCGTGCTCAGCGCCTTTGCGGTCATGGCGGGCTGGCGCGCGCGCGCCGCTGGCGACGACGCGGCCAAGGACGATGCCACACTTGAAGAGAAGCCGCAGGGCCAGGACCTGCTGCCGCGCGTGCACCCCGTGGAGGTGCGCATCGGCAGCGCGCTGACCCGTTCCGCGCAGGGTGAGGACTCGGTGCTGATGCAGCGCATCGCGGCGCTGCGCAAGCAGTTCGCCCAGGACTTCGGGCTGCTGCTGCCACCGGTGCGCTTCATCACCGAGGCACGCTTGGCTGCCAATGCCTATGAGCTGGTCATCTACGGCGTCGTCTACGGCAAGGGCGAGTTGCACGAGGACCGGCTGCTCGCCATCCACCCCAGCGGCGACACCAAGCATGTGAAGGGCATCGAGACGCGCGAGCCCACCTACGGGCTGCCGGCCGTCTGGATCGAGGAGGCCGAACGCGAACGTGCCCGTGCCGCGCGCTACACGCTGGTCGACACGCCCACCGTGTTCATCACGCATGTCGGCGAGACGCTGCGCCAGCATTGCGCCCACCTCGTCACCCGCGCCGAGACCGACCGGCTGCTGAACCGCGTGCGTGAAGCCCAACCCGGTCTCGTGGAAGAGGTGGTGCCCACGGTGCTGGCTGTCGTTGACGTGCAGAAGGTTTTTCAGGCGCTGCTGCGCGAGAAGGTCAGCCTCGTGCACGTCGAGTCGATCATCGAGACGCTGGCGGATGCCGGGCGCACCACCAAAGACGCACAGTTGCTCACCGAGGCCGTCCGCCAGCGCCTGGGCGCGGCCATCTGCCAGCAGCTGATGGGCGACGCGCAGGCGCTGAACGTGCTGACGCTCGACCCCGAGGTGGAGCAGCGGCTGCGCCAAGGCACGCAGGCGGAATCGGCGACCGACCCGCGCTTCATAGAGCAGGTGCTGACACGGGCCGTCACGCTGGCCGAGCAGATGGTGCGCAGCAACCTGCTGCCCGTGCTGCTGTGCGCGCCCGACCTGCGTCGCCACCTGCGCAGCCTGACCGAACGCGCGCTGCCGCACATGCGGGTCATTTCAGTCAACGAAGTGCCCAACCTCATCCCGCTCAAGGCTTTCGGCAGCCTGAGCCTGCCCACACAGGAACGCTCCGCATGAACACGCTGGAAATCGCCGCCATCGGCTTGCGCCAGGACCTGGAGCGGCTCAAGCTGACCAGTCAGAACGTCGCCAACATCAGCACGCTCGGCTACAAGCGCCAGGTGGCCGTGCAGCGCCCCTTTGCCGAGATGGTGGCCAGTGCGGCGGACCTCGCCGTCAGCACCGACACCCGCGCCGGCAAGCTCAATCCGACGGGTCAACCGTTCGACATCGCGCTGCCGGAAGGCCGCTATCTGCTGGTGGAACTGGCCGACGGCAGCCAAGCGCTGACGCGCCAGGGCGCCTTGCAACTCGACAACGCGGGCGACCTGCGCACCGTCACTGGCCACCAGGTGCTGGGCCTGCGGGGTGGCATCAGCCTGCGGGCCGACCAGCGCACGGGCGTCGACATCGACGGCCAGGGTCAGCTCAAGCTGCAAGGCCTGGTGCTGGAGGCGCTGCGGCTCGTCAACGTCAAGGCCGGCCAGCCGCTTCAGCCGCTGGGCAATGGCCTGTATGCCGCCGATGCCGGCCAGTGGGATGCCGAGACGCCGACGGCCGGCGTGCGCGCGGGTCATCTGGAGCAGTCCAACGTCATGGCCAGCCAGGAGATGGTGAACCTGATGGCCACGACGCGGCACGCCGAAACCATGGTCCGCCTGTTCCAGGCGGCCGACGACATGCAGGCGACGGCCATCCGCCGCTTCGGAGAAAGCTGACATGAACGACGCCCTCTACATCGCCGCCACCGGCATGAAGGCCCAGACTGCCCAGATCGACAGCGTTGCCAACAACGTGGCCAACGCCAGCACGCCCGGCTTCAAGCGCAGCAGCCTGCGCTTTGGCGACCTGGTCGCGTCCAGTGCGATGGCGCCGCTGCAAGGCGACGCGCTGTCCAGCCCGGCCGGGGTGAAGGTCAACGCCGTCCAGCGCTCCTTCACTGCGGGCGAGCTCAAGCGCACGGATGACGTGATGGCCCTGGCTATCCAGGGCGACGGTTTCCTGGAAGTGCAACTGCCCGACGGCAGTCCGGCGTTCGTCCGCAGTGCACGCCTGGACATCGGCGCCGACCGCCTGCTTGGCACCGCCGACGGGTTGACCTTGCGCCAGCACATCCATATTCCCCAGGACATCCGGCGCATCGCCATCGGCGAGGACGGTCAAGTTCAGGGTACCGACGACGCCGGCCGCACGACGGCCCTTGGCCGCATCGACGTGGCCCTGTTCACCAGCCCCGCCGGCCTGACACCGGCCGGCGACGGCCTGTGGCAGGCCAGCGCCCGATCCGGCGAAGCGGTGATGTCGCCAGCCGGCGAGGCCGGTGCCGGCCGGCTCAAGCAGGGCTTTCAGGAGATGTCCAACGTGCAGTTGGTC
>Ga0307515_10017179_pt1 | contig 13197 bp, 16 predicted proteins | sample 17_EM_MG_FD_194513 | JGI IMG/M metagenome (GOLD analysis project Ga0307515, IMG submission 194513) | Populus trichocarpa ectomycorrhiza microbial communities from riparian zone in the Pacific Northwest, United States - 17_EM | ecosystem: Host-associated > Plants > Roots > Unclassified | place...
TGGGTTAGCGGCCTTAGTGCCCTCCATGGGGCAGCGGGAAGTGGGAGGAAACGACTTTGCCTGAGTCAGAAGTAGGTGCTGTGTGAGCTAGTTTGGCCGCAGTTTAGCCGATGGATGGACAGGAAGTTTCTGATGGACAGGGATATAAAAAGATGTTAATTAAATGCCATGACCACCAGTGGTCGGCCGGCTTATGGTAACTTAGCTGGGCACCCCTTCGGGGTGAATGCAAAATAATTACAAACAAACAAACGCGGGCGTTTATAGTACTCTTATTGCCGAATTCCCAGGGGCTTATCAATACCGACATAGCAACAATGATACCAAGGGCTCTGATTAGTAGCGCAAAAGTGTCATAGTAACTAAAGTTTTCCACGAATTGCATGAAAATATTCGGAGTGTACTTCTTCCGCTGGTGGTGGGGTCTGGATCACAAGGCGACATCTAGGATATCTTCTACGTTAGCTTACTTTATTTAAAGCTGTAAAAAGGAATAAATTACTTTTCATGACGCAATACATCTTGTGCCTGCGTTGGGTTCAGGTTCGAACGTTCTGAGCTAGTCTCAAAGTGTTCCAATTGAGGCTGGACGTATCTTCCAAGTGCTGTGTCCGTTACTGGACAGCTTCGGAGAACGAACGGGAATAGAAGGAATCTACTAGTTGGAGCTGAGAGATCTGTGCAAAGATGTGTGCTGGTAGATAATCGATGCGGATGTTGCATATATACTTGGGTCGTCTGTAACGGCCTTGTATGAAGACCTCGTATGTGGGTGGAAGCTTGTATCAAGATGCGGGGTGAACACGTGCTAGATAAGTGCATATGGAAGACCGTATATATAAGGTCTTGGTGGCCTTGATAGGTAGTCAATCAATCAGTCAGTCAATCATCTAAAGTAACAGCAGAAAACGCTCTTGATTGAGTGACTGCCGATGAAATTGGGGAGGTAAGAACCGCCCTAGTTACATGCATAGCCGTGTGAACGAGGTAGGTGAGTGTAGTGGGAGCCCAAGGAAAGAAGTTAAGATGAGATTAAATCATACCAGATTCTTAGTTGTGGTTGTTTACGCAGGACAGTAAACAGTCGATAGCACGGAAACTAATCTAAATATAGCGTACGTCCGGCGATAGCGACAGAGGGGATATTAGGGAGTGTGCGAGCAAAACCACGACGTACACTATGGTCGATTTATCTTCCTCGCATTTTGAGCTTCGTTTGGTGGCGTTCTGCCCGCCTCAAACTATTTTTATGTCTGGGTTTTGTGCAGTAACACAGTGTAACACAAGTAAAGCATCTCTGCGCAGAAACAGCTTGGAGGCGTTCCTGTGTATCTAAACTGCAGCATGTTAGCACTAGCACTGTGGACACTTCAAAAGCCTACATGAGTAACTCATACAGCTACTGATAGAAATAGTTGGGATTGAACGTGCAGTTAAACCCCTTCAGGGATAATTTCAGACACCAAATCTCAACCTCTTCAATATACGAGCAATTCTACAAGGGCTTCGAAAGCTGATTCCTAGACCATATATACCAAGTTGTGCTAGAGACGGACCCTGAAAATGTGTTGTATCAGTCAGAACAGGGAATCCCCGATCTTTTTGACATATATCATCATGTAGGAAGAAGGTGAGCATTTGAGCAGAAAAGCCCCGAAAGACCTCCGTTATATTATTTAATCTAATCAATCGGTCACGTATCTGATCATATCCATCTCCACGTATCTTTGCCATCCTTCTCATCTCCATTTTCTCTGATAGGGTGCTGTGTAACCACGTATCTAATCTAATCTAATCAATACCATCTCATCTCACCCCATCTCATCTAAGCCAATGGAACGTCAGGTTAAGGTGATGGTCTGTGCACTGTCAGATGATGCGGACAAGGCCGGCAAAAAGGAAGAGAAGGTCAACTGAATTGTGCTGTAAGTGCAGAAAACAAATAAGCAATTCGCGTAGAGCCTCATAGTAAAAACTAATTTAGACAGTATCTCATTCATGAACATCAATACCTGTTGCAGGGACGAAATGCACATTTTATGTACCTAGATCCCTAGATCTCCTGTTTTTTTGAAAATTCCGTATTGGCACGAGTTACAAGGCCACTATAGACACCGTGAGGGACTAGGATGAAATAGCCATGTCAGAAACAGACATTGATGCCGTGGGGCTTACGGTACTAGATTGAACCGTTCGCCTCCCAGATACCTAGTGCCGGTGGAGACGAACGGAATTGGCGGATGTGCCATTGGGTTTTGATGTCGGTGACATCACCCGAGGTAAAGTGTGTGGCCGAGACATGAACCTTGCTTGCGGCTGACCGCAATAACGGTTCAGAAGTCAGGCCGGCGGCAAAAGAGGCAACTGCTGAAGATGGTACAAGGACGAAAGCATTTTTAATTTGCTTGCTGGAAACTGTCTTGCTGCACATTTACGCATATCGCAGAACGCTAAAACCTAAGGAAGCTCTGCCACGGGAGCTTTTCGGATGGATACCAGAAACTATAGAGATGCCTTGACACTGGAGCCCGTACTGTTGGCATTCCGATGAGTAAAAATTTGAGATATTAGACTTCACAGGCTTTCAACTTCTATGGCAGCTGCGGTTCAGTTTCCTCCAACACCGAATACCGTCAACAGATCTTGATACATGTAGAGGGTTCCTAATATCAAATATGTCTCTCGCCGGTCTCATGCATGCCGAACACGATCGATCTGCATATATTTCATATTACATACACTACTCAACAACGAATGAGATTTATGAACAATTCTGCGGCTTGCTTGAAGTTATGGATACTTACATGCAGATTAAGAACACAAACACATGCCCCGCTTTCGTGAGCTGTTGCCTGATAAGAAACAACAACCCTGGCCCCCCCACAAAAAGTACACAATTTCTCCGGCAGCTCTCGCCCTTTCTTCATTCCCTCCCATTTCATCTGAAGTCCCTTACCTTCACCTGCAATTACTACCCCGAACTGCCCACATATTTACGACTGCTATACCTGAACCGCAGCTATGGACTCTTTCGATTTAATCCTTGAAAAAGGCCAGTCCATCGGTTACAATAATCTTCTGCATCTACATTCCTCCATTTCCGCTCGTCCCTCCCGAATAGGCTCGTTCCTGACCGACGAATCAGCACGAGCCGGCTTCCTTGAAAAGTTCCCCGGCTATATTGACAATCTACTTCATTTCCTAGTGTTCAACGCAAAACTACGGTCTGAAATCGGTCGAGGCACGGCTGCGCAATCCATCGTATACGAGGTTCTCACTCTCGTCGTTTCAATCCTCTCGCATTCCGAGTTCAAACTTGCCGACACGGATTTGACGGTCAAACTCATCATCGCGGCGCTCAAGCAAGGACTGTCGTGCCAGCCGCCCCCTCCGAGTCTCAAGGACATTGCAGCGAAACTGTCGGAGGAACCCGGTTTTCTGGAATATATCGCATCTTCGGAGGATGGCGCCGATGTTATCAACAGTCTGTTTTCGGTACACTTCATCAACACTGTTCCCTCCATTGCCAACGCCTGGGCTCAGAAGTTGTTTGAATTGTGCTTCGTTTGCACCGGGATTCCAATCTGTCATAATATCGTGTCTGAGGTCGAGAAGTGGCGCAAATTAAACGAAGTTACCTCTGCACTTGAAGAGCTTCGGCGCGACATCGAGACATCCCCACCGCCGCAGTATACTCGGACTCAAACGACGGGAATGATGCGAAGGCTTAGCGTAGACGACAAAAAGTCCTCTCTGACTAGAAGCATGACCTCGGTGGGCGCGAGCGAAATCCCGCCGCTCCCCGACCGCATAGTCTCCATGCTTGACGAGTTGCAACTTAAGCCGCCCCGGTCGTCTCGCATGGTGGACGCACTATTAGATCGGATCCGCGAAACCGAGATATCCGCCCTAGTTCGAAAAGTTTTGTCTACATTTCCTTGTCGTCCATGCAACGAGCTCTCGAGAGATCCACAGGCGCTTCGGGAAAGGGGCAGGCAAGCCCCCAGGAATCGTGCCGATAGCGGCTGTTTCGTTGCAGATGTTCCGGAGCAAGATACGTTGTTTGGAAGTAAGATAGGGTTATGGAAGATGCTACTATCGGCAGAGGCATTCAAGGATATCCAGAGACAAGTGCTCGCTGGTATGTATTCACCGACGCTGGACGTGGCAGAACTGATGTTAACAGGGAGCATCGATATGCTCGAATCCCGACTGCGTAAGCTAGCCTCCGGTGACTGGAAGCGCGGAAACCTTTCAAAGCCGGTGGGGACCGCTGCTCAGAAGAAACACCTACCTTCGCCACTCCTCAGGGCTGAAGTTGGAAGGCAACTCCAAATCCTCTGGCAAGTTGATTTCGGACCTTGCGAAGACGGAGTCTACAGACAGCATATCAAGAGTATATAACCCGGTTAGTTATGATTCTTAGCTTAGCTGACTTGATACACGCGCATAGTTTGGAGAGTCGTTGATCCCAAAGACGTGAGATCACTCTTCCATCCAACCTGCCTGTGCATCTAACAGACGATGTCTTAGGTACCTGGGGCCATTGAACACGTTGTCAGAGTGTGGAGAAGCAAGATCCTGCGGCCAGGTAGCGGTTCGGACTGGTCGGAGCTCCCCCGGTTAGATGGTTCTGGTGTTTACGTTCCTGTGGAGTCGCATTCCCAGACCAGCTCACGACAAGAAACTCTAAACGACGCTTCCCCTTCTGTCTCCGCCGAGGAAGGGCGAGCTCTTGAAACATGCAGTGAGTAGCTCCTATGTTGGTTAATTGAACTGTTTCTGCAATTTCGCTGACCTTGCTATGATAGATAAGTTCTATGAGTTTACACAACCAGTCATGGATAGCTTTCTGACGAAAAATCTGACGGCGGAATTTCCATTTGATACGTCGCCAGAGGAGATTGAGGTCATCAAACACAATGAGTCCGGAACGCTCATTATGGGCAGAAGCGGAACCGGGAAAACCACCTGTCTAGTCCAAAAACTAGTACGGAATTATACCGCTCGAAAATCACTCGCCGGGCAGGCTCCAATCCGCCAGGTTGATCCCAATAGTTTTGGAAACTTCGAGAATTTATTGGCTGATTCCGTTGCGATACATAGGTTCTGCTGACACGTTCAAGGCTTCTTGTCGAGAAGTTGAAGGTATACACCAGGCGATTGGTTGAATCACAGCTCTCGAAAGCACTCCCAACAGAGGAACAAACGGATGATTTTACCTTGGGAGAGGAGAATCTAATGATCTCGAAGACACTGGTCAGTCTGGAGGATGGTGATTTTCCGTTGGTCTGTACATTCGACCAGTTGCTTCGATTGTTGGAACAATCAGTGGAGTCGGTACTCTATGCAATATCTGACAGATGAAACCACGCTCACATGACTTCCGTAGATTTTCCAACCGCCAGAAGTTCCGCGAAGCGAAGAAGACACCACCGAAGGTCTTGGGGAAGGCAGGACAGTATATACGAAGGGCGCAGGTAGTTGACTTTACACTCTTCAGATCGGAGTACTGGAGACAATTCCCAACCAATCTTACCCGAGACTACGAGCCCAGTCTAGTCTTCGCCGAGGTACGTGAAAAGCATACCTACTCACTCGGAAATGTGACACGTGTTTTGCTAACTGAACCTGACCGTAAACGTGGTTAGATACTGGGCGTAATCAAAGGCTCAATATCTAACGAGGGCGAACTGGGCAGCTTATCACGCAAACAATATTGCGACCTCAATCACAAGAAAGCACCTACGTTTTCATCACAAGAACGACAGGACGTTTACGATCTGTACCAGCGATACGAGAGCCAGAAGTCCCGGAATGGGGATTGCGACGGTATAGATAGGGTGATTTCGTTGCTGAAGTTTTTCCAAACTGCTGATGCAGATTGCAAGAAGACCATCGAAGGCATCTTAGAGGAGATTTATGTCGACGAAGTGCAGGATCAGCGCAGTGTTGACATCATACTATTATTAAAGCTAGTCAAAAATCCGTGTGGCATCCACTTTGCCGGGGATTCCGCTCAATGCATATCTAAGGACTCGACTTTCCGTTTTAATGACCTGAAGGCGATGTTTTTCAATCAATTCACACCGCTCGCGGTGGTAACCAACAACCAAAGCCTTGCTCGCGCTCAGTTATTCGAACTGAACACAAATTTCAGATCTCATCAGGGTATCATCTCACTCGCTTCATTTGTAATGGAGTTGTTATATAAAGGTTTGTCACACTTAGCAATTTAATTTGGAGTCGCTCAGAATGACGAGCCCCCGACGGGGCTTGAAAAGTCACGTGTGAAGTCATAGACTAGCAACACTTGGAATGATTTTCGTTCTTAACTAGTGTTCCCGCTAATTATGTCACCAGGCTTTCCCCAATCGGTTGACAAGATGGAAAAAGAGCGGGGCCAATATGAGGGTACAATACCAACGTTATTCGTTGGCTTGGGTGCCGATGTGCTCGCTCAAAGGATGGTAGGGTTAACCGACGTATTCGGAAGTGTCGCGGATTTTGGGGCGGAGCAAGTTATCCTCGTTCGCGATGATATCATGAAGGAGAAAGTGCAAGGTGAAATTGGCGAGGTTGCACTTGTACTAAGTATTCTCGACAGCAAGGGAATGGAATTTGATGATGTTTTTCTTCTGGATTTCTTTTCTTTCAGCCCTACTCCTTCCGGCTTAAGAGGTTTGAAGGATATTCTTATCTCTGGAAGCAATAAAACGGAAATCGAAAGGAACGCATTACTTTGCTCCGAACTCAAGGTATGAACTCCGTTTATTCCCGAATTCCTGCGTTTCGATAGAGGTACTGACTATAAATGTACTTCAAAGCATCTATATGTTGCCATAACGAGGCCCCGAATCCAGCTCTGGATCCTTGAAAGCGCTCCCGAAGCTGTTGAACCTATAGTGAAGCTGCTCACGGAAAACGAAAACAGTTTTAATCCACTTGTGGAAGTAGTTAGAAGGAGTGACCCGGATATTAGAGAGAAGCTAAGTAGGTTAAAACCGGCAGTTTCGAGCGATCCCAAAAAGTATTCGGAGATGGGTTACAAGTTATTGCAAAGAGGACTACATAGAGAAGTACGGAACCTGTAGACAATCCCTTTATGTGGGCCTCACAACTGACGATGTGTGACAGGCGAATTTCTGCTTCCGCAAAGCAGCGGATGAGAAAGGGCAAACCATATCCAAAGCGCATATGAATATGGAAGAAGGACGTGGTTACAGGGGTGAAGGCTCTAGCGGAAAGTTTTTGGAACTATTCAGGGAAGCCGTATGCCTTTTCCGAGAAGTATCTCAGCTAGGAAACGCTGCTTATTGTCTCGAAGAGATGAACAATCTTGAGGAGGCAGGAGGTAAGCCACTGCTTACATCACATTGCATGACTCAACCGGCTAACTTGTCCAGACGTTTGGGTCGAAATCGGACGTCACGAGAAAGCAGCATCACTTTACATGCAGTCACATTCATGGCTGAAGGCATTCAGATCCTACGATGTGATTGAATCGCATGCCGAAGCAGCAGCAGCACTTCGTCAAGGAGAACGATTTGATCATCTAGTTCAGTATCTGGCAGAGTGTGCTTGACTTACATTTTGCGCTGCTCAGATGCTAACTGTAATCAGAAATCGGGATCATTTTGAACCTTCACAACTAGCAGCATACAGCAAGCTCTGCGCCATCCTCCTGACGCAGGGCCGTATAAGTCCAGACCTCCAGGAATTCGTCATCGACTCCCTAGGTTCGGACACTGAGAAAGAAGAATTCCTACGCAAATTTCGCCTTGGAAAGCATTTGGTGAAAGTTTTAGTCAAAAAACGCAATTACGGAGAAGCCTTTCGTGAGCTCGTTTCGGACGGTAGGATTGAGGATGCGTTGGAACTTGGTTTGGAACATATCCATGACGATTCGGGAGTCCCGTCTCAAGAGCTTATACCGCTCTTGAACTATATGGAATTCCAACGGCTCTTGGCATCTTTACGTGGGACTTTGGAAGATGAAAAACAATTCCGGACGCCAAGTCGGTGGTCGGTGTTACCGGCCGACGTATCTTACGCATTGAGGGAGTGGGCTGCTCTCTTTTCAATGATTCAAGGATCCAACCTAAGAGACGTCTTCTCCAGCTTGGAGGGAGGGTTTCACCGGGATCTCCTCTCAGTCGCTGTAGGTATAACCACCCTGCAATGCTGCTAGCTAGCTAATATAAAGCAATAGATTGCCGTCCATGGGTCCGAGCTGACAGTGTTACTCGATGGTATGAGGGGGCTCGTCGATATGAAACCAATCGTCCAGGCTTTGAACAGAGCGGTGGGTATATTGGGATCTACTCAAGATGAGGACCAGGAGCTTCCACCGGCAATTTCTATTGTAATGGGGGCATTCCCGATCAAAGACACTCCCGAAACATGGTTGTTGGATTACTCCCCAATATGCGACGGGAGAAAGTCCCGTTATACGTCAGGAGAAGTTGTGGCGCGCAGTCGAAAAGGAATTCTGCAGCGGATGATAGGACTCTATTTAAGACTGGCTGATGATATTGCAAAACAATTGTGGTTACCTCGTGGCGGAGACATCTGCCCTCGTATGAAAAACATATCTCATGGTTCGTTCTTTCTCTGCACTATGTTCTCGCACAATTTAATGTGTGGTAAAGGTTACTGCGAACGCCAAGGTTGCATGAGAAGACATAAAGCACCCAGTGGTGATGCCTGCAAGCTAAGGATGAAGGTTTGCTCCTATAACATGGTGTCCGGTATGTGCTAATAGTAACTCAACGTGCTAAAGGGACTGGAAGTTATGTCTTCATTAGTCTGTACCTTTCAGGTCGTGCATAACGGCCCGGGTCGGAGCATCGAACCTTTCGGCCGGAAGTACCTGTCGACTAGTAGGTTTCCTGCCGAAAATTTAGACTTTAAGTCTTGCTGATTGAGTATAGAGCGCTTCTGGATAGAGTCTCACTTAAGTGAAATAATTTTCAGGTCCGCCGTACAACACGACTGCGAGGCGTCAACAAGCGCGATTGGAAACTTAACAGCTAAAGGAAAAGATTATGCTGCGATACCTCAGGGGTTTGAGGAACTTCTGTTTCATCGCTTGCAGAGGAATCGAGAGTGGCATCTCCGGAATGACCTCTCGTCCATATTCGAGCAATTACAGCTCTCTGAAAGCCTCGGTAAGCTCGCGTCTAGGAAAGAAATTACCGATGTGTTGGATGGGTGGGCCAAGAGTAGAAACCGGTGAGAATGAGCTGACAGAAATAACCGACGACAGGCCCAGGAGTAGCAGAACAGTTTCTAATTTACACGGAGCTAAATATCAAAACTCCAGACAACCCCAGCTCGCACCAACACCAGCTCAGCGCTGCAGAAATAAAGCATCAGAAGGATGTGTATCAAGTTGTTCAGCACCTTCAGGATACCCTGTTTTTTGTTAAAAAAAACATGCCCGGCGGCCCCTACGGTTTTGTAAGTCGTATGTCTTGAGATAGCGTTTCCAATCTCTAATGATAAACAGATGTTTAATTTAAAACCTGGACTAGCTAAGCTCGCCCAGTTGCCTGGGAATGATTTTACCTGTTTTCACTCAATAATTGGAGTTTTTGAAAGGTTAGGGTCTTACTTGGTAAGTAGGGCGTCATCTGATGCGAGGATTTACAGCATGTCTAACTTTTCCAAGTTTTTGTGGACGTCCCCGACAGCTTGTATCCTTCCATTGTCATGGGTAAAGCTTCATCTACCGGTCCTTATAAGCGACCCAACCCAAATCACGGGGAGGCAACAAGAAAAAGTCGTCTACGGAGATTGTCTAATTATGTTACTTGAATCATTTATTGAGGTGCTTGACTATCTCAATGATGATACCAAATTCAACTACACTTATGGCACAAGGACTTTCAAAACCAGACGACCCACAGAAAAGGCTGAGGCCTTCGGCCAAGGTATTCAAGAGCGAAATCGAAATTTTTTGGTCATTGGACTGATAAATCTTGCGGCAATGGCTATTCCACCTCGTGGCGCGACCAAAGTTTTCGCTGATGCCCAGAGGGTAAGTGAAAGTCCGTTGCTACCGGATTAGTTCGATAGAGCTAACAGCATAATTAGCTTATCTATCATCCCAATCTCTGCTCCCGTGAATACCAGGGACGTTCTCCGAAAGCATGGGTAGAACTGCTTCAGCAGTCGTTCGCACACTATGAGGGCAAAGACAGCTTGGCGATCGTCACTACCAAAGACACAGTGCCCAATACGCTTCCTGATGCCTGCTCTCTTTTGAGCTCACGGAACATCCCAACGTACACACTCGCAACACTTATCAAACCCATGGCTCAGGAAGCAGCATCCCAGGACCCGCCTGCACAGGGCACAGAGTCCAATGACAACACAGAGGATGCAACCTTTACGAGTGATGCAGCCATTCCGATCGCAAGTGCAGTTACTAAACTACAGGCATTCTGGCGCAGACGTTGGCCGTACTTGCGCAGTCACCGCGCCTCCCTTTCAACTCCCCATGGAAAGGCGCGTGCGTTTGTGTTTGAAAAGATTATCAAGCCAAACCTTTATCGTGGAACCCCCGGAACCCTCTGGAAGACTATGGTTCTCGACGACGTCGGTGTAGACTTTTATGTCGCCTTCTGGAAGCTCCGTAACGATGCTACTGCCGCGAACATTCTGTCCCAAAGTGTACTGTCCAACAAGAAGATGTCGGCGGCGGACGTTGAGGAGCTGGTTGACGGCGAGCTGATGGGTGATCTGGATGCAATTGTGAGGGACTCTGCGCGGGCAAGGTTAGGGGCGAAGGAGGTTGGGAAGAAGTTTGTAGACCCGTCATGCCAATGGTGGGACTTAAAGAAGGATTTTTCTCGGGAAAGAAGGAAGGTGTGGAGTACGGGGGATAAATTAGCTAGAATTGTGAAGAGGCTTGAGCAGATGCTCGCTGGGTTGTGATCCTTTTATTCTCATTTGGTTAATTCTATACCCGAGTAAAGTATAAACTTTCTTTTCTCCTTCAGTACGGTCGCAGGAATACCAATTTCGATCAATTCTCGACGAAGACTCCTCCAAGTTTCCTTCTCATCTTCCGAAGAACAGTTCTGCCGTGAAAGAAGAAATTACAGAGCCCTCCCCCTCCCTCCAATGAAGGATCCAATGTCTGCTGCAGTCGCACCTGTGACAACCTTCTCCAATCAGCGCCAATGCCCTTCTCACTAATACCGAACATACAATTGTACACTGAATTAAACACCGTCAACAACCCAACGTTTGACACAAGGCGGATCCTTAACGCGGCCACATCATCCTCAATATTGCAGTGCGAAGGTGCCATTAGTACCGATGCCGTGTCAGCCACGGGTCTCTAAATCCCGAACTCGTTTTCTCCTTCAAGCCGCCCGAAAGTTGGGTTTTTGCTTTCTAACATTGCCAAGCCAAATACATTAACACATTAAGACTCAAAGCAGTAGTCATTTGCGGATTGGAGTCACGGCTTCATTTACCGATGATTTCTTGCGCACACGACAAGAACAGACGGTAAAAGCAAAAACTACAGTACCAGGGATTCCCACACGGTCACCAACTGCAGTACTAACCTGGCGATAATATGCTTAAATATGGTTGAGCGGACAGGAAGCCCTGTTTTCAAGCTTCTATGACAGTAGCTGAACATAACACTTGTGGTTAGAAGATATACAAAAGATCATGTTCCTTTCTCTCACAACGCAGGTGCAACGAGGGGGCAGGGTGCAGCCCGGACGAGACGGAACTCGTTAGTGCCTGCTTCTGCCCTGGGTCACAACAACAGTGTCAATGGTTGCCGTCGGATTCAGACTTTCCGCTAGCTTCCTGAACGTGCCATGGCACAAAGAAAATCTGTTTATTATACCGTATTACCCATTTTAGTACAATTGTTGTTCCCGCCTTGCGTGTGAGGATGTGATAGATGTTTCCCACTTCCTTTCCCTTGCTAGTATCGCTACCAAAGATCCGACGCCATGTAGCAGATGTCACTAATCAAGCCCTCCGAAATGCTCCTTACCCCTCCCCAGTCTCTGCCGGGGCACATACATCAACTTTGCATCTTTCGCATGCTTCATCTGATACTCGAACCGATCAACCAGTCCCACGTTCTCCACCGTTCCCTGCCCAACCGGCCACTCGTCGACGCACCCTTCCGGCCAATAATTATCATCTTTGCCTTTCTCGATGGCATAGCGGTGCAGCTGAGGCGCCGTCCGCATACGCCACCTGATGGTCAGAACGCAGAGCTTCCTCCAAAAGATCCAGCGCAGCAGGGGGCCCAAGTGAGTAGCCAGCAGGGGAGAGCACCGAAGAGAACGAAAGCCAAAAACCCGGGTAGAGACGTTGTAACATACGTGAGGTCGTCCAGAACCGTTGCGTGGCACAAGCTGCGCAAATCTTCATCTTCCTCTGCGGCCAAGTTGACGCCCAGATCTGTCGGTGCTGCTCTTGGAGTATAATTGATCCACTCTCCTGCTGCGCGTCTAGCTGCCGTTAGCAATTTGGCTCGGCCCGCAAGAATCAATCGAACTAGCTCTGCGTGGCCTGTGACTTCGGCAGGACTCGCCAACTGCGTTCCAGATCTTAGGGATCGGGATGCGCCCACCGAACCGCCGGAGACTCCAATGCTGTTCAACAAAGGCATGAATGTCTCCAAACTCATGAGACGGAGAAAACCACGAGAGATTTTATCGTCAGGATGTACGCGCTATACGAATTCCTCCAGCAGCCCAGTACCCTACAGTAGTTCGCATAACTTCGGGGCTCCTTGGCAGACAATAAAGGAGGTGTTGCACATGATTGGAATTGTATTGCTACTGGTTATATAGTGCAAGTTACGGTGGCGGCTTCGCCGCCCTTTGGAGGCGCCCAGATAGATTGTCTCCAGCTCGACTGCCAGGTATACCTCACCCCTGGCTTCCAAGTACACTCGACTCCAACCCCTACAGTATACTTGCTTTGCAGGACCCAAGCCTACAAGTGTATCTCTCCAAGTCTCTGTGAGTTTGTACCATTTCTATGACTAGGGCAAATATTGTCAGCTGAAAAGATGCTTTCTGCTCAGCTATTTGAATCAATTGAAGTCCAATTAAGTCCCCAAGTTTTGCTCTGATCACAACATGTTCTATGGATGAAACATCCATAAATAGGTCCTATTTCACTTTCTAGTTGCCAATTTACTCTATT
>Ga0307515_10017180_pt1 | contig 13197 bp, 8 predicted proteins | sample 17_EM_MG_FD_194513 | JGI IMG/M metagenome (GOLD analysis project Ga0307515, IMG submission 194513) | Populus trichocarpa ectomycorrhiza microbial communities from riparian zone in the Pacific Northwest, United States - 17_EM | ecosystem: Host-associated > Plants > Roots > Unclassified | place...
TATATGGCCGCGTATGAGAGTATATGAGAAGATACGGTTGCACACGTGGATGTGGTAATATAATAGAGTAGTTGATAGGTAAGATTATCGCTAGCGATCCCAGAGAGATCGTGAGTCGTCTATATATGGTTGCGGTTACCCGGCCCTGGACACGTCTGGTGCCATTGCCGAGAACCTAATCATGACTGCCATTACACCTGCACAGTCTCCCATCCCTTGATTTGACTCTAAATTGCAGTACAATATCCTCTCATAATCTGCTCTCTCCTACCTGCAGCCAGTCTATCTTCTCTGATTTCATATCTCTTATCTGTTATCTCTGAGCTAACAATATTATACTCCACTTCTGAGATTTCCAGGATTACAAATTATTACATCAATTGAGAATCTGCTCTCATCTTACCTTTCTTCCAATTGAATCACTGCAAGTACGCCTTCCATTTTCCATGATTACTGTCTTGAAGTGCATCTCTCTGTTCACCTAATAATCACCTTTGAGTGAATTTCTACACTTGCTTGATTACCACATCCAAGACCATCTCTATGATCACACAATCATAGCCTATATGTTTGCCCAATTGTAAGGTTGAAATGGATCTGCAATATTAATAGATTATGAGTTCCAATTGCATCTCTGAGCTTACTTGCTGATAGCCTTCAATGTTGCTTGATTCTATCCTCAAAGTGTATATTCACACTTGCTTGATTATAATCTCACAGTGTATCACATAGTTTAGACAATTATAGCATCCAAGTTTACCTGATCATGGCCTTCAAGTATAGGTCCAATCTTGCTTGATGATGGTCTTCAAGCATATGTCTCTATTCAGTCAGTTATATCTCCAAGGGTACATAATCATCTCACCAATACACAAAGTAATCGTGAAAGGTTCAGCAAAACTCTCTTGTACTGTAGTCAACATCACAGATTGTACCATATACTGCCTAATTCTTCTTACCACTTTTGAAGTTGAGAAAAATACTTTGAGTTGCTCCAAGAGGATTTTTTGATTTGGCTTGATACTTATGTCATTGCAGAGATGTATACAGAATATATTAAAGTTTGACTAATTGGATGGGACCATTTTAAATATGCTGAAACCTCCATCAAGATGTCCTGGAGTATACTTAACTTGGTACTGTATAACCCAATCATTCCTAGTCTTCAATAGCTATATGCCATGCATTTATCAAATTTGTCTAGTTTGGACATTTGTATTACAAACACAACAAGATTCACCACTTAATATTTAAACATTCTCTCTCTGCATCTAACTATAATATACAAATTGTTCATCATACAATATTGAGTATCTGAGCAAACACTTTGATACACATGGGGACAGCACATCACAGGACAAAGATGTATATAAGGAGATAGCAATTGAATTTCTTTGGAGGTGCACTTTCTCACAGTGCTGACTGTATTTGGAAATAGCAATTGAGTGCACTTGGAGATAGACATGAAATAAAACTGACAAATACACTTGGATGTCTAGATTGAGTAAACTGGGAGACGAACTTCAAGAGTATACTGGCTGCTTGTGCAGCGGGCAATGTAGTGATCTTCCAGATACAGATCGTGTAAAATTTAGCAGTGCACATGAAGTCTATTAGTGAGGTCTTATACTCACGGTTAGGGTTACTACGGAGGCTTCTGTTGCAGCCTGGTAGGCTGCACCATAAATTCACTGCCTATAAGAATTGTGATCGTCATCAAGAATGCTACACCTTATGTTGACATAATGCATCACTGTGACCATGTTTGCAACCAGATCTGTACCTGGTTAATCTATGCTCTGACTGTGCCAGATACTGACATTTGTGCCTTTGCACTATTCTTGGTCCTTCAGTCATTGGATATATTTGATTTCAGGATTTCAATTGTACCCATTTCTTAAATACATTGCGACATGCACACAATCTGCACAATCTAAGCAATTGACCACTCAATGCCTTCCCAATGGACAAATGGATTCCCTCTGAGCTGTGCCAAACAGCATTGGAGCATAGAGACAATTGATATGTCGATTGGTTGTAGCACTCCAAGTCTCACCATCAAGGTCACCCCTGGATCTGGGAGTCCACAGGTTCAAGCTGAAGTGGAAATTGAGGAAGACTGCAATCGCAACAGCAGACTACTTCCATATCAGAAGGACCCCCTGTGTGATGATTAGGTTAATGACAGCGATGAGACACCGAAATCCAATCCTTCTATGCACAATAATCACAATCTCACTGCAGGATCCAAGGTTGATCTATTGGGGATGGTGGTGCCGCAGCAATAGCAAATGCAGTTTCATTTCCAGTGGTACACTGAACTGCGAGAATCACTCTGATCCGCCACCTCAGACTCAAAGGACAAGTGTACAATGATAATATGACAACATTACTCCGGAGGTGCTTGACAATAGGAAATATATCTGAGCTCAGTAAGATTACATTTCTCGACTCATCAATGCCTGAATCATTATGACCCCAACAAGGTTCAGAATGCTGTAGACCACCTTTAATGCTGAGCATACCATATCAAGTACAATAAGCAACAGACCACTATCATTGACCACATCACCTTGCACCATGATCTATCAAAGAACAACTCACCATGCCTCCATGATTTCTACATTTTGGTGGGAGACATACTGTATATTAATAGTGATAAGGACCTGAAACTCAATATGGGTAGGACATTGTACTATGACTTTCCGCAGGGCTACAACAATGCCAATGAGGACAAACAAGCATACACCAATCTACTACAGTAGCATTGGAGAGATACAGTGTGGGACAAAGTGCAGTGTGAACAGATGTTGTACAATATTGACTGGGCAGACATGAAGGCTAATTTATACCAAAACTCAAGCCATGAACAAAATGGAAGAGGAAGTTCAATTCAAATGATAACCTGTTTGATTGAGCGGCTGATGTTGAAACAGAACCGGAAAAGTACGATAACTGGCAACGAAAGCCATCAGATGTGTGATCTCATTTGAATGGCAGAGAGCCTAACTACAGAAAACCAATTTCTGAAATGAAGAAAGAATCAATCAATCCATTCAAGCCTAATCTGTTGAATCAGTCATCCAGTGGCTTGGAAGATCTATAGTCACCTTGGCTAATTGAGGCAGTATATGCATCACAGAAAGCCAGTGGGAAATGTCTACAGTGTGGTGGCAACAATCATAAAACCATCCAATGCCTGATATATTCCATACTGAACTATTAAGGTAGACTCACACCAGCAGGTGGCAAAGGCAAAGACAGAGATAACAAAGGTGGCAATGAACAAGTCAAGTGCCCACAATACATCCACACTCAGCAGACAAAATACTAGTATACCAATTGAGGGTATCAGGAGTGGTGTTGGAGGTTTGATTGGTTTGAAGTGCAAATACAGCAGTTGGGAGTGCAGGAACTAATGGCAAAGCTGGATGAAGCTCAACCCTTTTTGAGCTCAGTAAAATCAACAGGTAATTGTCAGAGCCCAATGGCAAGAAGAGTTAGTCAATATCAATCTGGCGCTGCAACCCTGGTTTTGTCATACATAGTTTACGAAGTACAAATCCAATATAGACCTGGCCAGATTCAATGCTTGCAGGGCCTTGATGCCTGATGTGTAACCAGTAACATGATGGCACGGAGGCTTCTCAATCAACTCATGACAGTACATGATGTGGCGCACAATACCACTATCGACCTGAATTGAGGACTGATGCAATATGTAACTGATAGCAAAGACTTAGACTACAGTCCAGTATCTGGACTTTGTTGCAATGGTTGAAGAGTCCGACATGCTAGTCCTGCCACTCTGTGAGTTCAATCTTGTGTTTCACTTACCATTGTTTCAAGAATGGAATTATGATATCAACTGGGCTTGCTGTGGAGAGAAAGAAAGGGTTAACATAAGGTGCAGCTCTGTGTTATGCACAGGCCAGAAAGGGTAATGTGCATATCCACACAACTGAGTGGATCAGTGGGAAGATAGAGTTTGCTCACTTAGACAGAGAATGGAGTATTGTCACTGCATACTACTACATTTGTAGCAACTCTTTCAGATTGGCTTCCGCTGCAACTTATACATACCAGAGCACAATTTGATTCGAGGAGATGTAGTTAAAATCATCACGGATAGTATTCAGTTGATGAAAGAGGTGTGTTTCGCCTAAACGCTCCATATTCATGACAACCTCAAACACTACGTCTGCTACTGTGCTCCATAACCCTGCTGAAGGTTGAATGGACAATGGTTGGGATGTGGCGTGTATGTTGGGAGATACCAAGCCATGCGGGGTTATCCCAGATGGTTGGCCAGAGATAATCAGCATCGCAGAACAGCAGACCAATGATGACCAAGCCCAGCGGGAAGGTATCATCATTCCCCGGCCAGTAGTTGTGCAGGAGGACATAGTGAGCAAGGTAGCCAATTGGTGACATGAGGTCAGGTGTGAGTAACTAGGAGATGCTGAAAGACCAATCCGAATGTGTCCTAATGCCAATTGGGCACAGCGTGCAGTCATCAATTACTTGGTTAAATGAGTCGAGCAACTGGACCACAATGTGCAGGCTCTTGTGGCAAAACAGGTGGAGTGCAACAGATTGGCACATCATGCCTCCGACGACATATTAGATGATGCAGTGCCACAGCTGGTTGATTTTTAAACAGCAAAGGAGATAGAAAAGCTGACATGAGAGATCTCTGCGAAGAATGCATTCAGTAAGTCAATTCGAGACAAACTGGGAGCACTCACCCTGGAAGTCTATGAAACCATGATATTGTTGGCAACCACCAGAGACGAGGGTGGTATGATTTGTATTGGAAACAGATACGGATGACCAGCCAGCGGCTCAAGGTCGGAGCTGAAAGATGGGTCAGTTCGATTCCAGTCCCGTTCTACAACCTGACCCGCTCCTTCTTGGCAATGGAAACATTCACCCGTACCCATGAACCCACGGGTTTCGCCGGGTTTGGCTTGACCTGTCAGGTCCAATCTCCGGTTCTGTATTTCAGGTTGTTGTATTCATGGTCACCTTCAGATATCGTACTGTGAATCATAAAATATCAACGATCGTATGTCACTGTTCTTTTTGGATGTACTGGCCGCCTTCGAAATCAAGAAATGGAGAGGCACGCTCCCCACCCCATCCGGGGAATGAGCATCAACGCAGCATTAAGGATTTTCGATCTTGCATGTTGGGTAATCTGATTGGCGATTGGTAGCAGATAGTCATAACTGAGATATTAGCCTCCTTTAAAGGCAAAAGTGAAAGCGACATGCTCCCTGCCCCTTCTTGAAAATGAGTGTCAACTGAGTGTCAATGAATGAACGTCTCACATCTTGGGTAATGTAAGTGGCCCATGATTGCAGACCTTGATTAAGGAGGAATTGGCGGCCTCTCTAGGCAGATAAGGCAGCGACATTCCCGCAACAGCCTCCCAGACAGTAACAACTTGTTTCATTCATTATGCTGCAACTAAGAGTTCATGAGTGTTTTAGCCTAGAAAAACGGTCAAAACATCATATGTAGACAATGACCAGTGCATCGCACTTTGATTACCCATGAAGAAAGGCCAAAAATCAATGATGCTGCATTGCCTCCCATTTTCATGAGGGGGCAGTGAGCGTGTTGTTATCTCTCTTCCCGATGTAGGCGGCCAATACTCGTAATATGTATCGTAACGACCAAATTGCTTTTGAACAACCTGAGTTACACCATCAACATTGTTTGACGCTCTCTTGACACTCATTTTCAGAATGGGGCAGGGACCGTATGGCTCTCTCTTTGCCTATGAAGACAGCCAATACCACATTTATGAATGGCTGGATCCAATCACTTTGCAGATTACCAATGATGGGAGACCGAAAATCATTGACGCTCCATTACTGCTTATTTTGCCATGGGTGTATCCACAATATGTTTTCATATACTTCGACATAGTATATCATTAATGGTGTTTTGGCAGCCTTTGTATTGTCTTCATGTACTGTCTCCTTCATCACTACATTGTTCTTTAATAATACATTTGAATCTATTCTTTAGAATATACTTTACAGTGTCTGCTAATTGTGGATAATAATACACTCAGAAATCCTGTTCCATTCCATCAATGCTCATCTTCACAGTCAGGTTCGCTCAATAGGCTGCTGTTTTCTGCAAAATGGATGTCAGCTGCATTACCATGTGGCAGATAGTGTACTAACTAGTGGATGTTCCTCCATCAGTCAGCAAATCTGGATTAAAATATTTATCACGCTTGAGATCCTTGGCATATGCATCAAGATTCAATAATCAAGCGCTGGGATTAGGAGTATGTATATACACATATCCGGGTGGAACATCTTCGATTCCATTAGTGTGAGCTCCCGCGTTGTCACAGGGTGGCACAGGTGGTGTTACGGGTGGATCTGGCGTCAGTTCCAGTTTAGGCCGTCAGAGTCACTCTGGTGGAGGTGCACGAGGGCCTTTACGCCTCTAGTATGTCCGGGGTTCCTATGCTGCACCATTTTGGCAAGGTAGGCAGCAGTCGATTTGATGTTCCCAATGCATAGCTGGGTGTCTTTCCATCACAGTGTTCACATTGTCATGCCCAGGAAACTCAACTCCCAACTTCATCTGGTCTCGGACGTCTGCCCTAGGTTTCTCGATCATGTAATGCTTTTCCTCTATTGTGGCAGGTGAAAACCCTCATTTGGCCATTGGCCATATTTGGGGCTAGGTGCATCTCAGACTGTGCTAGCCGTTCCCGACCTCCTTGCCTTGCTATTGTTGCAGGGATGTTGAAAACCTACAAGAAATTAGTTGCTGCATCTGGATATCAGATTTGGCTATTACCTCTACCATATACGCTTCCGTACCATCCTCTATGGTGGTTAAAGCCTGTGTCATCCACTCTCAGGGATGCTTATAACTAAATTCTTCCACAAATATCCCAGAGCTGACAACATCATGATGTTCGATTTTGCAGACTGTGCGGACAACTGCCTTGCTTCACCTTGGAGGGTTCCTATTATGGGTGGCAATAAATTGGTCATGCAGCTCTCTATGTACACCAGCTGTATGTTATGTTGTTTGTCATTGGCGGTCTAGCTTGATACCACAATACTCATATTAGATTGCGAGCTGCGTCTGGTTTTACTGGCAATTTTCAACTGTGTGTCCAGGGTCACATTGTGTGTGGCTGCATTTGCAGCATTGCGGTGGACAATGTGGCGTCTGTGATGCAGGAGGGTCCCAGCGAGTGGCATATTGAATGAAGCGCCTGTTGTTCTACTCGATTCCAATTCACTTGCATCTTGCTGTGGTGTCTGTGGAGCCATCATTTGCTAGTGTGGAACGGAAGAGATAATGAGAACGAAAAGAAGTGGGAAGTCCTGAGGATGATGATCACGAAAATAACAGGGAAGTCCTGAGGAATATATAGCCAGCTCCAAGTCACAATGAAATGTGTAACAGCCAACTTGCACATTGTACACAATATGAATCCTGCTGCATATAGCTGCAGGTTGCAAGGGTTTCCAACCGTCCTGCGAAATGCACCAAGTCAGTCTGGTGAAGTGAGTCAGTTCACAGGGATATATCACGGTGAACGAGCGCCAAAATCCGGGGTTTGTGAGATATCAACCGCACATTCTTCGATGGAAAAGACATCTGCTGATGTTTGTCCAAAGAAATCCCCAGCATCTTACATGAAACACATGCTAAATAACATGTAATGATGTACAGTAAGAATTGCTATTCCCACTGTAGTGACAGTCAAAACGCAGATTTTGAGTTGTTTAAGTCGATTAAATATACCAACCTCGACCTAAAATGTGCAGCTTGCCTCCATGTGGTCCGTATCTCGCAACATCCAACATCTTGCCCATCCACAAAGTCAACGCAAAGTACAATGGTCAATGCGCCGAAAAAGAATCTTTCGCCAGATCCGGCAGTGAAATATAGGAAATAGACACTGCCCTTGACACGACGACGTCATCAAGCGAATCACGCCAAGAGCAGCTTGGACGCTGAGAGGGTCCGAGCCCTTACAGCATTGCACAGCTTGCGATCCAAAAAGAAGTTTGCGGTGGGGATACAATGAGAAATGCACTTTTCCAGCAACAAAGAGAAGGAGAAATGGATTGACGATTATGTGGATACAGAGACCACTGTGGCAAGAAAGTGAGTTGAAGACACAGAGACCCCAATAAAGCAGCAGCAGGAAGATATGAGAAACCCCCAAAAGGTGGGATTGACAACCACAAAGCTTGAAACAACAATTGAGGAGATGTTGAGCTCCATCGGAGATCGTCTAGGCAATCTTGCAAGTTATGACGATGTGGAGGATGGGGAACACGAGGATGATGACAAAGCAAATCTTCAGCTAGGCAAGCAGAGCGCACATGACGAACCTGGCTGGGTAATGTGCACAATCTCAAGAGCGGTAAACCATCGCATGGAGCGTTATCGGCACAATCACATGAAGATTAACGAATTGACTCGACTAGCCTGGGTAGACGCGGCCGACTACTTCCGTTAGAGTGAAAACACATGCAAGACAACCAAATTGAAGGTTCCAGCTGTCGTTCAACCTTCAATGGAGAATGATGCCGCCTCATCAGCAACTACAACATTTGGTGAGCGTATGGAGACTGTTGATAATGTCCCGGGAAATTCCCAAATGCCACAAGTGACTTCTCGACCCGGGAGTAGTTATATGAGGCTAGGTTGGCAAAAACCTTATCCACACACACGCATTCTGTCTCTCCCACCTGACGCAGCGCCCGATATGTCAATGATCATAAAACCAAAGCCTGTTGAATGGTTAGCTTTGACCCCTGCATATAGTGTGCAAAACTAATTACCATATAGAAATTGGAATTGGACAAAGAAATGGTGACGGCTCCTGCGTCGCAGGAGGAGTGACTAGGTAAATTGGTATTCTTGACCATGTTTCTCTTCGAAAGGCAATACGTGTACCTATCTCGCTATGTGTCAGGTTTGACTAGATTTGGCTGACCAAATTGTGAGACATGATACTTCGTCTGTGCATTTGCAACGGTCGGATGGGGTATGGTGATGTTCTAGACTGCACATCACAATGACAGACGACCAAGGGATTGGATATTGTCATGCGAGTTACTGTTATGTCAGAAAACTAATGCTATACTGGAGACGAAAGTCAGAAACAAAATTTAGGTTAGTGATGTCACACAAGTCATAGATGAACCGATCTAGGTGCCTCGTAAACTGGGATGAATGACGACCGTCATGCTGCATTCGTTGATGCATCCAACTGCATAACTCTCCGCACATACCTGGTGCACATGGTCGAGATTTTGAAAATTGCATATAGTTGGTCATGGAACTCATCCAGAATGAGGTGGATGAGGAAAGGTGAGAAAGTTGGACTAAATACAGCAAGAACTATTGTACAGATCTACAGGGGGTCAATTGCCAGCGGAAAGCGGTGTATGATGATAGGCCAATGTCGTTTATCACTCAGATAACATGTCTAGTGTTGGATCAGAAATCGAGAGCCTTGGAAGCATTTGGATGGAAATTTCTATTCATCGAAATGATTTATTGCCTGCCAATACCAGCTGTATGCATTGTTACATATGATTGTTTAGCATCCAATGACGGTTAGGATGTCATCAAGGTGAGCATCAACGGAGCGTCAATGATTTTTGGTCTTACATTGTCGGCAAACAATGGACTGCAAAGTCACATCCTTCCAAAGTGATAGTATTGGCTGTTGTTATATGTAAAAAGGAAAGTGACATGCTCGTTGCCCCATCCTGCAAATCAGCGTCAACCATGCTTCAATGATTTTCGGTCTTGTGAGTCTGATAATTGAAAAATGACTTGGTCCCCATTACAAATACCCAAAGTATTGGCCACCTTTAAAGCCAACCATGCTAGCCATGACATCGCTACTGTATCCTGAAAATGAGCATCTATGGAGCGTCAATGATTTTTGTTCTTTCATCTTGGATGATCAAACAGCTGTGCAACAAAATTAAGCTATAATCGAACTGTTGGCAACCTGTATGGGCAAAATGGTATTGACGATATCGCTACCACCTGCCGGAAATCAGTGTGAATGGAGTGTCAACAATTTGGGGTCTTGTATCTTCGATAGTCAAAGGGCAATGCAACTGCATCAACCCATGATCATAGGATCGGCCACCCTGATGGGCAAAAATGCTATGGATGTTATCGCTACCAGTTCCTGAATATAATCGTCAACGGAGCATCAACAATTCTTGGTCTTGCATCGTTGACACTCAAAGCAGTGTTCATGGGCATTATTCCATAATCAGTGTATCGGCCGCCTCTATGAGCTCTAATCCTAGTGACGATATCACTACCACCTCCTAAAAATGGGCATTCACGGCATGTCAACTATTTTTTGTCATGCATCGTTGATATACCAAAGGCCATGGAATGGCGTTAACCCATAATCAACTTATTGGCAGCCTATATTGGCAAAACTGCTAGTGACGATATTGCGTCCGGCTCCTACAACTGAGCTTCCATGGAGCATTAACACTTTCTGTGATGGGCCAATTAGCTACACAGCAAAGAACTGCATTGCATTGATCCTAAATTGAGTTTTACGTGGTCAGTCTTTTCAATATGTCTTTGTATACAACCTCACAAATATGCATGCAATGTCTCACAGATCTAACTTTGTTTGTTTGTACCTCGAGAGTCAATATTTGAGAACCCCCTTTGCAGTTTACATTAAGGTAACTTTTCGCACTCTGTCGAGTTGGATTACCTCGCTATTATATGTACACCGCGATGTCGGATTCTAAATCTTTAAATACCTCATTGCTAGAGGTTGTGATCTCTTCCAGAAGTGAATGTGTCTTTATTTGGTGATTTGAGCGACCTTACTTTGTAAATCATCATCCATGCTTGGTGGGCTTCGATGAATGTAGGCTCCAAACATCTTATTGCTTGGAATGATTCCAGACATGCTCCTACATAGTGATTTTATTTGCACAGTGGAATTGAGGAGACTGGCAGCCCTGGTATCATATGTATTGTTTGTCATCGGGTTCTTCGCCATGCATCAGAACATGGGACCAGCTCAATGGGGAAATACACGCTGGCAAAAGCTCACATCACAAGGTTAAATGAATGAACAGAGTCGGAAGTTTCTGAATTGACTAGTTCAACAGTTGCAAAGACAATTCATAATGGATGATTAGGTTGGATCCATATTAACTGAATTGACAAACAAAACACTTCAAACTGGTAGCGAAGGACTATGAAAATTCGGAATTTATCCAAGACACGTGGAATTGCTACCACATCTTAGGATTTGTTTCGGCACACAGACCATGGAACACTGTATCGAATCTCGAGTGACCAGGGTCTGATAAAAAATTACGAAGTGACCTAGTGCTGCCGCCCGCAACTACCCTTAGCAACATTTTCTGGAGTGAATACTCATTGACTGTGGATACAATAATGAAGCAATTGCTGTCACAAAATACAGTTAGTTTAGCATTGGACAGGTGGACATCAATGAACAAACTAGCCATACCGTCGGATGTTGCTTACTATATGAATCAATACTGGGCATTGCGAGAAGTTCAACTTGCTTTCGATGAGGTGAATCGCCTAATCTTGTCCTGTTTCAAAAGCTAACTAATGATAATAGGTCAAGGGCCAACATACTGGAGCAACGCTAGCCACATATTAGAGGGACATTTTTGATCGTTTTCAGATTACCAATGGCCATTTGTTTGGAATTACAACTGATCATGCTTCCTCACAGTACTCGATGACTCATGAGCTACAATCAACCCTTCAGGCCTCCGGAATCGAGCAGCCTGCATTGATGAACCACATACCATGGATGGAGCATATCGTTCAGCTGGCATTAGGCACATTCATGAGCAGCCTCAATACGACAGGCCGCAGCAGGTCATGGGAAGCGCACTACCGCGATCAGCAATTTGGAGAGAATCAAAGCATAGACATCGGGAAAAGTCGAAGACTTCGTAAAGAGGGCAATGCTAGAATCAACAAGGTGTCGGCTATGAGATCAGGTTTAGCAAAGATAATTGACAAAGTATGTATTTCGATATATTTTGAAAGTCCTGAAACTGACATTCATATAGCAGGGAATAATCCTGGATTGATTACGCTGACACCTGGTTGTCGAAACGAGTTCATTGACTGTCAAAAAGCCATTGTCTGAATCGCAGTACTACCTATTCTGGATGTGAAGATACATTGGAATTTGACACTGGAGTTGATTGAGCGAGCCTACCTATTACAAGAATTCAGTCACGAGTGGCTCCAGAATCCGGAATCCAGTGAATACCGGGCTCTCTCCACAACAGATGATCAATGGGCAATTGCCAAGTACGTCATGGAGGTTTTGAGGCCATTCCGATACTGGACTCTGTGGATATCGCAGAGGCATAAAGTCATGTTGCATCATGTTATCACACTCTACAATGACATGTTGGATCCAATGGATGGTGTGATGTGAGCTTTAGCGAAGAAGAATACTCCTTGGAAGGCAGACTTGTACTTTGCTGTGATGTTAGTGCAACAGAAGCTGTCCAAATGATACGCTGAAGTTACTCCAATGACGGGTATGATTCTCTATTCAACACATATCCCCTATCCTTGCCACAAAATGTGATCGTTTTGAATGTTGGACAAGGGAATCGATAAAAATCCTGAGGCCAAGACTTCATATACTATCCAATACCAAGAACAATTTGCGCAGTATATGGAGAATGAATACTGTCCCAAACATTGACGTGTGCCAGACATTCAACCAGACAGCGTACCGAGCAACAATCTCTTCCCCTCTGCAATGGCTTCAGGATGCAGTCCATCTACCTTTGATCCAGACAATTTCTCGAGTGATGACAAAATATTCTCAACGCCTACCTATGTGGCTGAAACAACACCCAGACCAAGCAATCGTGCACCATGCATATTGACCACCGCCAGGCTCTATTGGAATTCACTGGCAGAGTCACCAAAGAACTGGGGGCGAGTTAATCCAAATCTTGATGATTACCACTCCAACCCAATTGTAACAGGCGGGGTCAGGCGCAGGTGATATGGATGTTGCGGAACTGAACTCGAAGTGCGTATCGAGAGAACAAGAATCAGAATATCTTTCAAAGTCGTACTACTGCTTGCTATACAAGAGAACAAGTAAAGAGAGAAGAAAAG
>Ga0307515_10017181_pt1 | contig 13197 bp, 7 predicted proteins | sample 17_EM_MG_FD_194513 | JGI IMG/M metagenome (GOLD analysis project Ga0307515, IMG submission 194513) | Populus trichocarpa ectomycorrhiza microbial communities from riparian zone in the Pacific Northwest, United States - 17_EM | ecosystem: Host-associated > Plants > Roots > Unclassified | place...
AAGTTAATAATAAATAGGTAATATAAGACTGCCTTATAGACAGCGGCGCGAGTATAGGGTTTATTTCTTAATTACTAGTAAAAGAATTAGATTTAGATCTTAGCGGCTTATAGGTACGCACTATTTAAAGCATTAGAGGCCACCGGATTTCATACTATAGGGAATAGGCTTTTTCTATAGCCAGCTAGGACCGCGATAGTCTATAGGATACGTAGGAAATGCGCTTCTATGCCGTAGAAATTAAGGGGTATAACCTTATTTTAGGATACCTATAGCTTTACTAAGTCAATCCGGATATTAATTAGCCTTTAGCCTTATATTAATATTGGAAGTCTTAACCGCGCATTATAGTTAAAGATTAGAAGACTTTCTTAAACTATATATAAAAAGAAGGGTGGGCATATACTATATATACTACTCTTAATACTAAAAATAGGGACACGGGATATTTATTTTCGGATATCCGGCTATACGCAGTTAAGGAACTAGAGATTCTATAGGAATATATAGACTTAAAGGATATTTCTAGTAAAGAGGCTATATAAACCTTACCTAACCCTATATTAGTTAAGTATAAAATAGATATAGGGGATAAATAACCTCCTTTTAGACTACTATATAACCTATTAGAAAATAAGCTAGCGGTACTGCGTTAATATATAGTAGACAATCTTTAGAGAGGATGGATTTAGCCCTCTATAAGCCTAGCAAGGGCACTAATTATATTTATACCCAAGAAGAACGGGACCCTTCGCCTTTATATTAACTATTAGGCGCTAAATAAGATTACTATAAAGAATCGCTACCCATTACCCTTAATAGGGGAGCTTATTAATAGGCTGTTGGGCGTAAAAATATTTATAAAATTAGATCTAAAAGATATATACCATTAAATCCGGATTAAAGCCGGTAATAAGTAGAAAACGGCGTTCTAAACACGGTACGGCTACTTTAAGTACCTAGTAATACCATTTGGGCTTACTAACGCACTAGTAACATTTCAGGCCTATATTAATAAGGCATTATTAGGCCTATTAGACATAATATATATAGTCTACCTTAATAACATTATAGTCTACTCTAATAACTACGAAGTATATACGTACCACGTATAAATAGTACTAGAAAGACTACGGGAATATAAGCTCTATATAAACCTAAAAAAGTGCACGTTCTATACTACTAGCATTAATTTTTTAGGCTTTATTATTAGCGTTAATAGAGTATTAATAGAGAAAAGTCGGGTGGACGCTATTAGGGAATAGCCCTACCTTATAACATTTAGAGAAGTATAGGTTTTCTTAGGCATAGCGAACTTCTACTAAACGTTTATTGTTTACTACTTATAAGTAATGCTCCTAATTACCAATCTACTAAAAGAATCTAAAAATAGCAAGAAGTTAGGACCCTTTATATTTAGGGAAGCTACTAAATAGGCTATAGACCGGTTAAAGGATTTATTTACATCAGCGCTTATCCTAATATACTTCTGCTAGGAGCTATATATATACCTTAAAACGGATACATCCGGCTTTACCCTAGGGGCAATTATATCTTAATTAAAAGACGAAAAATAGTATTCTGTGGCGTTTTAGTCTAAAAAGATAACCCCTATAAAACAGCGTTATATAACGCACGACTAGGAGTTACTCGCAATAGTCATAGTAATAAAGCACTAGCGACATTATTATATAGGAAGCAATTACCTTATTAAAGTCCTTACAGACTACAATAACCTAGAATACTTTATAACTATAAAGGTATTAAGCGGTCGATAAGCTAGGTAGGCAGAGGCACTATTATAGTATAATTTTAAGATTACGTACCGCCTAGGAAAGATAAATCCTGCTAATAGGTTATTAAGACGTCCGGATTACAAGATAGGGAGGATTTAAGACAGCATAGGGGAAATAATCCCCACATTATAAAATTTGCTTAGGAAGAAAAAAGACTCTTTCCCTAGAACTATAGAATTTCGCGGTAGGGTAGAGGTCCTAGCGATACAGCTATAAAGCGATATAATTATAGAGCCGTAGGATATAGTTATAGACTAGGTTATAAACCAAGCAGATATTATAAAGTTGGCATACCTTAGAATTAGCAAGAATTCTACGGGATGTGCTAAAGGTATTACGGCACCTTTAACTTAACAGCGCATTAGCTATAAGTTTTCGGATCTAAGGGGAATAGGCAAGATGCCTATCCGCAGCGTGATATACTACACAATAGTAGGAGAATCTGCTAGCACTAATAGTTTAAAACATCTCGTGCTACGCCTTAAGTCTATAATAGCGGCAAGCGAAATAGAAGCAAGCAATCTATATAAAACCTTTCTAGATCTTCTTCTTTAAGCTTAATAAAGGGACGCCTTCGCCTTTAGGGAGAGGTAGAAAGATATAGTGGAGACGAACTTAGCCAGAGTTACTAAGAGGCTATAGTAGCAAGACTAAAAGGGTTTATTGCGCTTTAAGGGTGCTATATATATCCCAAAGAACCAAATAATTTAAGATAAAATTCTAAAGGTCTTCCATAACAACCCTCTTAGGGGTTACTACGGTGCCAACAGAACCCTTAAGGCCGTTTAAAGGAAATACTTTTAGGACGAAATATCTAAAGAGGTCAGGGACTATATATTAAGGTATAATACGTGCCAAAGGATACAGATATCTAGGTATCGCCTATATGGCGAGTTATTAGTGCTTCCTATTCCATAGGGACCCATATTAGAATTAACAATAGATTTTATTATAGGCTTACCCCCTACCAAGATAAGAACTAAAGAGGTTACTAACGCTATTCTAGTAATCATTAACAGGTATACAAAGTTTTTAAGATACTTTGCTATTATAATAACGATCACAGCAGCAGAACTGGCAGACCTATTTTTAAAACGGTGGCTCTTATTTAGTACACTAAGGGGAATTATATCTAATAGAGGCACTATATTTAATAGTGCATTTTAGTCTTTATTCTATCTCTTATTAAAAATACAGCGAAGGATAAGTACTGCCTTTTACCCGTAAACAGACGGGCAAACAAAGCGTCTAAATACGTTATTAAAACACTACCTCCGCTACTATATTAATTATTAATAGGATAATTAAACATTGTAGTTAGCTCTGGCGTAGCACGTATATAATATAAGTATCTACAGCAGCACAAAAATAACCCCTTATAAAGCATTGTTTGGGGTAAAAGTAAATAACCCCTAGAACGTTAAGGACATCATTCCTAAAAGAGAGGCACTAGCGGCGTCTAAAAGAATTAAGCAAATAAGAATTTGCAGAGAGGAACTTAAAAAGCACTTACTAGACGCCCAGGCCGTATAAAAAAGGTACTATAACAAAAAATATATGCTAAAAGAATTCGAGATAGGAGACGAAGTCTTATTATCTATAAAAAATATCCAAATAAAACGCATTAAGAAGAAGCTGGATTACTAGTGGCTCGGACCCTTTAAGATAGTTAAGAAAACTAAAGGAAACCAAGCCTATAAATTGGAATTACTAAAATCTTATCTAATATATCCTATATTTTATGTTTTCTTACTAGAGCTATACTAGAGAAGAGATAGTATAGAACCGCCCCTACCTAGTAAAATTAATGGGGAACTAGAATAGAATATAGAAGATATTTTAGACCAAAGATGGCGCTAAAAGAAGCGCGAATTTTTAGTTCGTTAAGAAGGATACTCCTAGGCGTATAACAGTTAGGAACCTAAGGAGTACCTTTAGCTAGGATATAACACCATAATTAAAACCTTCCTAAGAACTAAAGGTAAAGACTTAGAAATGGTTCTAGATATACTATAGGTAAAGTAATAGGGAAGATCCCACAAATTAAAACTATAGAATTAAGCATAGGTATTAAGAATAGAAACGTTTCGCCATTATAATAGGGATCCTAGAATCCTATAAGGGGAAGCCTATAGGGATCTATAAGAGAACTACTAGGGATACTATTTAAAGAAGACGCTATATAAAAAGGAGCAGTAGTACTATAAGAAGTGGCCTTAGGGATTTAGAAAGATCCCCTAGGGATAAAAGGAGAGTATCCGGCCTAGCACCGGAGATATATAGTAGAGTTAATAGTATAAAGAGGAGCAAAAGGATAGCCTATAAAGAATTAAAAATTTTAAGGAATTATAAGGCACCTATAGGAATACCACCCGTTTATTATATATGGGGATTATAGTAGTGCACTACGTTTATATAGATTGTTACCAAAGCTTAGAATAAAGGCATCCCTAAAGTATAAAGTTAATTCCTAATAATAGGGCATCCTAGAGGTACCTAAGAGGTACTATATAAAGCTATTCTATAAGAAAAAGGAAAGAGCTAGGTAATAACTTAAATACTAGTAGTAGTAATAGGAGCCTCCTCTTTTATTTTAACGTTATTATTAACGGTATTATCAGCTCCTCTATCCCTAGAAGTATTAGCACTTCTACTAATATTCTTCTTAGAACGATAAGTATGGGAAGGACTAGTACGGGTGGGAGACTAGCGAGGAGAATGTTTATCTTAACCTTTATTATTATCCTTAGTATCCCTAGGTTCTAAATTGGCGTCTAAGTAGAGATTAGAGAGATATTAGCTAAAGGAGTTAGTATAGTTCCCAAGTAAGTCACTAGAGAAACTTACCTAGCTAAAATAGCCCGCGTAAGAGTATAAATGTTATTATTAATAAGGACGAGCTATTTGTATATACGCTTCTAGATACTATATATCCAAGAATATTGCGTCTCTATAGCAGTAGAAACCCTTATAGAATTAAAGAGTCTATAAGCGAGGGAAGACACCTTTTATCCCCGCCTGTTACTATTAGGATATCAGCAGAAATCTTGGATGGCGCGTTAGAGCCTATAAGTCTTATACGCATAGACAGCGGGGATCTAGTATAATTAGCGAAATCTAGAATAGAACGGAATGGGAAATACTAGGATATAGGTTTTTCTCCTACTGCGATAATAGAAGTACTTAGATTTATTTTTACTAGAGTAAGGTATCTTATAGACGTAAAAAGAATCCTGCGTAAGAGCATAAACGTAGCAATAATAGCATTTTAGGGAAACTGCCGTAGGAGCAACAGACGCTGTCTAGGGCGTTACTAGGAGATTAACGACACTGCCGCCAGTCTAGGGACCACGAGCCATTGTAAGAAAATACTCTAAGAAGTTAGCATTGTTACAAGAAGATAAGGTAGGGATCCTATTACTTATAGACGTGTTATAAGAAGAGAATAAAGTAGCTATAAAAGAACAGCTAGAGATACGGAAGCTAAAAGCGGAGATATAGAGAAAACAGTCTGCTAAAAGATAAGACAAATGGTGTTGTTAATAAAAAGACGCGTAAGAGGCGACAGCTTATAAACTAGAAGAAAATTAAAATAAAGATGTTATTATTAGAATCTATTTTAGGTAAATAGGGATAGTAGCTCGTGGACGCGTTGCATAAAATAACCTCCAGATTAACTTATAACAAACTCTTATAATAAGAAAGGTAAATCCTATCTAATTTTTATTATTATTATTTTAGTTCTATTACAAAGGCATTATAAGGAACTATAGTAGGAAAAAAGCAGAGGAACTAAGGACAAAGTAAGGTTCTACGCTAGTAAAGAACTAGCTATAAGCCGCATTATAAAGTACCTTTCTACTAAGAATTTCCCTAGTAGTTTTAGCCGGAACTCTATAAAAGCTTAGTAGAGGTGAAGTTTTAGAGGACTAAGACCCTTAAAGGGGAGGCAATTATAACGGAATTCCCTAGAAGGTATATATTAGATAAGATAGAAGGAGGTCTTATTTATATTCCAGAAGGAGGTCTTATCTATATTCCAGAAGGAGGTCTTATCTATATTCCATCTACGTCCTAGAAGACACGGTTAGACAGATAAGGGGTAAAGGGTTTTACTAGCGTCTTAGAAAGATTATATAGGGAGCTAGTTCTCCTCTAAAGAAGAACTAGCAATTAGTCTCTAAATAGAAGTGGTTAAAAGCATTTATCCTTTAATACGTGAAACTTATTCTACCTTTAACTTACCTTCTATTTACCTTTAACTTACCTTCTACTTACCGGTGACACTGTTAATTAGATAATCATACGTTCCGGTTAAGCTGGCCTCTTACAGCCCTACTTCTACACTAGGTATATTAACGCCCTTAACGCCCTTAACGCCTTTATAATCCTCCTTAGTATCCTTATTAATATTATTATCTTCTATAAGCTAATCTCCCTTACTTGCGCCTAGCGTAACGGAAAAAAGGGCTTAAAATACTAAGAAAGTAAAGAGGCTAGAGTTAATAAAGTGGTTAATAAAGAACGCGGCTAAGGCTGCCAATTAAAGCCGTTTATTAAAGACATTAGCGGTAACAGAAGCTTTAAGTGAGAGTATTAGTAAGGTAGCGGCGACGTTTAAATTATTAAAGATAACGCTATTAGTAATGTATAGCTCGCTAATTAAGAAGGCTATAGGTAGCTTTATTTATAATTTTAAGTACCTTCTTACTATTAATTAGTAACTTGTTTTAAAAGGATTTAAGGTTAAAAGTAGGACTTATATCTTTAATTCGCTTACTAGTAAAGCTTAAAAAGGGTATATTAAGTAGCTAGTAGTTAATATAAGACGGTAGTAGTTATATATTAAATAATTAGGGTCCTTTAGTAGAGGATTAGAGGTTAGTAGTAAGTTAGAGGATTAATATAATATTAATTTTAGCTTTAGTCCTTAAGAGGTATAAATAAAGTAATTAATCTATAGCTAAATAACCTATTACAACTTTTTTAATAGTGGTGTTACACGTATTTATAGGTACTTAAATGCTACGCTTATAGACAAATTATATTTACTACTTCGGTCTTTATAAAGATAGGTAATATTACTACTAAAATTAAATATTGTTTTCCTCTAGAACTTTTAGGACTTCTACTTTAACTATACCTAAGCCTTATAGCTAGAACGTTCTAATACTGCTCCTATATTATATCTGCTATATTCTCCCGCCGCTAGCTTATTACTTACTTACTAATATTATAAGAAACCGTATAGTTATTAGTATCTAAATCGTCCTTACTTTTGTAACCAGACTTGTTATAACCGACTACCGGACCTTATATATTACCCTATTTTACCTACGTCAGCACTACCCTTATATGTCTTAGATACGTTGGAAATAAGTTATAGACTTTAGAGTTTGGGGTCTACTTTTATGTATTTATATCACTTGATTCCTATAGATTTATAATTAAGTTACTCGTTTAATACCTACACACTATAAAGCTTACACTCGTCCTTATGCGGATTATAGCTATTCTAGTTTAGAAAGTTATAAACTGCTGTTAACGCCTATATAATCTTTACCTGCGTCTTCTAGGTATAGCCTTTGCGGCCTTTATTAAATATTAAAAAGCGCGCTTTAAGTATACTAAACGTACGCTTAATAACATTCCTTAAGGACGTATGGCGTAGGTTAAATAGTTTATACTTATCCTTTGGCCTCTACCTTATACTAGCCTACTCTTTTAAATGATATCTAACCTTTTGATATAGTACTAGGACTAAAGGATTATTAGCTGCGTATCTGGCGTCTGCTAAATAGTATTTTTCTAGTAGTATATAGAAGCCTTAATCCTTTGTAAAACTAAGCACCCGGCTGTTATATGTAGAGCCTTTCTACCTAGGTAAAATATACACGAAGTTTATATTAAAATTGCATACCATAAGCACATTCTGCGATATCCAGCCCTTCCTATTTCGCCATGCCGATTGCTTAGCTACTGGTACCAAAATAGGCATATATAAGCCGTTGAGCGCGCCTATATAGTTACCAAAAAAAGGCTATATTTTATTATTAGATTTAATCCGTTTAGGTGTGCAACTAGGTAATAGTTTAATAATATTTTTATGTAGCTTATATAGAGCATTAAGAACTTTATAAAAAACGCTTATATAGGTAAGTTTTGGTCCTTTATAACTTTAAATATTAACTACCTATAGGCTAATTATACGAGTTAAATATTGAAACTCCTACCTAACTATCCTTATACTTAGCCCCCCCCTATATAGCGCTATAAATATCATTAGCTTCTGCTTCGCCGATATATATTCCTATAGGCGTAATTTGTATTTATTAACTAGCCGATTAAGTAGTAATTTAAATGTCCTTTAGTCTATATAGGTGAGCGTTTTAATCGCCTTGGGAGGACTATATAATAGCTCTACTATTATTGCCTTACCGCGCAGAGGATTAAATATCTGCTGGCGCTTGCTATTTGATATAGGAAGGTTTTTCGCACCTTTAATAAGCACGTGGAATAGCGCCAGTAGCGCATAGAGGCCTGCGTATACTGCTTTAGATATATAAGGCTTCATACTTAAGGTTGGTGAGAATTATGTGATCCTTTAAAAAAACATTATAATTAAGGTTGGATTAATTGAATAGGTTGCCTAGGTCGCTGTAAGAGTATATATATATTAGGTCCCGCCGCGCTTACGACAAGTTCGCAAGCACTCTCAGTCTTTTTGGCCGTATGGCGACGTGGAGGCGGGCCACGTTACAGTCGCCTAGGTGGATATACAGGACCCCCCCTTTTGAATAGAGGGTGTAGGTGGGATTCCACCTGTTCGACGGCCTAGGTGGGTAAATTCGCGCAGTCTATACTACTTTTGGCTATGTAATCGCGGGAAGCGTAAGGACGTCGAACAGGCTAGGTGGAATATTAATTTCAGCTGCTAAGACGACTTAATAGGTAGAAATCGCACAGGTGAGGTAAACAAAGCAGCTCCTACCTGTTGGATATTTGATCGACCTGGAAATATCGACCTGTTCGTTCCAGGTGGGTTTTTTGGGCGACGAACAGGTGGGCGCGATCAGGTGAAAAAAAGTTAGTAAACCAGCCCCTAACCTCATCCTTCGCTCTTCGTTTTACCTCCAACTTCCAGCTTTCTTCGCCTTTGACCTCCTCTACTTCCCTTTTACAGATTTCTGCGTCGAAGATTCCTCCATCTTATTAACCAATCATGCCTTGAAGATGGCACGGCCTTAATGTGCGAGTGTTATCAACTTTTGCACGAAATCTCAAGGGGCCGCGTTTAGGATTCCTGGGTTCCCAAAACTGGGCCCTCCTCAGAATAGGACATTCACCCCTTCCCAAGCTGCATCCACATTGTAACATGGCGTTCCTCCAAAAAGGTCTTGGTTCAAGAGGAGGCGCCGTATCTCTCTCGCTATAAGATCCCCTCTGGTCCTGTCCATTCGCTCTGCCTCCATTTTTCATAGCGACCTCTCCTTGCCTTGTACGTTCTCTTGTAAAATGCTAGGAAGGAAGGAGCCTCGCCTCGTGTTGAACGGTCCTCGGAAAACCAATAAGCCCAGTGACCTAGAGTCGATACAGCCAGTTAAAAGGTGAAGGGAAATGGTATTCCGGATGGTTCATAGATTTTCGAAGAGCGAACGTAGAGAACAAGAAGGGTCGAGCGAACACGACGACAATGAGGATGCAAGGTCGAGTCTGACGACACGGACAATGCAGACACGAGTGCGTTACGGTACATGTCTTACTGGAAGTTGTCCTCACTGCTGGAAATTGCAGCGTCAATGAACCGGCTGAGTACAGCGCGTTCGGTAATGCCTCTCCACGGTCACAACACATGATGCGAAGAAGAAGAAAAGCTAAGGATTGCATCAATGGTACTCTTTTCATCTCGGCAGTCATATTATTGAATAGGGGGCATGTCTGGCACTAGTGCGAGAATCAACGAGCATTCACCGCGGATCGAGCGTGTCATAATTGTGAGAGGTCGTAACCATATAGCATTGAACAGCAAAATCTTCCGGTTACATGTGTCGTGTGCTAGTCTTTCAACAGCTCCCGCTTCGTCCTTGATACCCCTCAAGATGGTGTTTGCTGCAACAAAGGGCTCCTCAGTCTCTTCTTTGACTTCTTCTTGATCCGCCAAACTGTACATATCCAGAATCTTCCTACCAACGGCCTCACCACTTCAGTAGGCGCCAGTCACGGTGCCCAGCGCAGCAAAAGGCGCCGTAGCCTCGCTCGTGAACCATATACCCCTGTTAACGCCTATACCTTCTCGATACGCCTCAACGTTGCCATCAGCGTGCTCAAGGCCTATCTGGAATTCGAGTATCAGCCGTCACCCGCCCAGCGATCGTGCTGCCAGTTAGTCCACCCGAGGGCTTTAGGAATGCAGTCCTCCAGTGATTCAGAAAACCCTAGCAGTCGGGAGTAGCACGGCTTGAAAAAGACGTTGAGAACGCCATAATACTCGTCAGAGTAGGGATCCAAATGCGTGATGGCGCTGGTGGTGGTTTTGGAGTTTTCGCCGCAGATGTAGAACAGGTATTTTTAGAAATCTGCAGCGCTTAACCCACGCTTTTCTTCTTTGGTCTGGCTCCAAAACAGCGACCCGCGCACTGCTCAGAGGGTTGCGGAGACTTGCTGGTGGACAGTTGATCGACTCAAGGGTCGCTCTAGCCATGCAGAGATGTACCTAGCTCCAGAAACTTAATCGAGACGTCGCCTGCGATGTGAAGACACGACTGTTAGCCTTATCGATAAGGTGCATCACATGCGGCTGTTCGGCCTTGCTGCGACCCCTCGGCCTGGGACGCTCTCCCTTCAGCTCTTCTACCTACACAATGCCACCGTCCTCTCCCCCCACTGCTCTTCTATACGCATCTGCCGTCTGTGTCGACTTCGTCCCGACATGGACCCGCTTAGTACCACAGCTAGCATTATAGCTATTCTTCAGCTCTCGAGCAAGGTCGTTGGGTATTTAACCGAGGTCAAAGATGCCTCGAAAGAGCGCGCAAAGTGCGCTATTGAGGCCTCGAACCTGCACAGTCTCCTTCTTAATCTGAGGTTCCGCCTCGAGGAGGGAAGTGCAGAGCCACCGTGGTATACCGCCGTCCGAGCCCTTGCAGTCGAGAACGGGCCGCTCGACCAGTTTAAGCAAGCGCTAGAAACGCTACAGACGAAGATGACGTATGGAGGTCAACTAAAGAGGGTTGGCGAAGCTCTGGTGTGGAAGTTTAAGAAGGAGGAGGTTGCTAGCATATTGGATCAAATGGAGCGTTTGAAGTCGCTAGTAGAGATTGCGTTACAGATGGACCACTTGTAAGCGGCATACTAGCACTGCAGGGCGACACTGCTTACATGTACAACAAGCAAACTCTCCCAAGCTATTAAAGACGACACTCAAGCCATCAAAGACGACATCAACTCCGTTCGGATACACGTAGACGACGCGAAGCACCGCAGGCTTCTGGAATGGGTATCGCCTACAGATTACCCAGCTCAACAATCCGACATCATAAAGCGCAGACAGGAAGGAACAGGCCAGTGGTTTCTGGACGCGGATGAGGTAGCAAAGTGGCTTAGCGAAGCCAAGGCAACTCTTTTCTGCCCAGGAATCCCAGGAGCTGGCAAGACCATAGTAGCGGCCATCGCGATCGATCACCTATTGAAGTCAGCGCAGAACAGCTCACATGGAGTTGCGTATGTGTACTGCAACTACAAAGCTCAGAAGGAGCAGGATGCTTCTAGTATGCTGGCAGCCATCCTCAAGCAGTTAGTGCAGGCTCGGCCATCGATCATAGAGCCTGTGGAACGATTGCATCAGCAACATACTGGCCAAGGAACTCGGCCATCGCTTGACGAGATCTCTAGCGCACTGCGAGATGTGCTTGTACATTACCCTACTGTCCATATTGTGATCGATGCTTTAGATGAGTGTCGAGACACTGACGGTGCTCGGCGTCAGTTTCTGGCTAGACTCCGAGAGTTACAGGCCGGACGAGACGTTCGTCTTATGGCTACCTCGCGTTTCATACCGGAAATCGTAGACGAGTTTAGAGAAGCACTGAGGCTGGAGGTGCAAGCGAGTGAGGAGGACGTGAAGCGCTTCGTGGTTGGCCAAACATATCGACTGCCTAAATGCATTCAGCGCGACTCTGCGCTACAGAACATGGTGCAAGACAAGATTGTGGAGGCGGTAGGCGGCATGTATGCCTCTTGTTCAGCTTGGTGAAGCGATATAGACTTACACGTACCAAGGTTTCTTCTCGCTCGCTTACACACGGATTCACTGTTAGATAAGAGAAAGCCAAAGGAGGTCAAGTCGACTTTAGCCAGACTCTCAAAAGGCTCGGCCACGCTCGACGACGCGTATGGAGACGCTCTTCAGAGAATCGAAGGCCAGCTGGGCGATGATTACAAACTAGCCAAGAAAGTCCTATCGTGGATTACGTTTGCGAAGAGGCCGCTCACCACGGCTGAGATATGCTGTGCTTTGGCAGTAGAGCCGGAGGAGGCGGAGCTTGACCCGGAGAATATACCCGACGTCGATGACCTGGTGTCCGTATGCGCTGGCCTTGTCGTTGTCGATCAAGAAAGCGCTGTTATCCGTCTCGTGCACTACACTACACAAGAATACTTCGAGCGTATCAGAGATACGTGGAATCCAGATGCTCAGCTACACATTGCCTCAACGTGTCTCACCTACTTGTCGTTCGGCGTATTCAAAAGTGGTAGCTGTTCCTCTGACAAAGAGTTTAAAGAGAGGCTTCGGGGAAGCAAATTCCTAGACTATGCTGCGAAGTACTGGGGAGAGCATGCAACAACGGTTGAAGGCAAGGTGTGTGAGCTAGCCTGCTCGTTTCTATTTCAAGGCGAGTTAGTTTCATGCGCTGTCCAGGTATTTTTAGTTCCGAATCATCGGTATCAGAATTATAGCCAAGAATATCCTAAGAGCACTACAGGATTACATCTTGCGGCACGATTTGGGTTGTCAATTGTATCAGCGGCCATGATCCCAAGTCAAGTACGAGAGATAGCGATTGCTTTAGAAAAGAGGGACAGTAACGGCCAAACTCCATTACACCTCGCGGCAAGATATGGACATCATAAAATGGCGGTGCTGCTGCTGGACAAGGGCGCCGACGTCAACGCGCAGGATAGAGACTACGGCAACGCACTCTACGCGGCTTCATGCCGAGGCCACGAGCAGGTCGTGAGGCTGCTGGTCGACAAGGGCGCCGACGTCAACGCGCAGGGTGGAGACTACGGCAACGCACTCCAGGCGGCTTCATGCCGAGGCCACGAGCAGGTCGTGAGGCTGCTGGTCGACAAGGGCGCCGACGTAAACGCGCAGGGAGGAGACTACGGCAACGCACTCCAC
>Ga0307515_10017182_pt1 | contig 13197 bp, 11 predicted proteins | sample 17_EM_MG_FD_194513 | JGI IMG/M metagenome (GOLD analysis project Ga0307515, IMG submission 194513) | Populus trichocarpa ectomycorrhiza microbial communities from riparian zone in the Pacific Northwest, United States - 17_EM | ecosystem: Host-associated > Plants > Roots > Unclassified | place...
GGTTTCAGCGTCCTGAAACCGGATATTCACGTTACAGATTCGGAGGTTATCGTTGCGACGACGTCACAGTATTGGATCCACACCCCTCGCACGCCGTCGCCGTGGACCGCGAGCGCGACCGTGCGCGGCGCGCAAAGCGCGCGAACGTCTGCGCGCGTCGCCTCACTTCAGTGACCGCCCGGCGCCGCTGGCTCCACGGGGAATCCGCCGCGGCGAAGCGCGGCGGCGACGAGCTGGCTGGGGTCCGGCGGGTGCGAAAGTGAACGCAGAGCGCACCGCCGGGCAGCGGGTAGATCACCCCGCCGCCGGCAGGCGCCTCATACGGCCGGTCGCGGATCCCTGGCAGCTCAAGCGACTCCCACCGGAGTCCGGCGCGCCCGTGACAGATCCGTGCGAGCTCGCTCCGGCGCGCGTCGATGGGCGCGAGCCCGCCGACCAGGCGGGTCGCGATCTCCCCGGCGCGTCCGGCGAACGGGGGCCACGGGTGCCGGATGTCGACCTGGCCACGGACGAACATCGCCTACCCGATCCCGATCTCGGCCGCGAGCGCAGCGTCGGGCTGAGCGCGCCGAGCGCGCTGATTCCGGGGGATCTGCGATCCGCCCGGACCACAGCGCCGCCGGTTCTGCTATATGGATCGGGTGCCGCGTCACCTCGTCAGCATCGCCGACCTCGATGCTGCGGAGATCGTGCGGATCCTCGACGCGGGTGATCGCTACTGGGCGCTGGCCCAGGAGCCGATCAAGAAGCTGACGTCGCTGCGCGGCCGCACCGTGATCAACCTGTTCTTCGAGGCCTCGACCCGGACGCGGACGTCGTTCGAGATCGCGGCCAAGCGGCTGTCGGCCGAGGCGATCAACATCTCGAGCTCGGCGTCGTCGATCTCCAAGGGCGAGACCCTGCTCGACACCGCCGAGAACCTCCAGGCGATGTCGCCCGACGTGATCGTGGTGCGCCACTCGTTCGGCGGCGCCGCCGCGATGCTGGCCAGCCACGTCAGCTGCGCGGTGATCAACGCGGGCGACGGCCAGCACGAGCACCCGACCCAGGCGCTGCTCGACGCCGCGACGATGCGCCGGATCAAGGGCAAGCCGGTGGCGGGCGGCTCGCCGTCGCTGGCCGGGCTCGAGGTCGCGATCGTCGGCGACATCGCGCACTCGCGGGTCGCGCGGTCCAACATCCTGTGCCTGGCCAAGCTCGGCGTCCGGATCCGGCTGGTCGCGCCGCTGACCCTGATCCCGCGCGGCATCGAGCTGATCGGCGGCGAGGTCACCCGCGAGCGGGTCCGCGTGGTCAACCGGCTCGAGGACGGGCTCGACGGCGTCGACGTCGTGATGATGCTGCGGATCCAGCACGAGCGGTTCGAGGGCGAGGCGCCGCGGTTCCCCAACACCCGCGAGCTGTCGCGGACCTTCGGGCTCAGCGAGCGCACCCTCGGGTTCGCCAAGCCCGACGCGATCGTCATGCACCCCGGGCCGATCAACCGCGGCGTCGAGCTCGCGCCGCAGGTCGCCGATGGCCCGCGCGCGGTGATCCTGCAGCAGGTCAGCTGGGGCGTGGCGATCCGCATGGCGGTGCTCGAGCGCGCGGTGCTCGGCGAGGTCGGGCGGGCGGAAGGCGCGGCGGCGTGACCAGCCACGCGCTGGTCGTCCGCGGCCTGGTCAAGAAGTTCGGCAACCACGTCGCGGTCGACGACATCTCGTTCGAGGTCCCGCGCGGCGTGGTCTACGGCATCCTGGGCCCCAACGGCGCCGGCAAGTCGACCACGCTGCGCATGATCAACGACATCTTCGCGCCCGACGCCGGCGAGATCGTCGTGCTCGACGGATTCCGGCCGGGCAGCGAGGCCGCGGCGCGGATCGGCTATCTGCCCGAGGAGCGCGGGCTGTATCCCAAGATGAAGGTCGGCGACATGGTCGAGTTCATCGCCGAGCTGCGCGGTCTTGGGCGGAGCGAGGCGCGGCGGCGGACCGCGGTGTGGCTCGAGCGCCTCGGCCTGACCCAGTGGACCAAGAACAAGGTCCAGGACCTGTCCAAGGGCATGCAGCAGAAGGTCCAGTTCGCGACCGCGCTGATCCACGAGCCCGAGCTGGTGATCCTCGACGAGCCGTGGAGCGGCCTGGATCCGATCAACGCCGAGGTCCTGCGCGACGCGGTCGACGAGATCCGCGCGAGCGGCCGGACCGTGCTGTTCTCGACCCACCAGATGGAGCAGGCCGAGAAGCTGGTCGATCACGTGTGCATCATCGCGCGCGGCAAGAAGCTGCTCGACGGCAAGCTCAAGGACATCCAGCGCCGCGAGGCCGCCGAGGGCCTGGTCTCGCTCGGGTTCAGCGACGCCGCGGCGCGCGCCACCGCGGAGGTCGTGCTCGGCGATCGGTCGCTGGTCTCCGGCAGCCGGCCCCCGACCGCGGGCCGCGACGACGGCGCCACGGATCGCGAGGTCAAGCTCGCCGACGGCGCGACCGCGCAGCGGCTGCTCGCGGCGCTGGTCACCGCCGGGGTCCAGCTCCGCCGGTTCGAGGTCGTGGTGCCCAGCCTGCACCAGATCTTCGTCGACCGGGTCGGCAGCTCCGCCGCGGTCGCCGAGCGCCGGCCGGAGGCGTCGTGAGCGACCTGCGCGATACGATGGTGATCGCCCGGCGCGAGTTCACCGAGCGCGTCCAGTCGAGGTGGTTCATCGCGATCACGCTGCTCGGGCCGATCGGCATGGTCGCGCTGGTGATCATCCCGTCGCTGCTGATCGGCAACCCCGCGGGCTCGAAGATCGAGATCATCGACCGGACCTGCCCGGCCGGCGCGCCGTGCCCGGCGCTCCACGACCGCAAGGGCGTGCTCGCAGCACCGCTGTCCGAGGCGCTCGCGGCCGCCCAGTGGAAGCCGGCGATCATCGCCGCCGACACCCCGGATCAGATCGAGATGGACCGGATCCGCGACAAGCAGATCAATGGGTTCGTGACGATCCCGGAGGACGCGCTCGGCGGCGGCCACATCGTGTACCGCGGCGACAACGGCTCGAGCCAGGTCGTCCATGCGACGCTGCGCGGGATCACGACCCGGATCGTGCAGACCGAGCGCGGCCGGCGCGCCCAGATCAGTCCGGACCAGCTCGAAGCGATCATCCAGCCGATCGAGGTCGAGTCGCAGCAGACCAACGGCAAGACCGAGGCCGCCTCCGGCCAGGCCTCGTTCTTCCTCGGCTACGCCCTGGCGTACATCCTGTTCCTGGTGATCACGGTCTACGCCGTGGCGGTCATGCGCAGCGTGGTCCAGGAGAAGACCTCGCGGGTGATGGAGCTCATGGTCGCCACGGTCAAGCCGCGCTCGCTGATGGCCGGCAAGATCGTCGGCGTGGGCGGCGCCGGCCTGATCCAGGTCGCGGTCTGGCTGACGATCGGCGCGCTGACCCTGGCGTATCGCGCGCAGCTCCTGGGGATGTTCGGCATCTCGGGCGGCGGGCCGGACCTGCCGTCGCTGACGGTCGGCGTGGTCGTGGTCGCGCTCGCGTTCTTCGTGCTGGGCTACTTCTTCTACGCGTCGATGTACGCGGCGGTGGGCGCGATGGTGTCCTCGGAGCAGGACACCCAGCAGGTCCAGATGCCGATCATGATCCTGCTCATCATCGGCATCGTGAGCGTGACCGCGGTCAGCGGCGATCCGCGCGGCTTCACCTCGGCGGTCGTGACCACCGTGCCGTTCTGGTCGGCGCTGCTGATGCCGATGCGGTTCCTGCTGGGCGGTGCGACCACGGTCGACGTCGTGGTCTCGCTCGCGGTGCTCGCCGTGTCGACCGCCGGTGTGGCGTGGGCCGCAGCCAAGATCTATCGCGTCGGCGTGCTGATGTACGGCAAGCGCCCGGATCCTCGCGAGCTGCTCCGCTGGCTGCGCTATTGAAAACTGTGTCGAAGCTGCAATTCGCGCCCGAACCGCGTAGAATTTCGCGCGATGGGCCGCTGGCGAATCTCCATGATATGTTCGCTGGTTTGGGTCGCGGCAGCCGCGACTGCACACGCGCAGCCGATGCCTCCGGACGCCGATGCGGCCGACGCGGCACCGGCGACGAGCGCCGCCGAAGACCGGCCGCCGCAGCGGCTCGGCTACGGCGCGATGCCGGGCGGGCTGCACGTCGCCGCGGCCGAGACCCTGCCGCAGGGCACCGTCGAGCTCGGCCTGCTCAGCGGCTACGGCTATCGCAAGGACCTGCTCGCCAAGGACCACACGCTCAACCGCGCGACCGGCGAGCTCGCCGTCGCGTACGCGCCGCTGCCGAACCTGGTGCTCGGGCTGTCGTTCGACGGCCGCTACGACAAGCACCAGGGCATCGCCAGCATGACCGACGACGGCTACGTCGGGGATCCGCACCTGTTGATCCGGGCCGCGGCGCCGATGGGCAAGCTCGCGCTGGGCGGCCAGCTCGGGATCTGGGTGCCGGGCAAGGACGCGCCGTCGATCGCCGGGTCGGCGATCTCGGTCGACGCCCGTGCGCTGCTCTCGGTCGAGGCCGGGTTCGGCACGTTCACGTTCAACGCCGGGTTCCGGCTCGACAACAGCGCCAAGTCGGTCGACGAGCCCGGCAAGCTGTCGGTCGAGGACCAGGTCTCGCTCGGGGTCTCGAAGTTCCACGCCGCGCTCGGCGGCGCGTCGCTGCGCGTCCCGATCGGCGAGCGCTGGTACGTCGCGCTCGAGGGCTCGGCGGACGTGTTCGTCGGCGATGGCGCGCCGGGGCCGATCATCCGCGGCGGCGGGGTCATCGGTGCCGCGGTCAGCGACGCGGTGTCGATCATCGGCTATGTCGAGGGCGCCAAGGTCCCCGGGCTCAAGTACAGCGACGTCGCGGCCGGCATGGTCGCGCTGGTGCCCTACGAGCCGATGATCACCGGCGGCCTCGGACTCCAGGCGCGGTTCGGCGGGCACCGGCCGGTCGCGGCCACCAGCCACATCATCAAGCTCCCGAAGTCCGTATCGGTCACCGTGGTCGGGGCCGATGTCGCCGGGGTCGTGGTGGACGACACCGGCAAGCCGGTGGTCGGCGCCAGGATCACGGTCAAGCTCAAGAACAGCATCGGCACCACGTTCAGCGACGACAAGGGCGGCTACTTGATCGTCAAGGTGCCGATCGGCAGGACCGTCAATGGCAAGACCGAGCTCGACGACACCGGCGCCGAGATCACGGCCGAGGTCGCGAACAAGAAGCCGGGCTCGGTGACGCTGACGCTCGGCAAGGGGACCAATGCCGTCCCGCAGATCACGCTCGATCCGATGCTGCCGCCCGGCCAGCTGCGCGCGGTGATCATCAATGTCGGGACCAGCCGGCCGATCGCCGGGGCCAGCGTGACGATCCAGCCGGGTGACATCACCGCGACATCAGGGGCCGACGGCAAGTTCACCGTTGATCTCCCGCCCGGACAATACAAGATCACGGTGACCGCCAAGGGCCTCGCCCAGCAACAGCTCGATGTGAATATCGACCCGAACGGTGTTGCGATCAAAAATATCGATATGCACAAGTAGCCTCGGCTGCGTGTGCGCGCTCGCGGTCGCGCTCGGCGCGTGCAACCAGGACGCGAAGCCGATCGCCCAGCTGACCGACGCCCGTGGGCCGGTCGACCGCCGCGAGGGCCTCGGCGACTGGGGCCTGGTCAAGGTCGGCACCCGGTACTTCCTCAACGACTCGGCGCGGACCCACGACGGCAAGGCGACGCTCGAGATCGGCGGCGGCGGCGGCGCGCAGATCGTGATGACCAGCGACACCGTGCTCCGGTTTGGCGGCCAGCCCGGGCAGATCCGGATCGCGGTCGAGGGCGGCGCGGTCGATGTCAGCTCGGGCAGCTACGCGCTCGACATCGGCGACGTCCAGCTCCAGCCCAACGGCACGGTCCAGATCACCGCGACGGGTGCTGGCCGGTCGAGCATCGAGCTCAAGGTCGGCCAGGGCAAGGGCGCGGCCAACGGCGTGAGCTTCGATCTGCAGCTCGGCAAGCCGGTCGACCTCGCCGAGGGCCGGCCGCCGATCGACGCCGGCGTGCGCGACGCGCCGGTCGCGGTCGACGCGGCGGTCGACGCGGCCGAGGACGCGGGGCCGGCCACGGTCGGCGACGCGACGATCGAGGTCACCGGCAAGCGCGCCGAGTTGCTCGCGCCGGGGGAGACCGCGTGGCGGCCGCTGCCGGCGGGCGCGGGATCGCTGGCCCGGGGCAGCGCGGTGCGGCTCGGGCCGGGCACCACGGCGAGAGCGACCGCGAGCGGCTCGACCCTCGAGCTCGCCAGCGGCGCGCGGCTCAAGCTCGGCGACGATGGCTTCGCGCTCGAGGCCGGCGCGGCCCGGATGATCGCGACCTCGCCGGCGGCGGTGGCGTTGCCCGGCGGCGCGGTCGCGCTCGGCGGCGCGGCCGGCGCGGTGGTCGAGACCCGGCTGGAGACCACCGCGCGCGACACCCGGGTCACCATGCTGCGCGGCGGCGCGAAGCTGACCGGCGGATCGGGCGCCGAGCTCGCGATGAGCCGCGGCGAGACCGCGCTGCTCACCCGCGGCGGCGCGATCCGGCAGATCGAGGCGATCCCCGGCTACTTCGACTTCCGCGTCGTGACCGGTGAGTCGCTGACGATCCACGATCCGAAGCCGCCGACCTCGGTGCAGCTCCAGTTCGACGGCAAGTGCCCCGACGGCGGCATCATCGAGATCGATCGCGACTTCCGGTTCCGCACCGCGAAGGTCAGCGGCGGCCGCGACTTCGCGAACGTGCTGATCGGCCCCGGATCATGGGCCTACCGGCTGCGCTGCACCACCGGCGGCGCCGAGGGCAACGCCATCGCCTCGGGCCGGATCGCGGTGGTGCGCGACGACGGCCGGCGGCCGCTGCCCCCGGGCCAGGGGGTGAACGACATCGACGCCGATGGCCGGACCTACCGGATCTCGTACCAGAGCGCGATCCCCAAGGTCGTGGTCCGGGTCAAGAACCCCGGCGCGGTGCACAAGCTCCACCTCGCGGCGGCGGGCAAGGAGCAGACCTTCGATTCGAGCACGCCGACGATCGCGGTGCCCGGCGCCCAGCTCCGCGAGGGCACGTACACCTACTGGATCGATCGCGACGGCGTGAAGCAGGACAAGGTCTCGACCCTGATCATCGACTTCGATCAGACCGCGCCGCAGGTCTACATCGAGTCGCCGATCAACGGCCGGCCGTGGAGCGACGACATCGACGTCCGCGGCGCGGTGCTGCCCGGCTGGTCGGCGGTGGCCGAGAGCAACGCGATCCCGATCGATCGGCAGCGCAGGTTCGCGGCCAAGGTCGGAGTCCCGAGCGGCAATGCACTCGCGATCCGATTGTCGCATCCGCAGCATGGAATTCACTACTACCTGCGTCGCGCGAAGTAATCATAGATACGGTTCTGGGCAGTAAATAGGGCTGTGCTATTTCGCGCGCTGCGAACCCTTCCGATGGTGCGCCGCTGCCACGCGTGCTGTGATGCCTCGATGCGATTGATTGCATTTCTGGGAATTATTCTGAGTGTGACCGCGTGTGGGACGGAGCCGGTCGGGGGTGATTCCGACGGAGATCAGGGCGATGGCGGCGAGCACGGCGCCGCCGTCGATGGCGGCCCGGTCGCGGTCGGCGGCGACGCCTCGTTCGTTACTTCTACTGCAGGACCGTATTTCACCACACCGATGTTCTTCAACGCAGATGTCAGCATGACCCCGAAGTCGGCCAGTTCGGCCTCACTGATCGCCGCGCTGTCGGCCGCGGGCGGCTGGGGCAATGGCAACGTGATGCAGATCGACTTCGCGCTCGACGTGCTGACCGCGACCGCCGCGACGCCGAAGCGCTCGTTCACGCCGACCGGGGACTTCTGGTCGCCGGACTGCGATCTGACCAGCATGCCGGTGCCGGCCGGCGGCAACCTCGAGGGCGAGACCGGTTATGCCTGCACCGGCGACGGCGACTGCCACCTCCTGGTGTCCGACCCGGCCGCCGGCAAGCTCTACGAGATGTACCGCGCCAACATCGGCTCGACGTTCCAGGGCGGATGCCTCGCCGTGTGGAACACCGGGACCTCGTACACCAGCAAGCTGCGCGGCGACCAGTGCACCAGCGCCGACGCGGCGGGGTTTCCGATCGCGCCGCTCTTGTTCACCGCGGACGAGGTCAAGGCCGGCCACATCGATCACGCGATCCGCTTCATCCTGCCCAACGCGCGGATCAAGCGCGGCTTCGTGCGACCGGCGACCCACGGCAGCAGCACCAGCGGCGGCAGCGCGGCGCCGTCGTACGGCGTCCACCTGCGGCTGCGCGCCGACTATCCGATCGCGAACCTGCCGGCCGGCGCCCGGGTCGTCGCCCGCGCGATGCAGAAGTACGGCATGTACCACGCCGACGGCGGCAACATCGCGCTGACCGCGGCGAGCGATCGCCACACCACCGCGAAGTGGAGCGGCCTGCTCGCACCGCGCGACCTCGCCGCGCTCAAGGTCACCGACTTCGAGGTCATCGACCACGGCCTGCCGATCGCGCTGACCTTCGACTGCGTGCGCTAGCTCACACGTCAGCTGCGCCAGCTGGCCGCGATCATCAGCGTGCCGTGCTTGCCGTCGTGCTGCGGGCCGAACAGGCCGCCCCAGCCGGCGATGACGCCGAGATCGATCTCGCCGGTGATGCGCGCTGTGACGTCGATCGCGACCGGGACGCGGCCGCCGTCGCGCAGCACCACCAGATCGGCGTCGAACCCGGTGTGAAGCGCGATCGCCCAGCCCGCCGCGGGCTGGATCGCGAACCACAGCGGCAGGTAAAGCGCGGCACGGTTCCCCAGCTTGTGATTGGCGAGAGGGAGTCGGAGGTAGGGGTCGGTGGTGATCGCGTACCGGCCGTGCCGCCAGCGCGCCAGGGCCCCCAGCGAGATCGCAGGCTTGACCGGATCGATGTCGCGGATCAGCACGCGCATCCGCGGCGCGAGCGAGAGCTCGCCGGTGAGCGCGCTGAACCGGATGTCCAGTCCGCTGCCGCGATACATCCGATCGCACGCAGAGATCTCACTCTCGCGCACGCAGAGCGACGCGCTGGTCGCGATCTGGTCTAGGCTTGCGTCACTGTGAATGATCCCGACGGTCCAGCGCGGCGAGACGCCCCACCAGGCGTCGGGTGCCAGCGCGACGGGGTGGCCGATCTCGCGCGGCTGCACGTTGACCTCGGCGGTGAGCCGGAGCTCGACGGCGCCCGGCGCGAGCACCAGCGGGCGCGAGATCACGTCGTCGGGCTCGGCGCCGACCGACCGGGGGACGAGCGCGGTCGCAGCGAGCACCGCCACGACCACCGGCGAGATTTTCACGCGGCGACACTAGCACGAGCGCTCGCGCTGGCCGCCGCGCTGGCGGCGATGTTCGGCTGTCAGCAGCAGCTGAGCGACGTCGACGGGGCATTCTACGACGGCGACGGCCGGCTCGTGCACTGCGGTGTGAACCTCGACACATCGGCCAACGTCAGCATCGCCAGCATCGACTCGGCGCTCGACCGGGCGCGCGAGCGCGGTGAGGTCGTCGAGGTCTACGCGCACCACCCCGGGCAGACGGTGCCGCTGTCGAAGATCGAGCACGTGCTCGCCGGCGCCCACGATCGCGGTCTGGAGTTCTTCACCTACGCCGACTTTGCGCGCGGTCGCGAGGTGCGGCCCGGCGTCGCGCTGTCGTTCGACGACACCTCGGTCGAGGCGTGGTTCGCGCTGCGCGAGATGTTCCAGTGGTACGACGCGCGGATCACGTTCTTCGTCAGCCGCTATCGCGGCCTGGGGCCGGTACAGCGCGCCCAGCTCAAGACCCTGGCGAGCGACGGCCACGACATCGAGCCGCACAGCGTGCAGCACATGCGGGCGCCGGAGTACGTCGAGAACCACGGGCTCAACGCCTACGTCCACGACGAGGTCGATCCGTCGATCGCGATCCTGCGCGACGAGGGCTACGAGATCCACGCGTTCGCGTATCCGTTCGGGGCGCGCACCGGCGAGATCGACGGTGCGATCGCCAAGCGCGTCCCGGTGTTGCGCGCGATCACGTACACCTACATGTTCGCCGAGAGCCCCTGCCCGCGGTAGCGCCCCCGGCGGCGTGCCAGCACCTGTGATCTGGGTCGAGCCGGCGCGGCGGCCGGTTACCGCGATCGCGCCGGCCGGGTCTCATGACCGTGATAACCTGGTTTGTGATGAGGACCGCCATCGCCGTGGGGCTGGTCGCGGGGCTCGCCGCGTGCCACGCCGAGGCCAACCGCGGCACGCTGGTCGCGCTGCGTCGCGCCTGCGCTGACCGCGAGTACTGGGACGGCAAGGCCTGCCTGGTACGGGGTGATGGCGCGGCGCAGGTCGCCGCCGGCAAGCAGGCGCTGGCCAAGCTCGAGGTCGACGCCGCGAACCAGGCGCTCGATGCCGCCGCGCGCGGCGGACCGCTCGATCACGACGCCAACGTCACGCTGTGGGAGCAGCGCGGGATCGCGGCGGCCTACGTCGACGACGACCGCACGGCGGGAGCGGCGTTCGACATGCTGCTCGCGCTCGATCCCGGCCACTTCCTGAGCTACACGCTGTCGCCCAAGGCCACGTTCGTGTTCGAGCGAGTTCGCAACGACAGCAAGGCGCGCGGGGTCCCGGCGCTCGACGTCAACTGGCCGCACGGCCAGCGCGTCGGGGAGCCGGTGCCGATCGATCTCGAGGTCGTGGCCGATCCCAAGCAGTTCCTGCGCCGAGCCACGGTGTTCGTGCGCAGCCGCGGCGAGGCCGGGTGGCGCGCGGCCGACATCGCGCTCGCCGCCGCGACCGACCGCCGCATCCTGCTGCCTCCGGTCGAGGCCCAGCGCCCGGTCTCGCTCGAGATCTACCTCCGCGCCTACGACGACCGCGGCAACGAGGTGCTGACCTGGGCCGACCCGGCACGGCCGCGCGAGATCCCGCTGCGCTACGACCCGCCGACGCCGTGGTACCGCCGGGGCTGGTTCTACGCGGCCGTCGGCACCGCGGTCGCGGCGGCCGTCGGGGTCACGGTCTACGAGTTCACGATCGCACCACCTGACAAGGTCACCGGCGGCGTCTCGGTGCGCTGAGCGGCTCACTGCGCGTCGGTTGCGGTGCGTGGACGTGGGACCCGTCCAGCCCGCGCGCGCGGGCACATCGCTCGTGTCGCGCGAACGCACAGCCGGGGACATCGATGGGGAATGTCGTTATCGCCGGTAACTGAAGATCTCCGAATATCGTTGACGCGTATGGGCTGTGTCTGATGCTATTGTGGCGCTTGCCTTTGTCCTGACGATCGAGGGGGGAGACGTGAATACAGCGTTACAGCGATTGATCGTTGTCGTGACTATTTTTGCCGCCAGCGCACCTGCCATGGCCGGGGATCGCGAGGGTCGCATCCTGCGCGCCGATATCGATTTGCCCAATGGATTGCTGTTCATCCATGGCCGGGAGTTTCCGCGCCACGAGCCGCGGGTCGTGCTCGCCGGATCGTGCCTCGATGTCGTGAGCTTCTCGCGGACCGACATCGTGGCCAGGGTTCCGCCGGATCTCGCGCCGGCCACGTATCTGCTGTCAGTCGCAGACGATCTGCACTTTGCGGTCTCGGTCGGCGACGTCGGGCCTGCCGGTCCGCGGGGCCCCAAGGGCGACGCCGGCCCCAAGGGCGACGCCGGTCCCAAGGGTCCGCAAGGTCCCAGAGGCAATCCCGGGGCCGCTGGCCCGCAGGGTCCACAAGGCAACGCAGGCCCGGCGGGAGCGCCGGGTCCCAAAGGTGACATGGGCGCACAGGGCGCTCCGGGTCCGAGAGGCGAGATCGGTCCGGCAGGTCCGCAGGGCCTCAGAGGGGACCCCGGCGCAGCAGGTCCGCAGGGCCTCAGAGGGGACCCCGGCGCAGCGGGTGCACGCGGTGAGATCGGGCCGACGGGTTCGCAGGGGCTCAAGGGCGATCCGGGCGATCCGGGCGCGGCTGGTCTGCGGGGCCCGCAGGGCGAGCCTGGATTGCAAGGTCCGATCGGTGCCACGGGCCCGAGCGGCGCAGCCGGATCTCGTGGGCCGGCAGGCGCCGATGGCGCTCCCGGTGCACCTGGTCCGGAAGGACCTGCGGGGCCACAAGGGCCGAGCGGCACGGCGCCCGATCTGACGATGGCGGTGTTCGGTGCCGGACCGATCACGCTCTACACCGGCACCGACTACATCCTCGAGGCGCCGGACTCGGCCACGCTCCGCCTGCGAAGGACCGCGGCGGGTGGCTTCTACGACTGGAGCATCAGCCACCCGACGGCGTGCGTGGGCAACGGCGCCAGCGGGTCGGCGTCGATGGTGCAGAGTCATCGGCTCACGGTCGCCGCGGGAGACGCGCTGACCGGCACGCTGTGTCTGGAGGGCAGCACGGCCTTCGTGACCGTGGCTCCGTTCGGCGGCGCGCGCGCCGATCTGTTCCGCTGCTGGCGGCTGACCGGCAACGCGATCGGCTGCCAGAAGATGTTCTAGTACGGCATACCTGCGCTGAACCAGTCCAGGACCAGCTTGCACCGGATGGCCGAGAGATCGCGGGTCACCGGCATGTGCAACGGCTGGCTGATGTCCAGGCCCAGCACACGCTGGATCTTGTCGTGGTTCTCCCGCACTCCCTGGTACGTCCAGAGCTGGAACTGGCCCATGATCGGATAGAGCATGCCGTATTGCCGCAGGATGTCCCCGATGCCGTTGACCCAGGTGGGAGTGCCGGTGATCGGGCTCTGCTGATAGATCTGGACGCTGACGATGTCGTTGGGATCGAGGTGGAAGTCCGGAACCTCGGGGGTGAAGTTGTAGGTGTTGAAGTAGACCTGACCGTCGACGTAGCCCCGTGGGTTGCCCGGATCGAGGCCGGTGATGGTCACGCTGGCCTTGCCGCCCTGGATCGCCACGGAGCTCTGGGAGAACGTCAGCTTGCCGGGCGGCGTCGAGAGGTTGCGGTCGTCGATGCCATTGGTGCCCGACGTGCCCAGCGTGCTCAGCGTGTAGCAGGTGGCCTCGTTCGGGTCCATGACGGAGAGGCCGATCCTCATGCCCTCGGTCCCCGCGATCTGGCCGAACTTGCGGACGTAGAACTCGACGGTGTTGGTCTCGCCCTGCGCGAAGCCCGCCGCGGTCGGCATGCCCGGGTTCATGCGGTAGATGAACTGGTCGGCGCGCAGGCTCCAGCCCTCGGCGCACTCCTCGAGG
>Ga0307515_10017183_pt1 | contig 13197 bp, 15 predicted proteins | sample 17_EM_MG_FD_194513 | JGI IMG/M metagenome (GOLD analysis project Ga0307515, IMG submission 194513) | Populus trichocarpa ectomycorrhiza microbial communities from riparian zone in the Pacific Northwest, United States - 17_EM | ecosystem: Host-associated > Plants > Roots > Unclassified | place...
CATTTTCCTCCGTGTCTTTTGGCTCGTTGAGGACTGCAAGAATCATGCTGAAATCCCCACCTAATCTCCCTAAACTCCCTGCGCAATACAAAACTTGCGTGAGCAAGCTGTCCCGACTACTCCTATCCCTCACATTTGGGAGATATTTCCTCAGTGTCTCTTCGAGCATGCCTACCAATGTCAACGGGAACGTCCCCAGCGCACTGGGCAACGGCATCAACGGATCTTCTTCCGCCGGTGCCCTTCCCATTCCCTTCAGCAAACTCTCTTCATGAGCATTTGTTGTCGGAGGGAATATGCTTCTGTACATAGAAATAATCGCAAAGCTTTGTTCACGGAAAATTTCAATGTAGCGCTTCAGGTATCTCTCTGTCTGTTGGCCACCCTCCCACTTACTTCTCTCTTTCCCTGACTCCGTCTTGTCGGACTTGGACTCTTGCAACCGTAACGTCTCTTGATCTGCCAATTCTCGCAATGGCTCCAAAGCTCCTAGCATTTGTTGTAAATTCGCTAGTCTGCAGACCAAGAATAATGACCCAAGACTTCCTTCCTTGGATCCCCCTCCCCCTCCCCCGGCTCGTTCAATGGGATTCATTGTAGATGCAATATTTGAAGAAGATGGTGTCGGATCGAGCTCTGGCGCTACACGCCGTAACCAGGATATCGTCCTCATTGCACTTGCCAGCTTCAATGAATTTGTTTTCAAGCTTGCAATGAGATTTGTGGCCATATCTTGCATCGCCTCTCCTGCCTGCTTCTCCACGCTCGAAATGAGCGGTGACTCTGGGTATAAGCCATGCAGACGTTTGATATGTGCATTCAAATCCAATGCTGAGGCATAGTTTAATGTAGCATTGGAACTTGCTCCAGAAGTTGCCGCAGATGCTGAGGCAGTATTGGATGTAGATATTGCGGAGGATAGTAGGGTGGGGAGGTCGAGGATGTCGGCAAGGCGGTCAATGTTGCGGGATAGGAGGAGGGCCTTTCTTCGCCGGTCGAGCAGGGCGTTCTCTGCGCGTGTGTTGTAGGTTTCGCTGAAGTGGATGGCGGCATCGTCGAGTTTGGGGAGGGCGTCTCGAAGGGAGGCCGTGGATTGTGCAAGTGTGGGGAGAGTTGTGCTCAACGTTGAGAGATGTGTGGAGGAATCGATTATGGATTTATGGGAGCGCTTGGAGAGGGATTGGAGGGAGAGGAGGAGAGAGTGAGTGGTCTGCGAAAGCGATTGTGGCTCGGTACTTGTCAATGAGGATAGCGGGAGGGCGGTGAGGCGGTTCAGGTAGGCATTGGTGGTTGGATCATCGGAGGTCGGTACAGGTCGAGGTGATGGCGTGTCAAAATAGGGGACCAAGAGCTCATAGAGTGGGTCTGCCATATTGAGCAGTAGTCCACTTTTCCGTTGTCCGTTGTGAGGTCTGTGATATGTTGTGTTGTACAGCTGTCGATACTCGCTAAAAAAAAAAAAGAAGCTTTCCCCAACTTCGCGGGCCCGAGGCTTTATCCGAAATCCCTCTCCCCTCAACTGCGTCATCTCGTCCTCGCGTGGGCACTCCGCGCTGCACCTTCAGTCCTATACTATGATGCGTTATTGAGGTGTCTCTTCTTCCCCTTGTATTCCCCTACAGATGTCGACTCAAGAAGCAAATCATGTGGCGCCAGATCTGAGCTTCGAGGGTGTGCATGTTGCTGGGAAGCCTACTTGCAGCAAGTTCGATATATGCTGTAGAGATGGGGTCATAGTTTCGCTTGAAGAGCACAAGCCAGCCCAGTCTGGCGAGGAATCTGGACCACGATTCCTGTCTCCAAGTCTTTGTCACCCTCACATCCATCTGGACAAGTGCTTCCTCCTCTCTCATCCGAAATATGCCGATCTGCAAATCGAGAAAGGAGACTTTGCGGAAGCAATGAAGTTAACAAGTAGGTTTATTTCTTTTACTCTCAACTTTCATCTCTTATACTTCACAGGCGAAGCAAAGACTCGATTTGAAGAAGAGGATTTAATGGATCGGGGCCGCGCTCTCATCGAAGAGAGTATCAATTTTGGAGTCACACACATGCGAGCCTTTGTCGAAGTCGATCTTGGAGTCAAATACAAGTGCCTAGAGGCTGGTTTGGCTCTCAAAGAATTGTTCCGCGACCGTTGCTACATTCAAATCTGCGTTTTTGCTCAGGATCCAATCTTCAGCTACCCGGACAAGGGAAGAGCCATGATGAGACTACTCGACAATGCTGCGAGTATGCCTGGCGTTGAGGTGTTTGGCAGTACTCCCTACGTCGAAAAAGATGGCAACCGGGAGAAACAGATCAAGAACATGGAATTTGGTATAATGACGGCCAAACGCTATAAATTGCATTTGGATTTTCACATCGACTACAATTTGGATCCAACCAAGCAAAGTATGGTCACGGAGGCTTTGAAACTCCTCCATACCATGAATTGGCCATCAAACTGGAACAATTTTGAATATCGAACCATCATCTTTGGTCATTGTACTCGACTCACCCTGTTTGATCATAGCGAGTGGTTGAACCTCTGCGAAAAAGTCCAAGGATTGCCAGTTTCCTTCGTTGGCCTACCTACTTCAGATCTGTTTATGATGGGCAGACCGAAAGAGGAAGAGGGTGGAGGTCACAGGGTTCGAGGCACACTCCAGGTTCTCCAGATGATTAAGAAGTATGGGCTGAACGCTGCTATGGGCATTAACAATGTTGGCAATGCGTTCACACCCCAAGGCAGCTGTGATCCTCTCAGCTTGGCAAGCCTCGCTGTTGGTGTATATCAGGCCGGGACCAAGGCAGACGCAGAGCTGTTGCTAGTAAGTGTCGACGTACTTCTTTTGGAAGGATATTGGAGTGACTAAAGTGGCCAGCAATGTGTTTCTAATCGAGCCAAATTGGCTATAGGCATCAATCTCTCGGTATCTAATGATATTGAGCTTGATATCGGAGACGCTGCGGACTTGTAAGTATCCTCGAGTGTATTCCTCCATATGGTAACCATCCAGCAACCCCAATGTTTTGTCGGGACTCTGTACAATCTTCTAATCTCTACTTGGTCCCCCATCTTATACGTTCTTCCTATTTTGTTCCGAGATTACTACTCTTGTTTTCCAGCTCGACTTGAATTACTAACTTAATATCAGTGTTATTTTTGGTGGCGAATCTACCAATGGGTTGGGATCATTCAGGTCTAGAAAAACAGTCCAAGAGCTGATCTATGATCCGTGCCAAGACAGGACGACCGTCTTCAATGGGAGGATTGTCAGCCAATAACCGCGGCCTCCGGTGTGGATAATGAAAAGCATGATTTGGCCTTGAGATGTTCTCCTAGTGGTCGTTTACGATTTCTTTTCACAGGTGAGGTACTTTTTATATGTGCCCCCTAGTGAGGGTCCCTGTCCAAAACAACGTAACTTGTTTTCCTCTTGTTTCCAAAAATGTACTTGCTTCGTCCCTGTCGTCTGTCGTATTCTTATCTTAAAGCCCATTTTGTCACATCTCCTCAACCAGTACACAGGTTCCAGAAGCCGCTACTGCACGATGTGGAACACGGTGATGCTTTCGGCTTCTCCATGCATATGCATGCACCGGCTCGAGTATGCCATTGAGCATGCGGGACTGCGCTAAGAAATTCAGCAACAACGGTGCGATTGAGGCATTGATTGGCAAGAGTAAATTCCGGGCTGAATATCAGTCATTCCAACCAGGCTCTGGAGCTGAATGAAAAGATGCACATTACAGGGGCTAACAAAGTCCAATCACACCAGTAATCACACATAGGAGACGTCAAAGGGTGTATGCAATAAGTCATAAATAAGATGCCTTGAGAAGCTCAGCTTGAATGGTGGGGCATCATTACAGAGTACTGCGTGTAGCGTTCCCGAAGTTACCAATCTCGAGAACGGTGGAGGAAATGGTTTATGCGAGCCTCTGCAACCTAAACAGGCCATTGCAGACGAACTTACCGGGACTTTGAACGAACGACAGCCCTATGAGTCCAAACAAAGACCGGACGCCGATAAAGGGGAAACGGGCAGGTAAGATTACTTTGGGACCTTGAAACACGTCTTTAGTAATGGTCTTAATAGGCTTGTTATTCGACCAGACAAGTATCTCCATGCAGCGCAGAGTTTAGAAGTAGCCACCAATTCTACACTATATTGCACTTCCACGAACGCCAGGAGATAGTGTGGAAGATACAAAACAAGAACTGTGCTATGGCCTCTGTTGGGGGGAGTAGAACTCCACTCCACTACATCTCAACATGTCTATTATGCTTACTGTCCAAGGAAGAGCACAGTCATGGCCCTCATAGCAGTTACCTCCCTGATCCTCCCCTTGACTAGCGGAGTGAACTGGCTGAGCCGTAGCTTGTGGATCGCTAGCATGGTATCAGCCTTCATCTCAGTGGCTTTCTCTTGCAAACACCAACGCTTCATTGGGAATCTTCTGCTTGCAGACAAGCATGATCTCTGGGAATTCAAGAAGTTCCTCCACGATGGCAAAAAGAAAGACCCAGCGAAGCCCAAACTCAAAGTGATGTTGCTTCTCTCCGGCACCAGAACGTTCTTCGAGCACTCATTGATGCTATACACAATCTGCTTTAGCGTATACCTCAGTTGCCTTTCTCAAGGAGAGCCGATGTCTAAGGAAGCTAGCCCTAGGCAAGCCAACAATCGGAACATACTCATCTAGTTTTTTGTCTTCGCCTTTTTCTCCTGTTTCGCGTACTTGTTGATGGATTTCATCACAAATACGAGACACCTTCATGGCTGGACCTGCCACTTGCAGTGGTTCGATAAATATAAGGTTCCCCGTTGCCTGGGGGGCTGCAACAGCAGGATTTGCAGCCCTGGAGATGAAGAAGATGCAGACCTCCCCCTCGAGTAATGTGAAAAGCTTCCTGGCAAACTGCCGCGGCTGTTGGGGTGCTTCTTTCCTGGTGTCCTCAAACATCGCGATGCAAAGGGTCCTGTTTCATAGCTAAACGCGGCAGGCCTGCTTCTGCACGAGGTCAACAACGACAGAAAACCAGACCAGACTAAATTTGGCTAAAGGACCCAGAAATAGTCGACTACATTACCACACCACGAGATACTGTTCTGTCAACAGAGACTACGTCTCTAACCAACCCCGCTGAAGTGGCTGAAGCGGAACCTTCATGATTGGGCTAGGAGATAAAACGGCGAATAAAAGAGAAGAGAGGTGGTCTTTCTCAAATAAACTGGCAATCCTTCACTTTCTACAGGAAGAACTACTTCGTGATGCCTCCACATTTCTTCCCCACGCTTTGATAACTAAATCATGTCATCAAGATTATGGGTGAATCGAACTTTTGCCTCCGAATCACTTGCTTATACGGCCCCCGTGGCTTTCCATTCTAAATCATTCCTCGTGCCTCTGACTCACGTGGTGCCTGAAGACGCCCATTCAGCTCACGTGCAGCGGTCAGCCCTGGGCATGACATACATCCCAAGTCAGGTTGCCTGTTCGTCTGCCTAGAAAAGTCTGCCTGGAATAAACCCCAGAATACGTTCCGGGGTCTTCATAAATATATATAAGTAGACGCAATCATTTTGATTTTCCAGATCTTGCGTCATTGAAGACCCTGAAATACTTTGACCCCTGGAATTTCGGTGCCGAAAGCGGACTAGCACACCCGTTGTTCTGTTGGGAACGCTGACGAGCATCTTTACATCAGCCGCCAAACCTCCAGCACAGTGCGACTCACACGGCCCTGCACACTCCATCGCGGCTGGAGTGTGTATACAAATACCGACCAGATTGTTCGCCCACCCTACATCCTCATTCTCAACCCTTTTCCTGCAATGCACGACCCATTTCCTCTTCCACCCTTGCCCTGGCTAAGCAAGGCTGTCCAGCCATTCGCTGACTATTTCTCTCTGACCACCCTCCCTCTCCATATCCACGAGGTCCTCGGATCGTTCTTCGCGTACACTTTCATCAACATCGTCTTTGCTCCTAGGATCTCAACATGGCTGTTTCCGGTCCGCTACCCAAAGCTCTCCGCCGAGCGCAAGATCAACTGGGATGTGCACGTCGTATCGTTGGTGCAAAGCACAACGATTAACTTCCTCGCCCTGTGGGTTATGTTCGTAGATGAGGAGCGCAAGAATATGAGCTGGGAGGAACGGGTTTGGGGCTACACTGGAGCGGCTGGAATGATTCAGGGCATGGCAACCGGATACTTCCTCTGGGACTTGATGGTCACATTGCAGCATGTCAACGTGTTCGGACTCGGCATGCTCGCCCATGCTTTGAGTGCTCTCTTGGTATTTTCATTTGGCTTCGTAGGTGCCTTTGCAATACCTGTGGAATGTCCACTAACGAAGCATTCCAGAGACCATTCGTTAACTTCTACGGCTGCACATTTATACTCTACGAGCTCTCTTCCCCATTCCTAAATTTCCACTGGTTCTTCGACAAACTCGACATGACCGGCTCGAAACCTCAACTTTATAATGGACTTATGCTGCTCTTTACTTTCTTCTGCTGTCGCCTTGTTTGGGGAACATATCAATCTGTCCGTGTGTATCAAGACGTTTGGCGTGCGCTCCACCGTAGACCCGCTGCTGCAACCATCCACTTTGATGCGCTGAACAATACTACCTCCGCAGCACTTGATGCAGCAACCGGAAAAAGTGCAGCGCCAATACACGATGGGATCATGCAATTTGCAGGCGAAGAGTTTGTCCCGCTGTGGCTCGCATTTACATACTTGGGCAGCAATGTTGTGCTGAATACATTGAACTTCTACTGGTTTGGCAAGATGATAGATGCGGTTCGAAAGAGATTCCAACCGCCAAAAGAGCAGAGAAGAAAAGAAAAGGCCATTGCAGCCAAGACGACGGGCGCAGATGGCAAAGTCAGAATCGGTGTGGACGAGACTGAGGTTCGCAGACGAAGGGTGGTAGAGGAAGAAGGCATCTCCGCCATTTCATAAGCGACATACACGCACATACCTTTGTGAAGGTCTGAAATACGAGCACAGCATGGCTACGACGACGTACCGAGGCGTTGACGGTGCTTTTGGTTTAAGTATACTATAGAGCATCACCTACTATCCTTGTTCCCAGGGACACTCTTCGTTCCTCTTTCTAATGAGAATATCACGTGAACCAACTGACTCCCCCAAGGAACTATGGCCTCGGCATTGCCCCTCCTGCCCCACCAAGTTTTTGTTGGGAAGATTTCCTTAAAAGCGCTGCTGCAGCGGATGAATTGCTTCTCTTGAACAGTGTCCGAGGATGTGGGGTATTCAGCATCCAGGAAGCTTTAGCGAGCTTCTGGAAACTCTAAGCTTCATATTGCTACCCTCTGCGAAGTTGCAAATTGTCCCTCTGTTAGAACTTTGCTGGACTTTCCTCGAGGACCATGACTTCTTTCCCTCTGAATGCTGTGCAACCTTTGGCACACTGAGGTTCTTCGCTCAGAATATCTCACGAGCTTCTAGAATTTACAACCCCGTTCGAAATACTCATTGTGATGTGTTAGTAGAAGCACAACTAGGTAACAAAGGAGTTAGCTTTCCACACCTTCTCACATTCTAGATGTTCCACTTGAGTTAATTCGTTACAGTGTAAATTTCTTGTAACACCCTCCCAAAAGACTAACAGCTTAGCCCAAGACATGAACACCTGAGCACTTTCACACAATCATCCAGGTATCGAGCATGTGAAATCAAGACTCTGCACCGTGACCATACCCGTACTGATCACCGAAAATTCTCAACATTCCCATAACACGGGCTCCCTTCCTCGATAACCCACAATTGAAGTGACTCTCCGACCAATGGATAGCCGACGGATCAATCCCGATCCTTCTACAGAAGGTTCACGATGTAACTCACTCACGAATATCCAACCCATTGCTGGTAGGGTCCCAATAGCGCGGGAAGAGTATATCAGCACTGTTCAAACATCAGAAGCCTCCCCTCCATCTTTCCGTATTCCCCCTTTCAAACCCGACCAAATAACGGCCATGGACTAATGAGCAATGAAATAATTCCGGTCGATCTCCTGGGTGAGAACAACAATCCCGCGCCACTGCCTGCTTTCGGTGCTTCGAGAGAGGAGAGAGAGGCTTACGTACGATGCATGCCGGATTTGTGGAATGAGTCGAAGGGAGTACTTTACCTTGCTCATGGGTTTGTGAGGAATGGGTTGCAGATAGTGGTCTACCTGCCGCCTTATAAGTTCTAGTATGGAAGCTCTTGAGATTTCTTTCTGAATCGAGTCATTTTCAGTCTCACATGCATACTCGACTCCCATTTTACCTGAACATATCATACGTCTCGACTACCCAATTACCCCATATAGTAAACTCCAGCGCCTACCTCAAAACACAATGCCGTATCCAATTCCACCCATATATCCAAACATTTTTAACTCATCTCGTACAATCCCTTCTCACCCCGATCGCTCAACTCCGAGACGTTAATCACATGTCCTCCTTTCACCGCAGACTCCAGGTCCTTTTTCGAAATCTTGCATCGAGCAGTGTATTTGCACTGCTTCCTCTCCCCGAAAAAACTCTCCTCAGGAGAACTGCAGCCGAAGAGTTCGACGAACAACACCCAGATGATAAGTCCCGTAACTATCGAGATAAGCTGGAGAGAATTGAGGTGGTGTGCTGTTGGCAAGCAGCATAGGATGATGCAGACAGCAAAACGATTCGCCATGCGTTTTGATTTTCGGACTCGGATGCCCATTGCTGGGTCTTTGTGTATGTGGCAGATTGATATGATGCCTGATTTCGTTAGAGAAAGGCGAATGGGGAGAAGGGGTGGAAACTTGCCCATGCAGAAGAGAGCTATTCCGAGTCCACCACAATAGAACCATCGGAGTCCGATGGGGATTTCAGGGTCGGATTTGAGTATATAGGTTTCTGTTAGGTCTTCGATTTTCGTATCTCTGCAGTCGGTCGCCAAGACGAGTTTTGAGAGGGCTCCGGCTGCGAGCACGAAGCTCATAATAAATGGGAGATGTGCTGTGCTCCATGCCATTGCTGGAGGCCTTTGTTAGCAGATTATCGAGAAAGTGTTGGACTAACAACTCACCAGAAGCAACGGTTCTACGGATAGCATGCGTATACAAATCTGCGCCGTCGAGCTCAAAATATATCCAGTTGAAGCAAAATGCTTGGACAAGCCCTAATGCAGCTTTACCAAAGAACGCATTGAGCCCGAAGGATGCTGCGTTTTGGTAGATGATGGCAACGACCGAATATCCAAACACTAGCGTCGTAAACGCATTTGTCCTCTCCACTTTGTGTTCGATATTCATCGCAGGGAAAAACTCGAATACACGGCCAATCCACTCTGCTATGCGTTTTGGAAACATTGGGCCACGTGCTATGGGTTGTGTCCCCTCTGGAAGCGTTAGACCACGGATGATCAGGATAACGAACATCGGTCCAGTTAGCTCAATAAAGATGGCGGCCCAGATTAACCCAAGTCGCTGAGGCATGTCGACATATATCGAGCCAATCCAGATCGCACTGGGGATGGCGGTCAGACTGACATGAACCAACATCATGCCTCGGACCATTGGGATGACCCAGGCGAGGAGGAAATAGTAAGCTCCCATGAAAAGACGGGCAGCGAGGTAGAAGGCAACAAGCATAGAATAAGTCTCCCCAAGAGCATCCAGCATATTGGTCGTGAGCCTACATCAATTGTCAGTCGTGATCTTGCCAAACGACTTGTTCGGAGAAGATACCCACCCAAGAAGGCACGCCATAATTGTCATCACTGACAATCTCTGAAGGATGTCGTCGGTCTCAAACCAACTAATTATAAGAGCGAGATCGCTCCACAGTTTCCAGCTCATAATAAAAGTAATCGAGAACCGGAGAAGTTCATGTCCTGTGGGATCCTCTGCTGCGTGATCTCCGTTGATAGCGAGAATACCAACATAGAGGAGGTCAACGAAAAGCTCAAAAGATGCTACTTCTGTTCTTTCTGAGGCTCTCCATAGAAGCCCTTTATGGAAATATTGCCGGACAGTAGGCTGTTTAAGATTAGCACTCCCCTTCATTCAATCACAGCAGAACAGCATATTCTGTGATATACCTTCTTATAAATCTTCATGATCCTGCCATTTCTCTTCTCCGATTCCCAATCCTTTTTCTCATGATCCGGGTCGTGGAACCCACTAATCGACGACGCACTCGAGCCCGGAGCAGAATGGTCATCATACGTTCTCAGATGTGCAGAATACCCATACTTGGAGAAGTTGGCATCCAACTGGACAGCATGATCTGACAACATATGCAGCTCCGAGCTCAAATGATCCAGCTCCGCTCTAACATTTTCAAATTCGTCATAATCCGGACCATGCTTGGCCCTGAGCATTTCCCGTCTTTCATCATAGTGGCTGTGCACTTGACGAAGCGCTTCCAAATGCTCTGGTGAGCCGGAAATCACAAGATCGAAAGGCTCGTCCTTCTTGATAGCGGTAAGTCTTTGGCGTAAAGATTCTGCTTCTTCTGGGGAGAGAGCTATGTGCACTTTTCGTCCATCGGGGAGCACGAAGTGTCGTTGTCGTTTGGCCCTGTGATGGCTGTGACTGTGCCCACTGGACAATGTGACGCCGGTGGTGGTTGTCGGCGTGCTAGACATTGCGGTCTGATGAGGTGGATATTAGCGTGAAGACGGACTTTCAGTCGAGGTCATTTCATGACATGTTCGAAAGTTCTCGCTGCGATGGGAGAATGTTTTAACTCATGCAAGATTTGGGATAACTCCGTGCCGCTCGCTATCTGCATGCGGCTTACATGGATTCTTGGCTGGCTTGGCCTCTGATACGTGGCGGGATGAGTGGCTCAAGGTGAGGGAGGAGGCTCCGGGAGTTTTACGTTGTAGCTCTGAAAAAGCAAGTTACCCAGTGGCGGAAGCACCTTTTTCGGTGTCAAAAAGCGAAGCTGTAGGGAGTTGAGGTTGGTTGTGAGAAATTAAGGTTCATGCCGATGCTGACCCTTGAGGCCTCCTATCTTGTGCACGGACGATATTCCGTACCTTGAACGCAGATCAGATGAAAACGGCTCTAATACAATTTTGGAATGGCAGTTGGCCAGTATTTAAGAATGAGTAGTCAGTTGGTGCGGTTATCAGTATAGACATGGCCTTGATGCTCAAACCTCTTGTACCAGAGTGGGAAAATTACAGTTTCCACCCCAAAACCCAGGATCAACAATACAGTGTTCTACAATCATCATCCGTGACCTCCATCCTCCCCCAAATGCATGCGCCCATCGAACTAGTCTAACGCCACAAGCTTGAGCAGGCCTATATGCCCACTTCACCAACGATCTTGGCTGCCTCTCTATATGTTTTAAGCAGTTTCTCGCATTTCTCGCGCTCTTTCTTCACGGCGTCGTCTTCGTACAAGAGTTCTTCGAATAATTCTTCCCGGTAGAGCTCGCTGACTAGGCGGTTCTGCACAACATCCTTTGAGTGGTTGACCAAAAGGTGCATGACCGCCTTTGGCACTTGATCGGCTATCGACTCTCGCACAATATTGAAGTAGGATGAGATCAAGGCCCGGATCAGCTCCGTCTCCATGGCTTCGCGGTCCGTCAAAGCAGGTTCGTTGTTGTTGCCCTAAGTGAGGTTAGTTTTGGTCACACGAAAAAGTGTTAGCAAGCTTACGAATGGAGAGTTATAGTCATAATCTCTCTGCGCCCTGCCCAACTCATAATCATCTTCCCGTAATTGCTGAGCCGGAGTCCTATGAATTGCTCGTTCCTCTTGCCTCCGAATGCTTTGGCTGAAACTTGGCTCTGTGCTCTGACTAACGTGTCGTCCCAGATTAGGATTGTGAGCTGAAGATGATCCTTGCCCTACTCCAGATCCGCCCGGCAAACCGCCCTCCTTGCCAAAGAAATAGTTCAAGAATGAATCTCGGGCACCACCAACAGCTTGACCATTGAATCGAGGTGGCGAGCTGGATCGCGCACCGTTCATTGTAGCAGCAATGCTGCCCGCACCATTTTCACGAATCGCTGGAGACATGCTTCGCCCTCCTTTGTGAAGCTGTTTTCGGTGCGCCAAGTTCTCAATCTTCTCTCCATTCTCCTCATCATCTTCTGGTGTATCGGCGCCATTGGCACCAAGCTCCTTTTGTCGTCTCCGCTCCCTTCTTTCTCTTTCCTCTTGCAGGAGTCTCTTTCTCTCTTTTTCTTGCTTGTTGGTGACTACATTGCTCATAGCAGCTGCGGCACCGAGGAAATTAGGATGGTTGGTGTTTATGTATGCTCGCTGTATAGAGATCAGAGATTCGACATAGTTCGAGGCCGGCCCAAGTCTTTCCCGGAGGAGATCAGAGACAACTTCAATTAATTTAGCTTGAAGGCGAGGGAATCTGGTAAGTTCTGTTGAGCCGCAAGTATGGCAAATCTTGATGAGCTCTTCGTAGACCAGCTCGACACATCTTTGACTGGGAATTTCTAAAAGCTTGATTTGAGGTTTGACCAAGAGATCAAAAGCGAGCTCGGGAACGAAGAGACTGGGCCGTGGTCCTGTGGAATTCCGAATCGCTGTTCGAATATCGAGCGCAGAGAGATTTGTTGTGGGGTCTATCGTTTCCAAGGAATTTCCGAAGACTGAGTTGAAAATGTAGTATATCCTGGCACCTCCGCATAGTTCTTTGGTTGATATTTCTGTTGATGTACCGTCTATTGAAGAGATAAAAGAAGAAGCAAACCGGGTCATTAGTTGAAGTACTAGAGACCCTCTGTGCTCTTTGCCGCTGAAGTGCATATCTCCGTAGCTGGCCAGTTCTTGTTGTGTTTGCCCCATCAACGTATTTAGTCGCGCTTTGATATCCGGTAGCCGCTCTCGAATGTGTGCCATCAAGGTTGTGTTCAAGCTCTTTGCCAAGAACTGAGTGCCGCATCTGTTTGCCATATTTCGGTACGCTGGGTGATGTTTGAAGAAGTCTGCTTCTGATTTCAAAGCCTCCGCGAGAGACTTGTTGCCTTGAATATCTTGTTGTGACCGGTTGACAACGCCAATAAATCCGAGCTTCAAGGGATATACCCTGCCGGACAAGATATCTAGAGCATTTGTTCCGTGATCCATCAGATCAATCTTCGTGAGAACCCCAATCGTCCTGCGGCCCAAAGGATCGACATGGCGGGCAAGCTTCAATGCCTCCGAATTCACAATATCGACATTAG
>Ga0307515_10017185_pt1 | contig 13196 bp, 3 predicted proteins | sample 17_EM_MG_FD_194513 | JGI IMG/M metagenome (GOLD analysis project Ga0307515, IMG submission 194513) | Populus trichocarpa ectomycorrhiza microbial communities from riparian zone in the Pacific Northwest, United States - 17_EM | ecosystem: Host-associated > Plants > Roots > Unclassified | place...
GTTAGGATTTCCTATGGTTTTTCCTACCGTTTCTTATTCCCTAGTAGTTGCAGTACCTTAGTATTTTATTAAGGAGCTATATACCCTTAGGGGTTTATAAACTACTAGGACATAGCTACTAGTACATGTTAAGCTGCCTAGAAAGGATTCATGTATATAGAACTATAGCGCCATAGCCTAGAGGCTGCATGCGCAGTATTGTACGTAGTATAATACAATGGATAAAAATATATATATATATAAAAATAACTATGGAACTTTATCCTAACCTTTCTTAGTCTGTTCCCTCTAGTAGATCCTATTATTAATCTTAATCGCTTAATTAATTAGTTCCCTTAGGGTTTCCGTATCTTCTATTAGGATAATTACGTCCTAGACTTTTACTTTAAGTCCCTATTTATACTATGCTATAAGCGCCTTATTATTCTATTTAACCTACATTGCTAACGTTTAAAACTATATTATATACTTAATTGCTAAGGTTCTCTATATTAGGTTTTAAAGCTTTCTTTCTACTATAGTATTTACCTCCAGGTTTTTAAATATTTGCGTTAAGTATTTTATAAACCTATTCTAACTAATGAATATATACTATACCTCCTAGTTAGTAGTTACTATACCGTTTTCCTATACCTCTATTAGGTAAGGCTTAAACTACTTAAGTACCCTTTCTATTAGGAATAATCCTATATAGGCAATTTAGTCGATAGATTTTACTAGCTTCGCTTCTTCTTATATAACTTTAAAGTATATTTATATAAGGAATCCCTTAAGTTTTAACTTCTTTCCTAAGAATTGCTTAATAGATTATAGCTTAATCTTAGCTACTCTAATCCTATTAATCTTTTCCTCTAATAACCTATTATTATCTATTAATTAATTAACTATTTCCTATAACTGTCCAACCGTAACTAGCTAAGAGTTAGTATTTACTATATTAGTATCGTTACCTAATCTTAATATAGTTGCTACCGTTAACGCCGTTATAACTACTACTTTTAGTAGCATATTATTTAACTTTATTAATACTATAACTATAGTAGTAAATATATAATAAAGCCTTGTAGGAAATATTACGGTAAACTTATTAATAGGCTAAGTATATAGGTAAATAAGAAGTTAATAATATAATAATAACTAGTGGAGTAATTGCCTAATAGATTAACTTTAATTATATTCTAAGATTTACTATAAAGAAGAGAACTATCTAAGTAGGGACTGTAGTCCTTTAAATATATAATACTACGCCTAAGAAATGTACTAAGTACGTTAGTACATTAGTATGTTGGTATATCCCACGTTCCTATATTCCTACATTTCTCCGTTTTAAACTTATAACGTAACTAACTATATAACTTAGTTACCCTTTATTCTATAACTCGATTGGTTCTAGTGCCTTTTATACTATCTTAACTAACCCATTTATATCTCTCCTTAGTAGTGCTACTACTGCTAATATAAGGTCCGTAACACAAACTCCTCTTTTTTACGCTGTACGTCCCTCCGCTATAGCATCTTTAGGTACTCTTTAGCGCTATTCTCCTACGGAGACGGGTGGCTGTTTATTTCTATAGCTTTCTGTATTTAATAGATGTCTGTTAAAGTGGTAATATAGCTGTAAACTAACTGCTATAAGAGCCGCGTCTCCTCTTAGGGTACGTCGCTATTGGCTTTACAGCTCTTTTTTTTTTAAGAGCTGGCCTATAACCTCCTTAACGAGAAAAAGAAGTAGCTTATCCTCTATAACGGTATCGCTATTATAGAACTGCTTCCGTTTATAGAAGGCCTAGAGCTAGATAACGTGTTAGCCGCAGGCCGCAATGCTTTTAGTAGAAGGGGGGAATTATATCCTTCTTACCTTAAACTCTTTCTGCTTTAGGTTATACGCTAAAGACGTATTCTTAGGCCTAGCGGCACGCGTAAGGGTAAGGATATACTGCGCGTTAGCGTGTAATTCGGTATTATTGGCGATATTGATCTCTACGCGGTTGGTCAGCGCTATCTTATATAGTAGGTATAATAGTAGACGTGCTGCCGCGATCGAGAATTATGTAGGGAGGACTTTTCTATATACACTTGGGCCCCTAATGGCCCTAATTACCCCATGGTCGGCGTTGATTAGCGGCTCAATCAGCGGGCGGCCCTTAATACGCGTATGTCCACAGCTTGGCGCTAGTGGCGCTGTGGATATACGCGAATATCCTGCAGGTGGCTGGCTGAACACGTGACTTTTTTGCTGACTGACGATCAGCCGAGCAGTTTAGATCATGTCACGTGTTAGTAATGTTAAGCTTATTTCTCGGGCCATCATTTTAAATCCTTCTCCAGCTGATGAAACCTAAGAACAGCAGGCCGAATCACGACTCTTGACGCCAGCCCATGCAGCATTAACCACTCCGCTCATGGGAAATGGGAACAAGCACAGCCGCCTAATAATTGGTCGAAGAAACGCCACACGGCTGAAACTGTTTCTCCTTTGGGATCCATCCGTTTAACAATACGGTGAGGAAGAGATTACAGCCTGTACGACCTCCAGTGTCCCCCCCCCTGTGTGCGCGCAACACACACACCTAATTTCGCTACGTCTGCAGCTAAATTAGTATGTAGAGCTAGCAGGAAGGGGTGTAGTATGTGGCTAGGGCTTAAGCCACGGCCCACAGCTCGGATTTAAAGCTGTTCTAAACTTCTCTCTTACCAAAAGTCGTAATATTGCCTTTAGATCCTAGTGTTTTACCCCATTCCCTTCTTTAATATAGCTCCGCATATAGGCAACTGGCAGCACGCCTTTATTAAAATCCTTCTTACAGCCGGCGCTAGCAAGCGTATATGCGCCCATTAAGCCGATTACTCTCCTAAGGCAATTTAACGTATTTAGAGGAAGATAAGGCTATACGGAAAGACAAGGCTCAGTTACGAATATAAGTTAAGATATATAATAAGCAATAAGATAATTATCGCATTATTCTACTAACTAGATAAGGCTCCAAACTTATATCTTAATAAGATAATATAGTTTATCTATAATCGGTTTTAGGTAGTTATAAGCAGGTAGACGATTAGTATAAAACTAAGAGCTACTAGCTAAAGTCGGAAGCTGGTAAGGAAGCTTTTATAGGCGCGCGTAAGGAAGTTACTAATTATATATAAGGCTCGTCAAGTCGCCTATAAGCGAAGCTAGGAGGATCGCACCTTATTTTAGGCCATAATCTTATAGTTTACTATTAATTAGTTAGTGTTTATAGACGAATCTGGAGCTAACTCTAAAATGGGTATATAAAAGGCGTCTTAGTTACTAATAGGAGTTATACTAGTTCTATATACACTATACAATCGTAGTAAGCAGCAAGTTAATATACTACCTACCTACACCGTTAAGGGCGTGCTAGTATTATTAGTATATACTAGCTTAACAAATTTGGATAGCTATAACTACTAGATTAAGCACGTCCTTCTACCTTACTATAATCCTTATCCAGCACTAAGATTAGTAGTTATTATAGATAACGCGAGCTTCCATTACTCAGCCTATATTAGCTCTCTTTAAGCGAGCCGGCGTAAAGCTTATATACTTACCCGCGTACTCGCCCGATTTAAATCTAATTAAGGAGTTTTTTGGTAAGCTAAAGGAGTTTATTTAATAATACTTTATTACGTAGAAGGAGGCGCTAAAGTAATAGGGTAATATCTTTAATAGCTTTCTAAGTTAGTATATAAAGATTATAGAAGGCAAATCTAACAGCGCGAGAGCTTATTTCCGCCATAGCGGGTATATTGGTAAAAGGGAGTGAGATTCTTATTATATAAAGGAAGGCGTAGCTACACCCCAAGCCCATAATATTTAATTTGTATGGGAATTACTGCCAAAGAGTATATTATAATAGGTGCCTATCCCTTCGCCTGGTAAAATGTGTCCTACGGTTATCAATACCCGTGCCGCTGTCGCGATCCACTTACCTTGTTACCGAGGTAAGTGCCGGCCAGCTTAACGAGTAGAGCCCACCTCAACGTCAGATTTGCCAAGACCGTGATTTTAAAGCCGCAGAACTCTACTAAAAAAGTCAAATATTTAGAATTTTGTGGTGTAGTACTGGTTTCTTAATAGAAGGAGTCTCTATATACAATAGGTCAAGGCTCTAGCTGCCTTATGGCGTCCTAAAGAAGCTACTTCGCAGTTGCCTATTCCTTCCTCAGTAATGCATATATAGCTTTTAGAGCCTCCTCCTGCTTACGCTTTTATATAATTAACCGTGTATTTACTACGTATATAACCCCTCCCTTCTATACAACCTTTCTGTTACTTTTTTAGCGTTGCCAACAAGCTCTAGCAACTGCTTGTGTATTTACAAGCTCGCGTTCAGCTTATAGTTGTACATACATATTTACTAAACTACCTCTTACGAATTTTATAAAGATATCTATAGCTTCCTTATTATCTTTATATACCTCCTAAGCTAGCGGTAAAACTTTCTTCCAAACTATATACAAAGATCTTAGTGTATATAGTATAGATAGTGGCTTACAAGGTAGTAGAGGGGGGGGGGGGGTAATAGGATGCGCCTTACGCATAGAATTAAGGACGACTTAAGGGTTATAAGGAACGAGGCCTGCCTACCAGAAGGCTAATTTAATTATACTCGATTTAAACTTTTAGCGACAAATTAATTTAATCGCGTAGAGGAATTTAACTTTATTAAAGTTGGTGCAGCCCATCTATATCGCTTACTTAACTACCTTACTATAGTAATGTTTATACGGCTAAAATATAATAACATTAAGAGGCTATAAAAGGTGGCTTATATATAGAGGTAAGATAAATAGTATAATCTTTTAATTGTCGCAATACTTAATAAACTCCTTTATAAAGTAAGAGCCGTGGCTATTAAAAATTAGGAGCCTATATATACCTAGCTAGCGCTAAAAGCTATATACGTTAAAGTACTTAAGCTAATTAAAAGCTAATTTGTTATTTAAATAGCTTATTTTTAATAGGCCCAATAGATAGTAGTTAGGAAGGGCTAAATTCTTAAACTACTAGTAGAGGAACTATACGCCCACAAGTATAATTATAGGTAGTAGATTAACTCCGTTACCACTTATTGTTTCTATTATAGTAACTAGCTTGCGATTTATATCCGTAAAGATATAAGCTTTTTAATAAGGCTCCCTTATAATAATCTACTAGTCCTTGCTAATACTAACGCGGAATCCTAACCTATTAAAGTTATATATATCCGTAGGCATAACTATATACTTAATTATAACGTCGCGGTATTAATAAAACTACACCTTAATATCCTTCGGCTCGTATACCGCTATACGCTTAAGCTCCATTATCTTCTGCCTACGCTTATAGTACTTTAGGTGGCAGCTAAGCCAGTATTTAATAAAGTAAGAGCCAATAGGAGGTGGTGGCTAATCTAGATTTTCGTTAGCTTAATTTAAGATCTAATTTGCTGCAAAACATATTATTAGTAGTTAAGCGGCGGTATATAAGGAATCTAAGCGATTAATATAGCTATAAAGAGCAAGGTCTTAATTGTTAGTAAGCCTTCTACCTGCTGCAGGCCTCTCGCAATGCAATTAACGTCCTTTCCACCGAGCGCGGAGGCGTGATTCAGGAACACCGTGTCGGCGCGCAGCCTCTGCAATATTAGGCTTAGTAGACTCTTGGAGTTCTTTAAGAGCCTCCTGGATCTTATTTTCAACGCGAATATACTTGGTAGTTATGGCGTTAATTGACCCGAGGTACGAGTGGTCTATACTTTCAGGTGTTCGAATTTTCAAACCCTGCCAAGCCAGCTTCTGATTGGTTAGAAAGCTAGCTTCTCATTAGTTAGAAAAAAAAACGCGGGCGGTATCTACCTGCAGAATACACGTGACGAACACCAAAATATTCAAGATCTCACTATCAGCAAATCAACCTTTTTGTTGATATCTCTATTAATACTACTATACGCGTCTTAACTATAGTAGAACCTGCTTTAATTAAGTGTAGCAAGTGCTGTTTAATACAACCCCGTATTAATTTTATTAAAAACGGCCCATCTATTAAGCTTTTAAAGCAATGTCAATTGTGTCGGTCAAAGGTGCGTTTTCCCTGTATATTACTTCTACTTTTACTTACTTTCCTAGGGCTCTAAATATAATTTAAATAGGCAGAAAGCAGAGCTTGGTTCTACTGAGACTCGTCCTACAAAGCGCCAGCGAAATGCTTTACCTAAAACCGATACTGAGGACGTCTTCTTACCTCGCGGCCAGAACAGTCAAGATACCCCTAAAATAGCTTAACGGCGGAAGACAATTAGGGCAATATAACGGGAGCACCGCATTCTTAATCGGCGGGGTGAAGCTTACTTACCCACTCCTCCGCTATATACTACAGATAAAGCTCTATGCAGTAGCAAAGGCGCTTTAAATAACCTAAATGCGTCCTTGCCGGAACTAGCTCCTACGCCTACTCTACCGCCAATACCTACTCTACCGCCAATACCTACTCTACCGCTAATACCTACTCTACCGCCAATACCTACTCTACTGCTAATACCACCTTCCTTACGGCAAGCTCCAACTACGGCCACACCACTACCTATTTCGGCTGTCGATTGGGAGCAAATTAAGAAGTTTAGGAGTATACTACAGGCTAAACGTATAGAGACGTGCAGTCGCTATAAGGAGCGGTGGTTCCAAATGGGCCTAGCTACGAAGGGTGACAATATAGGTATATGCAAAGTCTGCATTAAGGACGCCAACAGCCTTAAAGATCCAACCCTTCCTTCCCTATTTAGTAAAAGCAACGAGCTCAATCCGGGGCCTATTCCTAGCTTCCTACCTATACTTACCGCAGTAGAGGAGCTTCTAATTACGCGCGTATACGTTCATCTGCAAGTCGTACGTATACGCGGCCAGTAACATCGCTATACTGGCTACGTCTACTACTTTAGCCAGAACACACTAAAGACTTAGAGGCAGCTACCACGGCTACCTACTAAACTTAATATACTGGTCGTAAGGCCTACAGCAGTAGAGGGTAGCCAATACCTAAGTCAGCGGTTCACCAAGCGGTATACCATAAGGCGCTCTGCTATAGCACTATGGCTTTACTTTCTAAAGGCCAATCATCCTAATTATCGCGACGTTGAAATATATAGCACCCAGCTTACTAGCTTACCCAAAAATGGCTCTATATTAAATCAGCTACCTTATATTAATAAGTTAAAGTCTAACAATTCTACTCCTATATAACGTCCTCCTATTATTAATCCTCTGCCTGCTAAGCTTAGTAGTAATATACTAGATGGCGAATTCAATAATAATATACTGGATACTTTAGTTCCTAATCTAGTACCTAACCTTAACAAATTGGAACTTTTGGGTTATAAGGTTTAACACTAATAAGACCTACAAATAGGCCTAGAGGTTCCTACTGTGCAGCAAACACCTCTCTCTAAGCGATCAGCTAGTTTTATTATGCGTAGCGCCTTTCCTACTCTGTTTCCTTATAGCAAAGCCAACTTTAATATGCCACGAAGCCGTATAGTTACCCTGGCTGCGTACGCCAAGCATATACTTAAGTATCAGGACGGTCGGTTTGGCCGCCACCCCTTATTTCGCTACTATATATTTAATCGGATTATAAGAGAGCAAGCCCTTAACGCCACCCGCTTCCTTTACAGCTAATTAGATAAAAATAGTCTATCTTTAGATAAGCTCAATAATCTTATAAATGGTAGTAGGGGCAACTAGGTTCTAAATAAGATTGTACAGTATGTATGGAAGCTTAAGGGCACTAGGCCTTACTAGAAGCAGAAGAGAAATGAGCTTACGGCTTATGCTAAAAATATTAAGAGCGGGTCTCTATTCTTTATACTTAGCGCTGCTGATCTATATTGGTATAATCTACACTCTTATATGCCTCAATTTAACGAATATAAGGCTATTAATAAGGCTCAGCGCTACCGGATTGCTTCTTAGAATCTTAACAATAACCCGCATATTGCTGCTTACTGGCTATATTACCGCTTCGATCTGTTTAGGAAGCACGTGCTTATAGGTCTATTTAATGGCACTAACTTTTAGTCCTAATATAAGTAGTAGGCGCGAGGTAATGGCCATATACATAGCTTTTTATAGAGTTTAATAGCCCTAAAGCTAGATCCGTTAACTAGTGAATTAAGGGCGGCTTTTACTAAGCACTAGGCTGCTTTTATATCTATAATAAATCCTAATTAATTTAGGCCTCCTAATCTTCAATATCCTTCTGCTCTTAGCTATAAAGAACACCTTAACACTAGTAAGCTTCTTACTGCCTACCTTAATTGATTTCAACGGCACCGTAATTATACTAAATCTTACTGCTTAAGATTAAAGAAAGGCTCCGCTGGAGCGAAGAAGTGCCGCTTTTACTTTCCACGCTCTCTCCGCGATAAGGCCGCTGTATTAAAGGATTAAAACCTATATTACTAGACGTTCTGTCTACAGCGTAATAATAAGCTTCTTAATAGCTACAATTCAGCTATAATACTGGCGTGGATAGCAAATATTAATACGTCGCCCGCTACAAGCATATTAGTAATAGTCAACTATATAGGCAAATATTGCAGCAAGAAAGAGAAGAAGTCGACTTCCTATTAGGAGTTACTCTAATCAGTACAGCCGCACACCAACAGTCTTTATACCTTTAGTTTAATAGTAGCTAAGTTTATAAATAAGCTTATTACCAAACGCAATTAGTCGGCGTAGGAGGTATACCATCTATTTTTTAATATTCCCCTTTCCAAAGGCTTAAGGAATGTAGTAACTTTAGACTGCCGCTAAAAGGACAACCGAAGCGCTATATATAAGCTTAAGGATAGGCAACTAAGAGGGTACGGACTGTCTGACTATAAGAAATATAAGCACCGCCCAGATAGAATAGAGGATGTTACTTTCCTTAATTTTCTACTCTATTTTAATTACTCTACTTATAAGCGTCGGCCAAGAGCAAGGCCTTGAGTTATATCGTACTTTCCGCGATATAACGGCGATTATTCCCATCCGCAGTATCCTAAGTTCTACTGTGTAAAGCTTATTCTTTATTACCCATAAAGGGAGTATAAGGAAGTGGCTACTTATACTAATAGATTTGGGGCCCCTAATTATATGGCTTCCTATTAGGCTTATATTAACTCTTATTAGCACCTACTTAACTACTTCTATAATCGGAAACTAGAGGAAGGTTGTGAAACTGCTAATAATATTAATAAGTTTAAGGGCGATTTCGCAGACGACTTAGAGCTATATTAGTCCTTTAAGGCCCTATATACCCGCGTTCAAAATACTAACGGAGTTAAAATTAAGGATCCTAATAGGCTTAGTAATAGGGAGCTTAATTATAACTACGACTAGAGTATATATTAGGGTACGTACCCGGAGCTTAATAAGAGGACTTATTAGTAGGAAGTACGGCTACAGCCTTTACCGTAAAGCCGCCTATCCCAAACAGCAACTCCGTCCTCCTTATAACTAGGTTAGCGTTATATCTATAATATTATAGTTAATCACTACAGGCAGATCCAAGTGGGCCTTGGCCCCCCCCTACTGCGGATTAACATTGATAGAGAGGCAAAAACCGGTAAATCGCATCTTATTACTGTCCTCTCTACTACACTCTATAATATAGCAAGGGCTAATAGTAAGCCGTCGCCATTGGCTTAAGCTACCCCTACTAGGGTAGCTGCCTTTAGTATTAACGGCAGAACTATATATAATCTATTAAGGTTACCGGTAAACCATCTGTTTAAGAAATTGCCTGCTGCCAGTCTTACGCCTCTATAACAAGCTTTTAAGGATATTTACTATCTTATCCTTAATAAGAAATCTATAATCGGGTAAGTACATCTAGCCTGGATTAACCACCGCCTCTGTTAGATCTACCCTGCGCGTAATAACAACTATTTTAGAGGCTTAAACATCTTGCTAGTAGGCGATTTCCATCAGCTTCCCCCTGTAGGTTAGGCGGCCTTATATAGTAATCTACCCGCTAGGCCGTTAGAGCTCGCTAGCCATAGAAAGGGAGCCTATGAGGCGATTAACCGAACAGCTGTCCTAGATTAAGTTATGTGGCAGGGCGGTGATAACGCTAAGAGCTCTATATTTAGGACCGCCCTTACGGAGCTACGTAGTGATTCTATAAGTGAATTAACCTAAAAGCTTCTTTTAACTAGGTATAAGCAGGGCCTATTTACCGATAAGGTTGCGGGCTTTAATAATATAATTCGGCTATATAGCACACGCGCTGCTATAGGTAAGTATAACACTACTCGGCTTCGCGACCTTTTATAGCCAGTAGTAGCTATTAAGTTAGTTAACACTGGTATAGGTATACGGAAAGTCACTCCTAATTAGTGCGATACTATAGAGAATCTAGCCCTATATATTAGCGCGAAAGTAATACTAATATAGAATATCTGGGTTAAACTAGGCTTAGTAAACGGTACTACTAATACAGTTAAAGATGTTATATAGAAGGGACACGCGGATATTAAAAAGGATCAGCCTCAGTCACTACTAGTTACAGTAGATGGGTATAACAGACCTGCCCTATTCACTTGGCAGGATAGTAAAAAGGTCATCCCTATATTTTCCGTGCTTTATAAGTAGGAAGGTACAAAAGGCTCTTACTTACGGCGTCAATTTCCAATTACTCTAGCTTTTACTCTTACTATATATAAAAGCCAGGGCCTAACACTTAACCGGGTAGTTCTAAATGTTAAGGAAAAGAATAAGATAGCTGGGCTAACCTATATAGCAATTTTATAAGTTAAGAAGCTTTTAGGGCTTATATTTAAACGTAGGTTTAATATAAAACAATTTTAGTTATCTATAAATAAGACTAAAGAGGTATAATAAGAAGATTTTGCACAGAGGCAGCAGTAACTACTCGTAAACGACTTTTCCTAATTAGGAAATTATATACTAGCTTAGAGGTAAGCGGAGAATACGGCATTTGTCTTGGTTTCTTAACTTTTAAATAGCTTAACCGCGAAATCCAATTTTCTAAATTTTAACCCCCCTATCCGTTCTACCTTCTTACCGCTTCTGGAGCTATTAGATATACATACAATAGTATATAGGAAGAATTGGCAGTACTGCCGGATCAATATTACTACTATCTGTAGCGTTAATCGATTTTTAGAATTCTTCAATTTTTTTAAAGGGCGGAAATGTTGCTTATATAAGAAGTCACGTGACCTCTAAGAATACTTAGGACCGCATATTAGCAGCCACGACTTCTCTACACTATAGTTAAGATTTTATATATACTGCACCTGGAGCTACTTGCAATAACTATTACCTATAGATCTGCCGATTTACAAATTAAAAATTAGACGTGGTTAGAGCTGTTAGTAGGGGTCATTAATCGCGCTCCCCATAACAAAATTTTGGATTTTAGTGATCTAAACTGACGAATTAAATTAAAAGTTTGGAACGTCCAAATAAGGTTCTGCTAAGACGCTAGCTGGACCCTGACCTAGACCCTTCCTAACCTATTAAATTCTAAAAATAACGACCTTTACCGAATTAAAAATCAACCTTATCCTTAACAAGCCATCTAATTAGATTTAATGGTTCTTTATTATCTAAGATATAGCCAAAACTAACAAGGTATAGCAATATATCAACCCATTTAAGAAGAAAGACAATCTTCCAAAGCTAGAACTACTAAGTCGGCCTATACCAAGGGACATACTACCCATGGCTATATTAATAGCAAAGCTAGACCCAAACTAGCTTACTACCTATAACTAGCTCTACGCCAAATATAAGGACGATCTACGCGTACACTAGAAGTAAAAACAGGCTATAAACGATATTAACAACTATATCATTCGCACCATATCGGTAGCCTACCTTTTACTTATTAATAGCCTTAGTAGTCGGTTATATTAAATATTTAAGGCGTCTCTACCACTACAGTAGCTACTGCAGTGACAGAGACACCCTGTATTTTGGTAAGCAATCAAGCCTATCTTATACGAGAATCTTATGCTATTAGTACTTACCAAATCACGTACTCGTAGGGCCTCCTCCCGTCTATAAATACTCCCTCCTATATACCTTCCTCTCTTCTTTTCTTCTTTCTTATAAGAGCTAGAGGTGCTCCAATACTCCTCCCCAGTCCCTACTAAGGGATCTATTGGTCGACGTGGTGATATAGACAGCATCTGACGAGGAGATAGGTGAGAGAGGAGACAGGAAGGACGGAGGGGTGTCCAGTAGGTGTTAGTTGAGTAACGTTAATGTCTATATTATAGCTACCTAATTTCCCGTTTATAGGCCTCCTCCCATTTATAAATACTCCCTCCTTTATACCTTCCTCTCTTCTTCTTTCTTCTTCCTTATAAGAGCTAGAGGCGCTCTAATACCCCTCCCTAGTCTCCACTAAGGGATCTATTGGTTAATATAGCGATATAGATAGTATCGGATAAGGAGATAGGTAAGAGAGGAGACAGGAAGGACGGAGGAACCTCCGGTAGGTGTTAGTTGAGTAATGTTAACGGCGGTTTTCGTCACCCAAAAATTGCGTTACGTGACGATATTTGGGAACGCAAATATATACCCCCGTCCCATACTCACACTACTATTAAATATTCTAGATTTCGCACTTGGAGCTGCTTATAATAGGCATTCCTAGGAAATCTACCGGTTTAAAGCTTTACAATTAAACGTTGTTAACGTTTTATATAGGGGTCATCGATTAAGCTCCCAGGACACGATTTTTAAAGTTCAACACCATACTAATATCACGACCTTCTTATAGTGGCCGAGCCACCCCCAATCTCCTCCCCCTCCTCCCCCCTCCCATTACTCGGCGCTAAGCTATTGCGTCGTCGCCGAGCCATTGCGTCGTCGCCAAGCCATCGCGTCGTTGTACGTCCGAACTAGGTGGGCAATGACGTGGTTACTTGATTATGTCAGACGTCTGTATATAGTTATGTCTCTTCCTACACGCGTATTTGATTGAGTTGGGGTAGTAAACTTACTTTAATTCTAGCTATACGGCGATTTAGTTATTAGGTATTAAAAATATTTAGTATATAAAGCTTTAAATTGGAATTATAATCTACTATATCAGATCCTACGTAGAGGGCTCTGTATTAAAGCTCTGCAGTCTAAATATATACTAGATTCGTGACCAATATAATCCTTAAGCCTAG
>Ga0307515_10017186_pt1 | contig 13196 bp, 12 predicted proteins | sample 17_EM_MG_FD_194513 | JGI IMG/M metagenome (GOLD analysis project Ga0307515, IMG submission 194513) | Populus trichocarpa ectomycorrhiza microbial communities from riparian zone in the Pacific Northwest, United States - 17_EM | ecosystem: Host-associated > Plants > Roots > Unclassified | place...
ATCCGCAACGCCAAGACTACGCTTCCAGCCATCGCCCGTGATCTTCGGACCTACCGCTTACAAGACCGCAGCCTCTCGCTCCTCTGAACCGTCTCTCTTTCATTTCACTCCCACACTTCAGCTCACTGCCGCAGCCTTTCTCCCCTATAACTTGTTACTTCAATTCAGTACCCACCCACTCTTTCACCCTTTTATAAACCTACCTGTTATCCATTCCATCCCTCCATCCTACCATCCTTCATCCATCTCCTTCATCAACCTTCCTGTCTCCCTGACAGCGTTCCCATTGCCGTCTCATACTCCCGTCTCCCATTCGCCGTATAGGCACTCGTACCACATACTCACTTCCCCTTTATTGATCTACTAAACATACAGTTACCATGGGTCTCAACTACTATGCCTCCTCGCCCACTGTCGTCCTGCCTCCGCAACAACCATCCCGCTATTTCGCCAACTGCAATCCATCCCATCACCAGCCATTACCACCGCCAGCCGCGGGCAACTTCAGACCAAAATATCCTACACCACCATCGCTCAACTACCTAGCCGCTGCTTCCAATGCTACAGCAGGGCGTAAAAGATCCATCGCCGACGTCGACCCAGACGACCACTCTCCAGATGGCTCGGTCGTCTGCCAATTGCCTCCCAAGCCCAAACCTGAACCCATCTATGGCCCTGGTATGACTTTGATCTATCCCGACGAGCCTGGTCTAAACATCTCTGCCGAATCGCAAACTGGCACATGGTGCGAAGAGAAGCATGAGACTACCGAGAAGCAAGCTCCAGCCGTCCGACCCGTCGCAGTGTCACGTAAATCACAACGCCTCGACTCGAAGAGCGATGTTTCTGCTCCATCAATGCAGCGACCAACCGAAAGCATCATCGACGATAAAGGCAACACTATCGACGTGCTAATCAAGTCGCTTGGTGTTGGCTGGAAGAACATCATGACCAATCCTACGCTTCGCGACGCCGCACGTGCCTACGCTCGTGTGATCGAGAATCACTTTGATCTCACCGATCCGCTCATCATGTTGGAAAGCGAGGCGCTGTCGGCCTACTTAGTGCGCGCAAAACAGTATGGCGTCGAGAAATATTGGCTCTTCGGTGACAGCCTTCGTTGGTGCCAACTCGTTGGTTGGTCGCTTCAGAAGACCGTAGAGAATCTTATGGCACGACCAGGCCCTGTCGTTGAGGGAGAGCGAATCGAATCTCGTCCACGTACTCCTTCAACCGAACCTGTCGCTACTCCACTGCAAGACGTCGAGATGCTTGGTCCCAAAGACATTGTGATGGCGGAAGACGATGTCATGCAACTTTAAGGGATGAAATTATGCAGTCCCTCTTGCTTCTTGATTGGTCCCTGCTGCCCGCTTCGCGTGCTTTGACCATCCTCATATTTTCAAAATTCCGGATCCGATCCATACCTCTTCTCTACTTTTGCTATCTAACATGCATCTGGGTTTGTGAACCTTATTTCTCATCTTGTGGGTATTGTGGGGTCGGCGTTTGGCGATGGACTTTTGCTCTTGCTGGATATGAAAATCTTCTGCCATGTATCTTAGCTCTGCACTTTGCGACCGCTTGACCGTCTGCCATAATCGCGTCGTTTGGATGTATAATCATCCATATACCCAAGAAACAAGTAACTGAACCAATAGAAAACTGAATAATATGCTACCACAACAAATATTTGGCATGGGTAAAGCTCGCTTGTGCACTGTTCGTGATCACCACAGACACTCGGGCTGCTGTAGGCTGCTGGCCGAACTAACCTCTACTTCTCACCCTCTGCGCCAACAGTAACTGATATATTGCACCACCATGCTGTCTCTTGATGACCTGCCTGGCGATGTCCTCGATGAGATATTTGCCTACTTTGAGTACGACAAAGCTACTCTTTGTAACCTTGCGCTTCGGTGCTGTCGCTTCAACTCTTTAACGCCCCGCTGAATCTTCCGACATCCAGGCGACGCACCATTGCTGAAGTATGACTTGCTAGAGTGTAGCTTTAACGTGCATCCCGTTGTGCTTCTCTTGGTCCGATTAGGCCCTAACATACATCTAGAAGGGGGTCTGTTGGTCGACCATAATGCCAGGGATCTCCGCCGGTACCCAAATCACCAACTGAGCACCGGCCGACCATTGCGATTTCCCTCCGACTACCACCCGAGGATGAGGTGTCACGCAACGCTTATTGAGAGACGTGGAGAGGATAAACTCCAGTGTCCTTTCGTGAACGAGTTCCCACTTGCGAATATTACAACGGTGAGCCTGTCCGGCAATTTCACAGTAACGGATATTGCAAGATTTATGTTTCTCGGCCATATACGCAGCCTCACTACCTCTAATGTGGCGAAATTGAACAAATTAGATTTGCCAGCGGCGTTCAGAGACCGGCGGTCTTCGCTCACCTCATAAGCCGTTTCCGGGGTGGGACTACTGATGCCCTACGGGCGTTACTACTATCTTAAGGATCTAAGACATCCGACATACTCAATCCCTAGTATGACCGATGAATTCCACCGGGAGATGTGCGGGAAATGTTTAAACAGTCAGGTATTAGCTTGGATGCGTCCATAAAGGTGCCTTTCGTAGGATGATCTATAGTGAACACCTTCCCATCCGTAATTATCCCTTGACACGGCACTTTGCGTCCAATGAGAAGGTGGTTCGTGCTCACCAATCAGATAAGCTTAATTCGGTGCCCATGCTCAGATATTTAAAGCTTTTGATATTATAGTATATTAATATATAAGCTTAATCCTCAGAGTTGAGTCGCTTAATATAAGGCAGCCAATACTCGTTCTTATTATAGAACAGTATTTTACATACGCTATAGCTAAATAGTGTCCTTAGAGCACGCCTAGGTCTCTTCTAATCTAGAGGCTTCCTTACATTATTCGGCGATGGATATAAGAGCTTAGGGTAGGGGTTTTTCGCGATTCGATTTGGAGGAACGTTATACCGAGTCTTGTGAATAAGGTCTGTCTGAATTCTAGTACGATTGGAAGACATAGTGATAGTGTAATTAATGATCGAATTCTACGGAGATATACGTGTACTTTCAAAAACACTGTTCGCGCACAGACCACCTTTCTCGTTGGACGCTGCCGTGTCAAGGGGGGGCAGCTTCCACCCAAGAGAACTGATTGTAAGAGCGTATTGCAACGAGTTTACCGAGCAACGATAGTACTTCGATATACTTCAAACGTAATTCAGACTTGAAAAGGTTGAGGATCGGACGCCGGTTCAACCCCACACCCTATTCCTGACTCCGCGGGTAGATGGTCCGTGCATAACACTAGGATCGTATATCTATATAGAATATAATAATTAAGTAATATCAAAAGCTTTAAATCCCTAAGCACGAGTCCTTGATTCTATTAATTTGATTGGTTACCTCTTATCGATAACCGCAGGGCCCAGGATAGAGGAACCTTTTCTAACAGATTAGATACGCTCCGTGTCAAAGTGCAGGTGGATGTGCCCACTTCAGTCTTCCCATATTCATGACTAATAACAAACCAACGTCCCCAGTATGGTGCTCGATGTCTACTGGCAGACGCCTTCTTTTAGCCTGCAGGGCCCTTCTCGTACTATTACATTCTCGCCTTCATCAAATCCTTAACCCTATGATCTACCATTAGATCCGCTCCCTCAGATCAAGACTGTGCGCTTGGCTGCAGATACCTCTCTTTGACCTGCTAGCCACGCTTGGCCAGATCAGCAAAACTTATAGAGATAGCATCCACCCAAAGAGCTCGCGGCTGATCTAGGTATTAAAGGGATCCTGGCGGTTGATGCAGTTTATTGTAATTCCTATTGTTTCAGGCGCCTAATATCGCTAAGGCAATCGGCGTGTAACCCAAAATGAACGATATCGCTTCGTAAATCAGGCCTGGAGGAGGGTGGCCAAGGAGTGAGATTGTATGCGACTCCGTCATAACCGCAGCCGGGTTGAATCCCAAAGGAGGCTAGAATTAGCACATTATTCAATACCCAAGAATTCTTGAAGAATTGTAGTTTTTTGTTTTGATAGAATGAGTATGGTTATGAAAGGACTGAGGATCTTGTGCGGAGATCAAATTGTGGAGGTCCAAGCCCTGGCACTAAACGCAAGCTCCCGTCTACCTGTGGGTCACAGCCTTAGACACAGCCACAGTTGGTGCAGTTTAAAATGACCGCAGAAAGAAACCATTCGTCCGCTTCAGACTCCATCTAGTAGATCTTTTACAAGGCTGTGCTATCTCCTAGCCTACGCAAAGGTGAAATTGTCCAACCGGTGTTTGTGGAGGCGAAAGAATCGAAGACGGCAGAGCGGGGAGGCCGTGCATGATTAGGATGCGCCAATATTGCCGATATTCCGATAATATTGCAATATTTTTTGGCACATTAAAATTTTATACTACACCTAAAGGTTATCTTCTATCTATATAATATTGTATAATAGGTCTTCCAGAATTTAAGAAATTAAAGATTTTAAATTATCTCTTATTTTTAATACTGTGGGTAGAGGGGGGGTAGGCGTACGGAGGACGGAGCTAGCGGTCTTCTCCCCATAGGGTGCCCATAAGGTTGCTGAGGTTTTGGCATTTAGTGGGTCTAGGGGCATAGACAGAGCCCCCACAACTTTAGCGACCTTATAGGAGGTAGCCACTAGTCCCAAAAAGGAACCAATATTGGCAATATCATATTGCCGATTATTTCCGATAACCGATATTTTATCGGTTCGTATTGGTTCGTATCGGTGCCAGCACTGCGTTTTGTCAATAGGTACCGTAAGGTTTACAACAAGGCGAACAGCCTGAGAAGGTATTCGACTTCAGCATTGCCGAGTGGTCTAGGGCAGTACCATGGCAAGACTGATCCTAGTTTGGCAGGCATGAGAGATCGAGCGACGTGAAAATAGACCATATAAAGAAAAGATTCCATCCATACTATCTTATTTATTCTATGTCAATTTTCAATGGGACGATTCCCCCATGTAAGTCTTCCTCGTGGTAAATACATTGGCTGCGTCGGCAAGGTGGCCGTAAGCAGCAGCTACCGACGGCAATCTGCCCAAGGCACTGGTAAGCCTCACTTTTCAGAACTCCGGGCCATTCGTTATGAGCAGACCGCAGGACCGGGTTAAAAATTTCTCAGATCCGGCCATTGCTTCCGGAACCCAAAGAAAAGAAGAGATGGAGAATTTTGTACACCCTGCTATTCCCACCGACCCAGACAAGGGTTGTCTCTCTTCTGCAACCCCAACGGCTCGGCGTAGATTGTGGGCTCACAAAAAGCTATTTAGAAGCTTGGGTAGCTTAGACGGATTGCGTCTCCTAAATCTTCAAGAGAATCTATCTTGAATAATACTAGATCATCCAAGCAGACACCCAATCAGTTGTGGAAAGGTTTTGGAAAATGATTCCTCCATCTGCTCTCAAATGCGACGCTAACTTATATGTTGCGTCAACCTAGACATTTATTATTCTCTTCTGCGCTAACAACGGAAGCGCGAATCTGCCTTACCTGTTACTAAGTGGACTTACCCTTCTGGCTTCTTTCGTCTGTTTGCTTTCCGCGTCATCATGTGAGGCCTGTAGGATCTAGTAGTCCTCTGAGGTTCATAGATTAGCAATTCCCGCGAGACTTTCTCATTGCGTTCTAAAGCGAAACCACGTACAGAGTAGAACCAAGAGCCTCTAAATGGATAAAGATACTTACATAAAGTTTGAGCACCCATGGTGATAGTTGTTCGTCAGGTAAGCCGTCATGTGCTTAGCAAGTGCCGAGTCGATCACTGGGCAAGTATCTATAATTTCTCGTACCTGATATCTAAAGCGGTGTAATGAACTCCAATTCTTGAATAAGCAGTGGTTAATCCAGCTTCAAAAACTGCCGGTCTGTGACTTCGAGCTGCGCCCTGTGGGTCCACACGATTCACTGGGGGAGCCCTTCGCTTTCGCTTTAGAGCACAGGCCGATACCGACCGCAAACTCTCACATTATTTTGCGTGTCAAACCCCCCCTCCCACCAAGATCTTTTCTACACGTCTCTTGACACAGCTACAGAAAAGCCGCCTTTACCTCCGCCCATAACTGCAGCTGCTAGATGTTTTCTTGTCCAAGAAAGCCGTTCGGTCCTAACATTAATCTCCTCCGTCGCATACACACTACACATACGACCCCACACTATAGCAAGACAACGGGCGGCTTTGTCACAACACAGAGCATTCACTCTCTTCCACGCTACCTATACTCTCCGCTCGGCACCGCCCTTGCCCACTTGAGGGCTGCTCGCGCGTCTCTTGCTGGCAACTTAGACCACACCACCCATCACCGCTACGCCTCTTCTGACCACCGCCTCTTCCGTTCACCACTTCTTCCGTTTACCACCTCTTCCGTTTACCACCTCTTTAGACCACTAACTCTGCTGTCCGCTATCCCTTCTGATTATCATCCCATTTGTCCGTTGTCCCGCCATCCACCACCCCGCCTGTCCGCCGTACACCTATCTCTATCTCGTAAATGCAACGTTCATACGACACAGGCTTAAACGAGCCACACACCATGCTCACTGACTATCAGGGATCTAGTACGGACGCAGACACAACACGTGCGAGAGTAGGATCTCGTAACCTTCTACAAGCCGCTCCTCACGAGAACGCACGACGGTCACAGCCTTTACGACACACGAAACCGCCTGATCACATCAAATCTCTCCCAAACCAGAATCAGGACTATAAAGAAAGTAAAGAACTAAGGAGTAAAGGCGAAGGAGGAAAAGATGTAAAGCTATACATACCCAGTAAGTGCGCTTCGTCCCTATTCACAACAGCCTGTGCAAGGCTAGAGGCGACTCGGCGCACTGTACCAACGGAGTCACTAAATGTATCGCAGACCAGGCCAACCCATTGGCTTACGGCACCGGATTCGGACAGGATCCCGACAGGATTTCCGCCTGTGAAGATAACAGTAGCAGCAGTGATGTTGCTCGAGGAACTCCGCAGGCTTTTTCGAAAGGGGATTTCAAGCGTGGCTCGAACGATTTCGTAACATACAATCCTCCCATGAGAGGCAAGTTAATGAAGTCAGCCACCACGGATGCTAAGCCCGACGGCAAGCACAAGGACTGGTCGCTCGTCACTTGGGTAAAGACAAAAGTGAGGAAAGGATTCCATCGCTTCAAGGGCAAGCTCACTCGCCGAAAGGTAGGATCTGTGTTTGCAAAGAGCATTTGTTCTGTATACTTACAATTCTCTAGCGGCCTCGTGTTGTTATTGACGCCAATTACATTGCAACTATAGAGTTTGCATGTGTGGTTGGGGGTGAAGAGATAATCCGCCTTGCGCGTGCGAAGCTCGACACGGGAAACCCTTACGACATCATCTCGCGCAACTTCGTCGAGAAAATCGGGATACCGATTGACTTCTTTCTTGAGGGGCCAAAAAAGATACTTGAATTGCCAAGTGGAAACAGCTTCACTGCCATTGGTACCATTGTTGGACGGTGGACTGGAAAGCATACATCCAGCCATTGTCATTCATTCGACCCAAAGTTCCTAGATGGTGAGTTCTTCGTCTCGGAAGCACACGAGCGTTTTGACATTATCATCGGGTCCCGTACAATCGCAAATGAGCGATTGTTGACATATAGCCCGGTGGCATTCACTGGTTTCGAGGAATTTGATGGCTTCCGGAGAAATCCTGTTTCTGAGAAACGTGAGAAAGTTCTGCCTGCAGTCAAGCTTAGCTAACAAGGTCAACAAGCTGAGGATGTGAAACTCGCAGCCAAGAAGCAAGCCGATAGTCGGGCCAAGAATGAAGAGGCAAAGAGAGCGCATATGCAAAAAAAGGTAACGCCCTTCCATTGTTGCACACCAGTTCCTGGCTAAGCAATCTCAGGCCAAATCGGAGCCGAAATCCGAGTTTCCGGGATCCAACGGCCAGTCCGGAACATAGCCAGCGATTGTGTATTAGGTTGTAAGCGGCCTGCAGCGGACCTGCTGACGTAATTCTGTACACTCAGCTGTATCATTCAAGAATCTTCAAATTTTCGGTGGCACTCTTGCCCTGGCTGCGCAAAAAATAATTCCAACCCGGGCCTCGAGGCGCGTAGGAGAGTAATTGCCAAAATGAAAGAAGTTCTGGCGAGGGAAAGTTCGATATCCTCAATTTTCAGTCCTAGCATAGCGCCAGAAAAATGATCCTGTGATTTGTCTCTTCCTTTTTGGCATCAATTTCATTTCATTACTATCCGTGTTTCATTATCGGGTTGGCCTGCGTTCCAACTCTCTGCGATCCACACTAATTTTCAATTATACTTGGATAATCGAAACCGAGATCAGATATTCCTCATCGTGAGAGACGAAGATGATGCCTGACCTACTTCTGGAAGGCGTTTATTTCTTGAGAATACCATGAAGCCACACCTCTACGGTAGCTAGGCGCTAGTATATAGCGAGGTTTCAGCCTGGACGAGAGGAAAAGTCTTTAGAAACATAGCCCGTTCCCGCCACGATAACCCGAGCGCATTCTCTCTTGATTTTTCTCGTCTCCGCGAATCATTCACCTGTACTATTTCGCTTCAGGGTACCGACTACTCGCTGGTACAGTGCAGTCACTGTAGAACCACTCTGGAATCACGATGAATCATTACTTGGCCGTTGGCACATCCAGTCCAGATTCCTTGTTGACTGAAGTTATCCTGTTGCAGCGAAATGGTTTTGTAGCGGGAATGTCGGGCCCATAAGACGGTTTTCGAGAGTATTTGTGGGATATAGGAGCTGTTGGACAAGTGTGATATATTTTCGGTTTCGAGGCTGCAGAGGTTGGCGTTAACACGGGCGAAGAGGAAATCGCGCACGACAGATTCAAAGCGGGTGTGGCAGTGCGCCACAAATTTCAGATCTATTCGTGAGAATGTGCCTGTATTGGTGATGACCGAGAGCGGTGTGCGGTGAAGATTAGCACTATGCCGGTAACCGAGTGGAATGTAAACATACAGTTGAACAATATCGTGGCCCGGCAACGGTAGCTCCTTTTATAAGGACGAATCCTTCCCCACAACGAAAAGAGCGCAGATTTCCGTTATTGATGGTTGGGATTAACCTCATTACATTCAGAGTGCCATCTCATATTTTCGGTGACAAACCAGATCGAATGAGCGCTCTTTCGCTCCATCAGCATGGAACTATAATTTAGTATGGGTTGAGATACTCTTTCTAGTAGCCGTCCTATCTCTTACGGTATTTAGAGTGGCATTACTGTACATTGTTATCTTTCGGCTCGTAGTTGTTAAGAAGGGAGTAAATAGTAGTCATATGATATCAAGACTCTGAATTTCATGGTCGGAAGCAGGATAATCTGACTACTTTCGAAATTTCGCTGTCAAAGGGATTACTACCCTGAAGCATATATGTAGGTATGGCTTCGGAACCGTTCGCAGTGGTTTTCCTTTTAGCTGTGTATACGTGGGTCCAGTTGAGAATCCTCGGAGTTGCTGCAATTGGTGCGTCTGTCTTAGTTTACATAACTGCGGTCGAATCACAGAAGCAGCAACAGCTGATCCTGTAGCGACAGCAATCTCTTTCGGGATCTCATACGAATGCTTCTAGACACACCAATAGCCTTTGTCACTAGACCAGCGAAGATGACTGCAGACGAAAATGAGCTGCAAGCGGAGACGGTCTCACATCTCACCTAGTCCTTTACCAGCCGGACCTCGGTTTCATAGATTTGGGGGATTCCTGAGCATAAAGACATGATTGAGAATGTACTGTACTAGCAGATCTCACGCTATAATAACACCCTCCATTAGGCGGCTGCGTAACCTTTGCCTCGTGGTTATTCAGCGAAACTCATGGCAGCAAATATAATTCGTCAACCGAAGCTAAAATTAAAATCTATGAGTCATAGATTAAGAAGCTTAGACAGGGTTGTGGGTTCTAGGCACTTACTAGCTGTGTGTAAGGGTTATTTTGACCCTTACTTGGGTGCACGCCCGGGAGCTCTTAGGGGCTGCCAAGGCTAGCCTTCAGCTAGCCCTTGGCACCTCCTTATAAGCACCTCGGGATTGCAGCCCTTTCCCTCCTCATCGGTTCGTCTCTGTACTAGGGTATTGCCATACCTACTCTTTACCATATCGTCCTCTTCCATCGACTCTCCCTGTGACTCATGCTCGGCTTGCCTGCTCCCTACCGTACACCTGGGCAATATGCCTTACACTGTGATGCGTCCACCTCCCATAGCAGTAGATAATGTCACAATAGGCAGGGTTAGGTAGGTCTCATATTGCACTCCTTACCTGTATCCTTTAATCGCCCTCATCTAATATGCCACATTTCTTCTACACAGTCCCTTTCCTTGATTCAACTCATATTCTTGCACCAATCGTCTAGCCCGAGATGCTAAACGAAACTGGTTTGTTAATCCTGATCACCTAATTCCCGCCACGATGATTAACGATTCAAATATCCTAAATTGCCTCAAGTTTCTGACCAACCACTCTCGTGTTTCTCTTCTTTGCCTGATGCCGTCAGTCAGTCCTTCTGGCTTCACTGCCCGGAGGTTTTGAATACTTTGTAGTGGGAGTTTCGTGATCTAAGAATTTATGAAACTCATGCTGCTCTAAACGTCTTGCGAAGCGACCGTGTTGGCTCGCATTCTGCTAAGGCTTTTCATCCCTCATAGTAGTATTTTGAATCAAACTAGCCAAAGCATGCAATCCGGACAATACGTATGGCACCTATCACACCAAAGCAACCTAGTTTCCGCATAGGTGGCTCGGTAAGGTTAAGAAGCCTCATGTGTATTTTTTTTGCAAGTACAAATCCAAAGAGATATAGTTGTGTAGAAGCCCCATGAAGAATTAAGACACTGCAAGTTATAGTTAGTAGGCAAAAGTACGATTTTTAAATATGATATGAATCATGTATACGCGTGAGTATAATATTGCAGAGCACTTGTCCTCGCATAGACCCCTCAAGTAAGTATAATAAGTGGAACGAAGATTTTACTCAACTGTAGGGCTAACAACACCAAGTAGAGATAAGCCATGCCCCCTAAATTGAAGAGAAAAAGGACATTAATAATATTCAAATGTTCTAAGCTCGTCGTGCTTTTCTTGTCATTAGATCTGTCAATAAATCAAGTAGAGATGGTGTTGATTGAATTATTATTGCTCGCTCCAATAAAGACAACTTGTACAGCAGAAAATCTGTTAAATGGTTAGATATAATGTATGAAGGTTCAAATGATTCTTCACGCGGCCTTGTACATACGCAGCAGCAACGGAAAATATGTCTGTTCGCTTTGCCGTAGTGAAAGCTGTCAAACAGAGCGACACGAGGAGATTGAAAATAGCGATGACAGTTAGCCGTGCTAGAGTAGATTGCACACAGTAAAGCACGGCGATTGATGCAATGGGTAGCAAAGATGCCAACACCATGGTAATCCAGAAAGTCACCCAAAGGACTTTGCTATCTTTATATCCAACCACACCGTAGACCCTTGATGCTTTCTTCAGCCGAGCGCATCCGTAGCTGAATAGTTTCAAGACCACCTTCTCTGTCACCCAGTTCGAGAAGGAGTCTTCCCTGCGGCGAGAACGAAGTGTAACCAAGTCTGGACAATAGGACTTAGGATGTTGTGTAGAGCCCCAGATGGCTGCGTCGTCTCCAATAAAGGCTAAGGGGCCCATGTCCTTGGTCTCAAGGTAGTGTTGGATATCATTCAAATCCCATTTGCTTGGCTCTGGGAGGCTGAGAACGATGGACTGTTGTATCAATGCTTCATCTACGCCTAGAGTTAGCTTTTTGTCAGTGACAGATGAATTAATAATGAGTTTAGCATTTACTATATTCTCTTAGTGCCACTCTAATTTTCCTAGCAAGTTTCCATTGCTCATCGTCTCCATCGTCTGCGGATTGACTCAGCCAGTACCAATCAAGAGCATACTGGGATTTCATTCCGTGTGGGTCTTTATTGTCGGACAATTCAAGCTCCCGAAGTTGCTTTTCAAGCGTTACAAGTTCGGCTTGGAAATAGAGAAGATTCTGGGCATTTAAAGCTCCAAAGCGACGAAAGATTGCCGTTTCCGGAAGTAATCCCATCTGACCCGCCAATTTTGGATAGCCCGTGACAAGATTAGCTAGTGGTATTGCTGAGTTTGCCATTTTGATGCACCAAGCTTCGGGGTAGATCCTCGATTATAATTAAAAAATTAGAAAGATTTCATATACTTGAAAGCTAAAATATACGCTTGCATCTCTGGCGTAAGGCAAAAACCCGAGTACGTTTATCTTAATTCAGACTCCTGCAGAAATCCGGTGTCGAAAAGGCGACAGGGCAATCATCTGATGCTCGTAGAAGCTTCAAATATCATTTGTGGCCTTGCTGTATGCCTGCTACACCTTTTTAACTGGCGCTTATCGTGCAGCAAGGCCAACCCTAGCCCACCTCGCGAAAAACTGTTGAGCTTGCTTTCAGGAAACTAAATCCTAAGGACTGTTGGACAAGACATGGCTATTGTTCTTCCGCATTACATCCAGGATGCATGTAATCTCGTGGATCAATAGCGTCAGTGATCAATCGCCGACTGGCAGATCAACCCACAAAAATCGTGCCCACATCAAAAAATTGACTTTTTCCCTACCACCTGTATTACCACCCCTACCACCACTATATAGCGCCCAACTACGCCTAAAAATAGCTTAAATTATACTCCTAGTACTAAAACTCTACCCCTACTTATATAAAGGCTATTATTAAATTTAATAACGTGTATAAGATTCCTTATTATAAAAAAGGTATACTGTAATATTTTAGCGCTAAACACACTTCTATATATATGTTTATAAGACATAGGCAATTACAAATATCAAGTCGCTTATTAAGTGGACCGGTAAAAACTTATTCTTATCTGTATAATTACAGCACCTATCGTACCAACCGCGTGCCTACGCGTTCGGTACGCCAGGTACGCGTTTACGCGTTCGGTGCACCAACCACTCGCTTACGCGTCTGGTGTACTTATAAAGCACTAACTAATCAGGGGGAGGACGCATCAGTATATAGACTACGTAGTCTGCTTTATACAATCGACAGTCACCATCCAAACAAGCATACGATACTACATGTATTTCGTGCCCGTGGATACAACTCACTCGTGCTATTAAGTTAGTACGAACACTAATTAGTGAGCGCGCAT
>Ga0307515_10017187_pt1 | contig 13196 bp, 12 predicted proteins | sample 17_EM_MG_FD_194513 | JGI IMG/M metagenome (GOLD analysis project Ga0307515, IMG submission 194513) | Populus trichocarpa ectomycorrhiza microbial communities from riparian zone in the Pacific Northwest, United States - 17_EM | ecosystem: Host-associated > Plants > Roots > Unclassified | place...
TTCGTGTCTCCACGTTCCGCGAAGGAGGACCGATGCTGACCGAGCCCGCGAGCCAGACCCCGAACGCTGCCCCGACCACGGCGCCCATCCCGGCCACCACGCGCAGCCGCGATCGCGGCGAGCCTGCGCCGCAGCCAACGATGCAGACGACGATGCGGGTGACCAAGCGCAACGGCTCGACCGAGCCGGTCGACCTCGACAAGATCGTGCGCGCGGTCAACCGCTGCTGCGCCGGGCTCGACGAGGTCGACGCGATGCGGGTCGCGACCCGGACGATCAGCGGCCTGTACGACGGCGCGACCACCAGCGAGCTCGATCGGCTGTCGATCCAGACCTCGGCGGGCCTCCTCGCCGAGGAGCCGCAGTACGGCCGGCTCGCCGCGCGGCTGCTCGCCACGTACATCGACAAGGAGGTCCGCAACCAGGAGATCCACGCGTTCAGCCAGTCGATCGCCGCCGGCCATCGCCTGGGGCTGATCAACGCGCGGCTGGCCGACATGGTCGCGGCCAGCGCGCGCAAGCTCAACGACGCGATCGTCGTCGAGCGCGACCGCGAGTTCGAATATTTCGGCCTGCGCACGGTCTACGACCGCTACCTGCTGCGCCACCCCGAGACCCGGCTGGTGATCGAGACCCCGCAGCAGTTCTTCCTGCGGATCGCCTGCGCGCTGGCCGAGACCACGCACGACGCGCTCGAGCTCTACCGGCTGCTCTCCACCCTGGAGTACCTGCCGAGCTCGCCGACCCTGTTCAACGCCGGCACGTCGCACGAGCAGCTGTCGAGCTGCTTCCTGCTCGACTCGCCGGCCGATCACCTCGAGTCGATCTACCAGCGCTACACCGACGTCGCGCTGCTGTCGAAGTTCTCCGGCGGCATCGGCCTGGCGTATCACCGGGTGCGGTCGCGCGGCTCGCTGATCGAGAGCACCAACGGCCACTCCAACGGCATCGTGCCGTGGCTCAAGACGCTCGACGCGTCGGTCTCGGCGGTCAACCAGGGCGGCAAGCGCAAGGGCGCGGCGTGCGTCTACCTCGAGCCGTGGCACGCCGACATCGAGGCGTTCCTCGAGCTGCGCGACAGCACCGGCGACGAGGCGAGCCGCACCCACAACCTGAACCTCGCCAACTGGATCCCGGATCTGTTCATGCGCCGGGTCGAGGCCAACGCCGACTGGAGCCTGTTCGATCCCAAGCGCGTCCCCGACCTGCCGGACCGCTGGGGCGAGGACTTCGACCGCGCCTACGAGGCGGCCGAGGCGGCCGGGCTCGCGGCGAAGACGATCAAGGCGCGCGAGCTCTACGCGCGGATGATGCGCGTGCTGGCGCAGACCGGGAACGGCTGGATGACCTTCAAGGACGCCGCCAATCGCGCCTGCAACCAGACCGCGCTGCCCGGCCGCACCGTGCACCTGTCGAACCTGTGCACCGAGATCATCGAGGTGACGTCGCAGGACGAGGCCGCGGTCTGCAACCTCGGCTCGATCAACCTGGCGCGCCACGTCACCGGCGGCGCGTTCGACTTCGCCAAGCTCGCGCGCACCGTGGCCGCCGCGGTCCGCCAGCTCGACCGCGTGATCGACCTCAACTACTACCCGATCGCCGCGGCCAAGCGATCCAACCTCCGCTGGCGCCCGGTCGGCCTGGGCGTGATGGGCCTGGCCGACGTGTTCTTCCAGCTCGGCTGGGCGTTCGACGCGCCCGAGGCCCGCGCGCTCGCCGCGCGGATCGCCGAGGACATCTACTTCCACGCGCTGTCGGCGTCGGCCGACCTCGCCGCGGACAAGGGCGCGCACCCCGCGTTCGCCGAGACCCGCGCCGCGCGCGGCGAGCTCCAGTTCGACGCCTGGGGCGTCGCGCCCGCCGAGCCCGCGCGGTGGGACGCGCTGCGCGCGCGGATCCGCGAGCGCGGCCTGCGCAACTCGCTGCTGATCGCGATCGCGCCGACCGCGACGATCGCCTCGATCGCCGGGTGCTACGAGTGCATCGAGCCGCAGATCTCGAACCTGTTCAAGCGCGAGACCCTGTCGGGCGACTTCCTCCAGGTCAACAAATACCTGGTCACCGAGCTCAAGCGGCTCGGGCTGTGGAGCGAGCCGACCCGGACGCGGCTCAAGCTCGCCGAGGGCAGCGTGGCCGGCCTGGTCGAGCTGCCCGAGCCGGTGCGCCGGGTGTTCCGCACCGCGTGGGAGATCCCGATGCGCTCGCTGATCGACATGGCGGCCGATCGCGGCGCGTTCATCGATCAGAGCCAGTCGCTGAACCTGTTCATGGAGAGCCCCGGCATCGGCCAGCTGTCGAGCATGTACATGCACGCCTGGAAGCGCGGCCTCAAGTCGACCTACTACCTGCGGTCGCGGCCGGCGACCCGGATCGCCAAGGCCACGGTCGACGTCGCCCCGGTCGCCGAGGCCGCGGCGGTCGCGTGCTCGCTCGAGAACCCCGAGAGCTGCGAGGCCTGCCAGTGACCGCGGTCGTCGCGCCGGTGCTCGCCGAGGGCAGCGCCCCGACGCTGTCGTCGGCGGCGAGCGGCGCGGCCCGGCCGACCCGGCTGCTCGATCCCGGGATGTGCCTGACCCTGCGGCCGATGGCGTATCCCCAGTTCTTCGAGATGTACCGGGCGGCGATCAAGAACACGTGGACCGTCGAGGAGGTCGACTTCTCGACCGACGTCGCCGACCTGGCGCGGATGACGTCCGCCGAGCGCCACCTGATCCAGCGGCTGGTCGCGTTCTTCGCCACCGGCGACTCGATCGTCGCCAACAACCTGGTGCTGAACCTCTACAAGCACATCAACGCGCCCGAGGCGCGGATGTACCTGTCGCGCCAGCTCTACGAGGAGGCGCTCCACGTCCAGTTCTACCTGACCCTGCTCGACACCTATGTCCCCGATCACGCCGACCGGCAGCGCGCGTTCGCCGCGATCGAGACGATCCCCTCGATCCAGCGCAAGGCCGAGTTCTGAAGGCGCTGGATCGACTCGATCCACGCGCTCGACCGGCTCGAGACCGCCGCCGACCGCCGCCGGTTCCTGCTCAACGTGATCTGCTTCGCGGCGTGCATCGAGGGCCTGTTCTTCTTCGCCGCGTTCGCCTACGTCTACTTCCTGCGCTCCAAGGGCCTGCTCCACGGCCTGGCGGGCGGCACCAACTGGGTGTTCCGCGACGAGAGCGCGCACATGGCGTTCGCGTTCGAGGTCGTCGCGACGGTGCGCCGCGAGGAGCCCGAGCTGTTCGACGCCGGGCTCGAGCGCGAGATCCGCGCGATGATCGACGACGCGATCGACTGCGAGGCCCGGTTCGCCGAGGACCTGCTCGCCGGCGGCATCGCCGGGCTGTCGGTCGCCGAGCTCCGGACCTACCTCGAGTACTGCGCCGATCAGCGGCTGGCGACGCTGGGGCTGGGCAAGCGCTACGGCGCGAAGAACCCGTTCGGCTTCCTCGCGCTGCAGGACGTGCAGGAGGTGACCAACTTCTTCGAGCGCCGCGTGTCCGCCTACCAGGTCGGGGTCGAGGGCGAGGTCGCGTTCGACGCGGTGTTCTGATCCGCGCGGCGGCGCGGCGCGGTCACGGCGTGTCCTCCGCCGGCTTGCCCAGCTCGCAGCCGAACACCGGGGTCGCGTCGACCGCGGGCTCGCCGCGGAGCCGCGCGACGATCTGCGCGCGGCCGATGCTGTCACCGGTGCGGCCCCGCGCGTCGGTGATGCCGCCGCTGAACAGCCGCCGGCCGTCGCGGCCGAACAGCACGGCGTGGCCGGAGGTCAGCGCGCCGAACCGCCTCGCCTCGGCGCGGTCGCGGTCGATCACCACGCGCACCCCGGGGATCGCCCGGGCGCGCACCGCGATCTCGCTGCTCGCCGGATGCGGAACGTCGTCGGCGACCACGACCGCGAGCGCGCACCCGCCACCGACCTGGTCCGCGATCTCGGCGAGCTCGTCCAGCGTCGCCCGCGTGCAGCTGCACCCCGGGTGCACGAACACCACGAGCACCGGGCGCTCCGGGTTGCGCGCCAGCCGGCTGTCCGTGGGCCAGCGCTCGGGGACCGCGCCCCGAGGCCCGGCCGCGGCACGGTAGCGCGCGAGCAGGAATAACCCGCAGACCGCGACCGCCACCGAGATCAGGATCATTCCGCCGATGACGACGCGTTGCCAGGCTGCCACCTCGGCTGGCTCGTCCCGTTGCCGGAGAACTTGAGCTAGCCGTGGGTGGCCGGGTGATGTGCCGACTGGACATCGCGGTGCCGCCGGACCTCAGCGAGGAAGTCGTACCCAGCCGAGATGTCATTGCCATGTAACGCGATCTGGGCAGCGGTAACCCCTGTGTAACCAGACTGCTCGACAGATTGTTACACGCTGCCGTCGACGCGGTCGGGCATCGCCCTTGCTGGTGACCGGCGCGGAGACACGGAGGAATCGATGACCAGGCTTGCTCTTCTGATCGCGATCGCAGCTGCGATCGCCGTTCCGCATCGCGCACAGGCCGCGGATCCCGCCTGCTCCACCCTGCCCAACCCGGTGTATCTGCAGGTCGGGGATACCCAGCAGAACCTGATGATCCGGCTCGGCCGCGCGCTGCGCGACAACAAGCTGCCCAACGGCGATCCCAACCCGATCACGCTGGTGTTCATCACCAGCGGCTCGTGCAGCAACATCGCTGCGATCTATCCGCCGACGGTGCCGATCAAGGTCACGACGACGATGAAGTACATCCAGTCGAAGGCCGACCTCGGCGACGACATGTGGACGCCGACCACGCCGAGCCTGACCTGCACGCTCGACGCCGCGAGGGTCCCCGACATCGCGAACTCGGCGCTGTTCAACAGCGCGTGCGTCGACGGTGCGCCGCCGGCCACGGTCCACCTGACCCAGGGCCCGACGCAGGCCTACGTCATGGCGGTCCCGCGGGCGATCTCGACCCAGACCGCGATCACGTTCGAGGAGGCGTACTTCGTGTTCGGGTTCGGCACGGCCGGGATGATCATGCCGTGGATCGACGAGAGCCAGATGTACATCCGCACGCTCACCAAGAGCACGCTCCTGGCGTGGGCCGCCAACATCGGCGTGCCCGGCCCGCGGTGGAAGGGCCAGAAGTTCGATGGCTCGCCGATGGTGGTCGGCGCGCTCGAGGCCAGCACGTCGCCCGGCGCGATCGGCATCCTCGGCGCCGAGGTCTACGACGGCGACCGCACCAAGCTCAAGGCGCTCGCGTTCCGGGCCAAGGGCCAGTACGCGGCGTACTACCCGGACACGTCGGAGTCGGCGCGCGACAAGAAGAACGTGCGCGATGGCCACTACACGGTGTGGTCGCCGACGATCTGGATGGACACCGTCGATGCCGGCGGGCTGCCGGTCAACCCGACGGCGCGCTACGTGATCGATCTGATCGCCGGCAAGACCGTCACGCCGGCGCAGAGCTTCCCGATGATCGACATCGTCGCCGCGGTCGGCCTGGTGCCGATCTGCGCGATGCGGGTCAACCGCACGATCGAGGGCGGCGAGCTCACGCCGTTCAGCCCGCCCGAGAGCTGCACCTGCAAGTACGAGAGCCTGGTCGACACCTCGTCGTGCGCGAAGTGCGACGCCACCAGCTGCGCGACCGGCGTGTGCCGCAATGGCCTTTGCGAGGACCACTGACCATGATGCTCCGATCCATGTTCATCGCGCTGCCGCTCGTGCTCGCCGCAGCCTGCGGCGACAGTACCGGTAATCAAACCAAGGACGCCGCCGTGCCGATCGACGCGGGGCCATCGGATGCGTCGTGCTTCACCGACCCCAGGACCTACAACGAGCTGATCAACGCATGCACCACGGCGGTGAAGGTCTACAAGGACTCGCGCCCGCCGCTGCTCAAGACCGACGGGACGTTGCCCGACCTGCCGCCGCCCTGATCGCGGTCCTGCTCGCGACCGGCCGCGCCGCCGCCGAGCCCGAGCCGCTGCGGCCCGCGGTGACCCGCCGCGGCTGGCAGCTCGACGTCACCGGCTACGTCCAGGCCGACTCGGTGGCGTGGAGCCAGGCCTCGGTCGACGAGCTCGATCCGAGCACCGGCCAGCCGCTCAACGAGGATCGCTTCCTGATCCGCCGCGGCCGGCTGCGCGTCGAGGCCCACCGCGACGCGCTGTCGGGCGCGCTCGAGCTCGACGGCAACACCCAGAGCGGGCCGGCCGCGCGCATCCTCGCGGCCCAGGTCGGCTGGAGCTACGCGCCGGACCCGCGCGACCCGGCGCTCGCCGTGGTCACCGCGGGCCTCGTCAAGATCCCGTTCGGCGCCGAGGTGCCGGCGAGCGAGCGCGACAAGCCGTTCCTCGAACCACCCGCGGTGTCGCGCGCGCTGTTCCCCGGCAACCACGACGCCGGGGCGATGGTCCAGGCCCGGTTCGGCCTGGCGCGCGGCTCGTTCGCGATCATGAACGGCGCGCCGGTCGGCGACGCGCAGTGGAAGGGCAAGGACCCGGCGGCGAGCTACGACCTGGTCGGCCGGCTCGGCGCCGAGCTCGCGCTGCCGTACCGCTGGCGGATCGAGGCCGGCGTGTCGGCGCTGTCGGGGACGGGCCTGCACCCCGGCACGCCGCCGATCAAGGACGGCATCCAGTGGGTCGACGACAACCAGAACGGCCGGGTCGATCCCACCGAGATCCAGATCGTGCCGGGCAGCCCCGGCGAGCCATCGCAGCCGTTCCCGCGCACAGCGCTCGGGGCCGATGTCGCGGTCCACTGGTGCCTGTGCGCGCTCGGCGTCGGCACCGCGTTCTTCGAGATCGCGGCGGCGACCAACCTCGATCGCGGCGTGATCTACGCCGACCCGATCGCGGCGAGCCGCAAGCTGCGCCAGCTCGGGTTCGCGACCGGCGCGGTCCAGGACGTCGGGCCATACCTCCAGCTCGGCGCGCGGTTCGACCGCTACGACGCCGACCGCGACGCGATCGACCGCGAGGGCGTCGACCTGGTCAACATCCACAAGGTGTTCTCGACCCTGGCGGTGATGGCGGCGGTGCGCTGGTCGGACGCGCGGATCACCGTCGAGTACGATCACGAGCGCAACCCGTTCGGCCGCGGCGACGGCGGCGCGCCGATCACGCGGGCCGCCGATCGCGTGACCCTGCGCGCGCAGGTCGGGTTCTGATGCGCGCCGCCCTGCTGCTCGTGCTCGCCGGCTGCGGCGCATCGGCGACGCCGGATCCGGGGCTGGCTGCGCTGATCCAGATCCCCGGCGCGCAGTACCGGCCGGGGCCGCTGCCCGCGCCGTCGGGTGGCCCCGACGCGCTCCAGCTGCGCGCGACCCACGCCGCGGTGCCGATCGGCGAGCTGCGCGAGCGGATCCGCGGCACGCTCGGGGCCGGGACGCGCGCGGCCGTGATCGGCCTGGCCGGCGGCGACGGCGGCTGGGTCCTGCCCGCGGCGGTGCCGGGGTTCGAGGCGCCGGATGCACCGACGGTGGCGGCGACGATCGGCCTGGCCGACGAGTTCCCGCCCGGGCCGTTCACGCTGGTGGTGGCGGGCGGCGACGCGGCCGGCCGGTTCGGCGCGCCCGCCGAGGTCATGCTGGTCGCCGAGCCCGCCGCGCCCCCGGCCGGCGAGCTGGTGATCGCGCTGGTCTGGGACGGCGTCGCCGATCTCGACGTCCACGTCGTCGACGCGCTCGGCGGCGAGGCCTGGTCGGGCGATCCCAACACGGTGCCCGCGCCATCGCCGGGGACGCCGGTCGATCCGGACGCCTACCTCGCCGGCGGGATCCTCGATCGCGACGGCAACGCCGGCTGCCACCGCGACGCCCGGCCGAGCGAGCACGTGATCTGGACGATGCCGCCGCCGCCGGGCGGTTACGTCGTGCGGGTCGACGCGCGGTCGATGTGCGGTGCGCCGAGCGCGGCGTGGTATGTCGCCGCATATCGCAGCGCCGCGCTGGTCGGCGCCGCCCGCGGGGTGTCGACCGACGCTGACGTGCTGCAGCCGCACGGCGCGGGCGCCGGCGTGCTCGCGCTGCGGTTCGCGCTGTGACCCGGCTCGCGGCGGCCCTCGGTATCACCCTCGGTGTCACCGCCGCCATCGGGCTGGCGTGCGGCGTCGCGCGGGCACAGACCGCCGCCACCGTGCGCGGCGTCGTGGTCGACCGCGCCACGCGGCATCCGGTCGGCGGCGCGGTGATCGCGGTCGGCGGCGAGCTGGTCGCGACCGGCGACGACGGCCGGTTCACGGTGGCGCTCGCGCCGGGGCGCTACACGCTGAGCGTCACGGCGGCGTGGCTCGCGCCGCACCAGCAGCCGCTCGCGGTCGCCGGCGACGCCGAGCTCACGATCGAGGTCGACGCGGCCGCGGCGCCGTCCGGCGAACAGATCGAGGTCACCGGCGTCGCGCCGACCGCCCCGGGCGAGACCCGGATCTCGGCGCGGGCCGCGCGCGCGGTGCCCGGCGGCGGCGACGCGGTCAAGGTCGTCCAGTCGCTGCCCGCGGTGGCGCGGCCACCAACCGGGTCGTCCGAGATCGTGGTGTGGGGCGCCGCGCCGAAGGACACGCGGGTGTTCGTCGACGGCGTCCCGGTGATGTCGCTGTACCACCTGGGCGGCTACCGCGCGGCGGTCGGCAACGACCTGGTCGGCGACATCCGGCTGGCGCCGGCCGCGTTCGGCCCCGAGCGCGGGCGCGCGATCGGCGGCGTGATCGATATCGGATTGGCTGATCCCGCCACGGCGCCGACCTGGCGCGCCCAGGCCGACGTGCTCGACGGCAGCGCGTCCGGCAAGCTGCGGCTCGGCGAGGTCACCGTGGCGGCGGCCGCCCGGCAGAGCTGGCTCGATCGCGCGGTCGGCGCGGTGATCGATCGCGACCGGCTCGCACCCAACGCGCCGCTGCCGAGGTGGACCGACGCCCAGCTCGTGGTCCGCGCGCCGCTGGCCGGCGACCTCGTGATCACCGGCTGGGTGCTGGGCACGCTCGACGCGCTCGACCGCACCCTGGTGTCCGACGACCCCGCGACCCAGGTCGACGAGCGGATCGACCAGCGCAGCGTGCGCGCGCAGGTGACGTTGCGGCGCGACACGCCGCGCGGGTACGACACGGCGACCCTGTGGCTCGGCCGCGACCGCGCCCGGTACGACCTGCAGGTCGGCATGATCTCGGCGAGCCGCGACACGACCAGCTGGGTCGGCGGCCTGCGCGCCGCCCAGCACCAGCGACTGTCGCCGGCGGCCGAGCTCGCGCTCGGGGTGGATCTCGACGGCGAGGCCGCCGAGCTCGCGCGCCGCGGATCGCTGACCACGCCGGTGCGCGAGGGCGACCTCTACATCTTCGGCCAGCCGCCCGGCGACGACGTCGCCGCCGATCGCTGGCGCGCCACGACGATCGACGCCGCCGGCCACGCCGCGCTCGACCTGCGCGCCGGCCCGATCACCGCCAGCCTCGGCGGCCGGCTCGATGGCTGGCTGCTGGGCGCCAGCCGGCTCACGCCGCGGGTCGGCGCCGTCCCCGGCCTCGGCGCGCAGCAGATCGCGTTCACCGCGGACCCGCGCGGCTCGATCCAGCTCGCGCTCGGCGGCGCCGCCGCGCTGCGGCTCGATGCCGGCCGTTACCACCAGGCCCGCGCCGCGAGCGACACCAGCGCCGTGTTCGGCTCACCCGACCTCGGCGTCGAGCAGGCGTGGCACGTCACCGCCGGCGGCCAGTGGCGCCGGGGCCCGGTGGCGATCGAGGCCGCGCTCTACGCCCGCTGGCTCGACGACCTGGTCGCGGCGACCTCGCCGTGACGCCGCCGCTCGCCCAGGCGCTGACCCAGCGCGGCACCGGCCGCGTGCTCGGCGCGCAGCTCACCGCCCGCGTCGCCGGCTGGCGCGGCGTCACCGGCTGGCTCGCCTACACGCTGAGCCGCTCGACCCGGCGCGACGCCGACACCCAGGCCGAGCGGCTGTTCGACCACGATCAGACCCACGGCCTCGTCGCCGTCGCGGGCTGGGAGCGCGGGCCGTGGACGCTCGGCGGCCGGATCCGGGTCGCCACCGGCGAGCCGCGCACCGAGGTGATCGGCGCGTTCTTCGACAGCCGCTCGGGCCGCTACCAGCCGATCCGCGGCGGCCACAACGCCGGGCGGCTGCCGGCGTTCTTCGCCGCGGATCTACGGGCGGAGCGGCGGTTCGCGCTGAGCGGCGAGGTCCGCGGCGCCGTCTACGTCGAGGTCCAGAACCTCACCGGCCGGGCCAACGCCGAGGAGATCATCTACAGCGCCGACTTCTCGCAGCGCGGCTACCTCACCGGGCTGCCGCTGCTCGCGGTCGGCGGGCTCAGGATCGAGCGATGATCCGGTCGCCGGGTGCAGCGCTTGCCTGCGCCGCGGCCGCGTCGCTGTGTTCCGCATGCGATGACGCGCTCGATCAGCGGCTCGCGATCATCGATCAGCCCCGCGTCCTCGCGGTGATCGCCGAGCCCGCCGAGGCCAGGCCGGGCGCGCCGGTCCGCTACTCCGCCGTGGTCGCCGCGCCGGACGGCCCGGTCACCGCGCCGCCGCGCTGGGCGTTCTGCGTCGCGCCCCGACCGCCGACCGAGGACAACGCGGTGTCCGACGCCTGCCTCGATGCCGGCCGCCTGGTCGCGCTCGGCACCGAGCCAGCGGTCACCGCCGCGCTGCCCGCCGAGGGCTGCCTCGACTTCGGGCCCGAGACCCCGCCCGGCAACTTCCGGCCGCGCGACGCCGACGCCAGCGGCGGCTACTACCAGCCGATCCGCGCCGACGTCGCCGACCAGATCGCGTTCGGCCTGTCGCGCATCACCTGCAGGCTCGCCACCGCGCCCGGCCCGGTCGCCCACGACTACGATCTGCGCTACGCCGCCAACCACAACCCGACGCTGGATCCGGTCGAGCTGCCCCCGGTGCCGCCCGACGCCGACGTCACCCTCACCGCGTCGTGGCCGGCCGGCGCCGCCGAGAGCTACCTGTACTACGAGCCGCTGTCGCAGACGCTCGTGACCCGGCGCGAGGCGATGCGGCTGTCGTGGTTCGCCACCGGCGGCCGGCTCGCGGTCGACGCCAGCGCGGTCGGCGAGACCGAGCTCGCCACCCGGGTCTCGACCACCTGGCACAGCCCCGCGGCCGGCCCGGCGACCCTGTGGCTGGTGCTGCGCGACAGCCGCGGTGGCATCGCCAGCCAGACCGTGCGCGTCGACGTCGCGCCGTGACGCGTGTTCCGGTTCCGCAACGCCCGGGACAGCGTTTTACCGATACCTGCGGCAGCATGCCGCAGCACCATGCGGAATCGTCGTCCCGGGCCTCGGCCACCCCTCGATCGATCCGCCCACCGGCCGAACCAGCCGCCATGACCGTCTCCGGAACCGGCCTCGATCCGTCCAACCAGTTCGCGGTACGCGTGCAGAAGATCGCGCAGGATCAAGCGAAGCAAGAGGGCGAGCAGGCGGTGGCGCTGATCGAGGGCTCCGCGCCGCCGGTCGGTCCGCACGGTGAAGGCACACACGTGAACACGTACGCTTAGGGCGCCGGGACCCGCGGCGTCTCCGAGTCTCGCTGATCTTCCCGGCGGGCGGCGCCGATCCCGGCAACGGTGGTAGAGTCCTGGTGGGCGGCTCCGGCTGTGCTTCCTTCTCTGTCGCGGTAGCGCAGCCACTCTCCGCCCGCTCTTCGTGATGGACTCGATCCGTACGCTCCTCCTGGCGCGAACGCATACGGTCGTGCTCGATCCGGACCGCGTCGCGAGCGCCGCCACGCGGCCGACGCGCGACATCGATCTCGAGAAGTTCGAGGACGAGCTCGCGCAGCTCGGCTACGTCATGAGCCTCGACCTGGCGATGACGATCCGGCGGCTGCCGTACCAGGCGCTCGTCGAGCTCCGCGCGTGGATCGGCGCGACGCTGTCGCGAGCGCTGGGCGAGCGCCGGCCGAGCGTGCCGCTGTTTCGCGGCGCACAGCCCGCCGACACCGCGTCGCTGTACCTGCGGCGGATCCTGACCTGGCTCGCGACCCGGCCCGCGCAGCCGTGCCCGTGGTGCGGCCAGGTCAAGCCGGTCGGCGCACTCGATCCGTGCGGCCACCTGGTGTGCCGGACGTGCTGGGAGGGCGGCACGTTCGCCGGCTGCCCGATCTGCCACCGCCGCGTGGCGATCGACCCGTTCGTGCGCGCGGCGCCGGCGCTCGAGCTGGTGACCCACCACGACGGCCAGCTCCGGCTGCTCCACCTGGGGTTCGACCTGCTCGGCGCGGCGCGCAGCCGGTTCGAGCAGCTGATCGGCCGGACCTCGCCGCTGTCGCGCGACGAGCGCACCGAGGTCGAGACCGTGATCGACGCGCTGGGCCCGCGCACCGTGCAGTGGGTGCCGATCCGGATCCCGGCCAAGGAGACCATGGCGATCGTCCTGGCCCGGCTGTGGATGGTCGCGCCCGATCGCGTGAAGATGGTCAACTCGACGCGCGGCCACCTCGCCACCGCGACCGACGTGCTGCGCGTCGCCGCGGTGCTGCTCGGCGGCAACCCCGGGCTGGTCGAGCCGATGCGGCTGGGCTCGATCGGCCGCGACATGCGGCGCGCCGTGCTCGAGGCGCTCGACCAGCTGCCGGCCGAGCCGATGGTCGAGGACATGTGGCGCCGCCGCGGGCTGTGGAAGCGGGTCGGCGAGCGGCTGCACCCCTACGAGTACGCGACGCGGCTGCCGGTCGCGACCCTCGGGTTCGCCGCCGTGCGTCAGACCCGGCTCGACGCGGTGACGTTCGGGCCGGTCGTGCGCGACGAGGCCCGCGGCGTGTCGACCGTCCGGATCGCGGACGATCGAGCCCGGGTCACGCCGTGGATCAGCCAGGTCGAGCACCAGCTGCGCGCCGGCGATGCCCGCGGCGCCGCTGAGCGGCTGGGCCAGCGCCCGGCCGAGCTGCTGCGCCGGGTCGATCAGCTGGTCCGCGTCGCCCAGGCCCGCCAGCCCGACGCGCTCGCCGCGGTGATCGGCGCGGTCGAGGCCGCGGCCGCGCGCGGCACACCGGCGATGCTGCTCGGGCTCGCGTCGCACATCGCGCAGCGCACCCGGCCGTGGCCGCGCCGCGTGTTCTTCCCGCGGGGCGAGCTCCTGCCCGCGTGGGGCGTACCGGACGGCCGCCAGCCGCTGCGCAGCGACGCGATCGGCGCGCTGGTCGCGCTGCTGCGCGCCGAGCTGGTCGCCCGCGCCGGGGCCAAGCGCACCTTCGCGCGCGCCGTGATCGATCGCGAGCTCGGC
>Ga0307515_10017188_pt1 | contig 13195 bp, 2 predicted proteins | sample 17_EM_MG_FD_194513 | JGI IMG/M metagenome (GOLD analysis project Ga0307515, IMG submission 194513) | Populus trichocarpa ectomycorrhiza microbial communities from riparian zone in the Pacific Northwest, United States - 17_EM | ecosystem: Host-associated > Plants > Roots > Unclassified | place...
ATATCCAATTATTAATCTTAATCGCCTAATCTATTAGTTCCCTTAGGGTATCCATATCTTCTATTAGAATAATGTCCTAGACTTTAGCCTTAAGTCCCTATTTATACTATACTATAAGCGCCCTATTATTCCACTCTACTTATATTACTAACGTCTAGAACTACGTTATATACTTAATTGCTAAGGTTTATTACGTAATATCTTAGAGTTTTCTTTCCGCCGTAGTTACTGCCTTTAGGTCTTCGAATATTTATATAAGTCGTTCCACAAATCCATTTTAGCTTAAGAACATAAACCGTACCTCTTAGTTCGTAGTTGTTATTCCATTTACTTAGATTTCTATAAGGTAAGGCTTAAACTATTTAAGTGCCCTTCTTATTAAGAACAATCCTGCGTACGCTATTTAATCCATAGGTATTACTAGCTTAGCTCCCTCTTACGCTATCTTAAAGTGCATCTGCGTAAGGAATCCTTTAAGCTTTAATCTCTCTCCCAAGTATCTTTTAATCGATAGTAACTTAACCTTTACTACGCCTATCCCGTTAATCCTATTCTCCAACATTATATTATTTTCTATTAGCTAGTTAACTATCTCTTATAGTTGTCCGGCCGTTATAGGTTGCTATAAGTCAGTGTTTGCTATACTAGTGTCGTTACCTAATCCTAATATAGTTGCCGCCGTCAATAGCGTTATAGTGGCTGCTTTTGGTGGCATATTATTTAACTTCTATATTAATACCGTAACTAGGTAGTAATTATATAACGGAACCTTATAGTAAGAACTACGGTAGGTCCTATTATTGGGCTAGGTGTATAGGAAATGCAAGTATAAAGTTAATAACGTAATAATAACTGGTAGAGTAGTTACCTAACAGATTAACTTTAATTATATTCTGAGAATTACTATAAGAAAGAAACTATCTAGGTAGGGACTAAGGGTCCTTAAATATATAACCGTACTCCTATAAAATCCTTCTTATACATAATATACGTATACTTTGTCTACTCTATTATAGATTATATAGATCCTATAGATTATATAGATTATATCACGTAACCTTGGTTACCATTCCTCATTATATAGCTCTACTGGTTCCATCCTAGACCGTGTCTAAATTAACCAACTAGCTTCTTCCGACTCTTCCCTAAGTAGTCGCAATATCGTACTTAAAGCGTCCGTAACACTACTAATAGGGCTAGTTAGTGGCGCTGCCAGTATTGCTTATATAGTAGCTACTAGCGTTAGAGTTACTAGAGACTATTAAGGCGCTTATATAGGTACTTAGTATAGATTTTATTACACTCCGGTGGTTATATAATAGGTAAGTAGTAGCCCTTAAGGGGGGTAGCTAGGTTAATTATAGGAAGGATAGTAGCCAAAATCGTTAGCTTTTGCTTAAAAATACCCCCTAGGCCCGTATGCCTACTACCCCCCCCCCTCTACTACTATTACTACTACTACCTCCTATAGCCTTATTTTTAGTTAAAAGGTATATAGTAAGCGGCGTAGGAGGCGCCTCTTTAGAAGCCTTACTGTTTTTAATTTGCTTACCCTAGGCCTTTAATATAAAGTAGTAAACTAGGTAATAGAAATAGGGTAGCTTCGCGTTCCTATTTACCTAATAGGTGCCTTTATTATTTAAATAGATCTTTGATTAGTAGGGCTACTAAAAGGCTACTAAAGGAGTTAGATTTCCTATAAGAACTTCTAATAAAATATTATTAGGTAGAGAGAGGCGCTAGGCAATAGTAGTACTTAATCTATCCTTTTTCTAAGGTGTACTAGATATAGCTCTAGCCTTAAAAATATTTAATAAAAGTATACTTACTAGTAAGGCTCTTTAAAGCGCCTTAACACTAAGGGCGTAGGGAAAGGTGTATATTAATATATTTTCTAGTATAGGCTTCTTAGTTAATATTACTACTACCTTTATACATAGCCCTTTTCTGCCCTTTATATACTACGTTCTTATAATCTAATAAAGGTTATAGACGTGCCTAGTAGAGAAAATATCTTACGGTACTATATTATAAGCTATAATGCAATTATAGGAAGCTGTCGCCCTAATAGAATACTTATCCTTAAAGGATCTACTAACTATATTAGCTTTAACCTTATTAATCTAGGAACTAATCATATTAAGAAGCTTTTTACTAACTATACGCTATATAAAAGTAGATATAAAATCTTTCTCTTCTACCTAAGCTTTCCAAATTATTATATAGTATTAAAATACTACCTTAGACTCTAAGTAAGCTAGTAAGCTTAAATCTATTATAATGGCTTCCTTAAGTGCATTCTTTTATCTTAGCGGAGGCTTTAAAGCCTTTAAGAATAGGTTCTAACTTAGTGCTAAGTAATAAGTGAATTTCCTATATAAAAGTAGGATAAGTAAAGTATGCGGGTTGTGCAATAAGTGACCTAGCAATTAGTTGCGACCATAAACCCGGATTTTTATAGGCTAACGACATAGAAGCGCTATGGAAGATTCCCCTACAACACTATCCTTAAGTAAAGCTTTGCTGGACGTCCTACTTTAATATTTAAAAGGGTTGCGTCCCCTTAATATAGCTGTCTGCGTTAAATATAGTGACTATAAATATTATAATACCTTATATAGTCGCATTCCATTAAAGCCGGGCGGGTTTTAGACTTTATTAAAAGTATAGGTCTAATTGTATCCTGCCCCAGTAATATAAATAAGGTAGGTGTTTAGTAAATCTAACGACTTTTAAATTTAAAGCTTCTCTATATCGGTAAGCGCATTAAATTCTTAACCCTTATAATAGTGGGCGTCGCTACTACAACTTATATAGGAGGCAGGTAAATATATAGGAAGCGTCGATTGTAAAGAGGGCGTTAGCTAAGGAGGAGGCCCTATTATTATATTAAAGTAGAGAGTCGCGATAGAGACCTAGTGGCAAAAAGAGGCTTATTCAAATCGCTTACTAATATTAATTATATATTATGCGAAGTTAAATATAGAGCCTTAACTAAACAGTTAACTTAATTATATATTTAAATAGTAGCCGCCACTAATTATAAAACGGGTAACACTAAAAGACGTATGGATTAACAGATTATAAATATAGAGGCGATTTGCAACCGAATAGCCCCTAAGGGTAAATCTTAGGCCATGCGTATTATATCTCCTATTAAGGACGGTAATTAGAATAATATATCTCTAGTCTTACAACGTATCCCTTATATAACTATATATTATAATAGGCTCTTAATATGCTTGAATTTTATAAAGGGTTTTATAGAAAGTGTATTTAGTATATATATATCCAGAATTAATGCCACCAACTTATTAAATAGGTAGGGGAAAAATATGTTTAACAGGTAAGGAAGAAACGTATTTAGTAAGTAAGGAAGAAATATATTTAATAGGTAGGGGAGAAATATACTTAATAGTTAGTGCAGTATAATGCTTAAACAGCTAGACTATTTCGGAAAGGTGCATTTCCTATAGTTAATTATTACTTAGATGTTTAATGGGAGATAACTATACGGCGGCTAGCGGCCCATTAAGGCATTTTATATAAAGCGCTCTATTAGCCGACTAAACTTAATAGCGTCTAGGTAAAAGCGAGTAATAAGGTTAAGAAATACTTTAAATATAGCTGACGAAAGGCGCTCTATAAAAGAATTTGGTAGTTTAGATATAGGAATAAGAGCAAGAAACTAGAACTAAGTATCTCCCGTATATAATACTATTAGTAGCCCTTAGCAAGACACTTTATAAAGTACTATTATTACTTACTAGACGGAGTAAAGGAGTTAACTAGCGATAAAGAAGGTATATTAGTAGATAGGTAGAGTGCGTTAAAGAGCTACTTCTTAACTAAAGAGGTGTTGCTAACACCTCTATGCTATATAGTTAATATAGTACGGTCTAGAAGTACTTCTACGTTTTAATAACAGTTATTATTAGATAGTTTATATAGAGCTATTTATTAATAAAATGGGTTAATTAATTAATAATCTTAATCGTGTCTTGACCTGGGGCCCCTAGGCTTAGATAAAGATATTTATAATACACATACCCCGTATACGTAACTCGTGTACATCCTACGCCACATAGAATATAGATTATCTAATATACCCCCTTAGCTTTAAGCTCTTTAAGGTTAAAGCTAACTACTTTTTTGTGTCTGTTAATAAGTTAATTAAACTATACTCTTATCTAAATCCTTCCGTCTCGCTCTAATCTTCTCTTATAGGTCCTCTAGTTGCTTCTCCTTATTTAGCTGCTCCTTAATATCCACCATTCTAATTATATTAATAAAGCTTTAAAACCTCTGCTTAGGCAGGGCCTTAGTAAATCTATTAGCGATTATCTCCTTTATTACTGTCTACTAAAATAGTACTTATCTTCTTACGTATTCCTAACATAGCCAGTATTAATAGATGTTGACATATTAGAGCTTTATAATTAGCTTTACCGTGTCTTCTATAATTAGTCGGAGTGTTTAGGTGTTGTTATAGTTAATAATTAAGGGCTTATTTAGCCTTAACGTTATTGCTTTAAATAGCCTATTAATAAAGATAGCTTCCTTTACTGTCTATAATAGGGCTAATAACTTAGCTTCTATACTTAACGTCGTAACCGTACCCTGCTTATTTACTCTTTAGGCAATTAATCCCCTAAATAGCTTTATAATATATCCTTATAAGCTCTTTCTGTTAACGGAGTTATCTGTAAATAATGCATCGTTAGCATAGATAAATAATTGCGCTTTACTTTTACTATCTCTTCTATTATCTCGTCCTTTATTACGTATTCCTTTATCTCTTCCTCTACTATTTATTCCTTCCTTATCTCCTCTATAGTAGATTACTCTGCTCCTCATGCTATATAGGTACTGGATTACTCTATTTGCCGCTTAATAGTGCTTTTAGCTTAGGTTCTAATTAAACCTTACCAGCTATAATACTGTAAAAGCAATATCCGGACGAGTTATAGTGGCTATATAGAGTACTAAACCCAATTTTCTCTAATATAGCATTATAGAGACTAGTAGGGATATAGGACGGACTAATAGGTCTGTATTAGGGGACGGACGCGTTAGACAGATTAATTAGTAATTAGTAGGGAGGAGTTCCGATTCTGCTATAGGAGTATTTAAAAGACGCCCTTTAAGATCTATCTTATACTAGTTAGCTATCTTCTTAATATAGGCTTCCTGGGATAGCTATAGAAGCCTTTAGCTATAATTACGTAGTATATAGATTCCTAGGAACTATTTTAGCTCGCTAAGGGTACTTATCTAGTATTCCTTGCTTAGCTCCTTAATTGCTTCTTAAGCTTTCTTCTTATCTATCTTTTAGTAGTAGAAGACAATATTGTTAACATAGAAGAAGATAACGTATAGCTTTTAAAGGACCTCTTTAAAACCTAATTCGTTTAAAAAGCTTATAAGGTTCTTTTGCTATAGTAGTAGTAATTATTATAGTCTGTAAAGGGCTTTTTTTGAGCGCAGTACTTTATCTGTCTTTCTTTTATTAAACCCTAGCAGTAGCTTTATATGGAAGACTTTGTTAAGATCGCAATAGATAAATGCGTTAACTATATCTATCTATATCGTCTCTAGGTTAAACTTTACGGTAATCGCTATAAGGGTTCGGAAGGTTGTACTCGCCAATATAGTAGCTCTTATAGGTAGGTTTCTTAGGGCCTATTAATTTCCATATACTACTAAGCGTGCCTTGCATTTCTGTAGGAATCCGTACTTATCCATCTTATAAATAAACACCTATATTAAGCTAAGGATCTGCTATTCCTTTATATACTTTTTATTTATTTCTTAAAATAACCTTATTTAATAATAGGATTAAAGGTAGGCTTGTTAAGCCTCTTAGAACTAATCTTAAAGAAGATATATATTAAGGTCCTTAATTAACTAAGGTAGAGGAAGTAAGTTCTTCCTATATAATCTAATATTACATATTCTACCTAATTTTAGCTTGCTATTATTAAGTTAACTATTAAGGTTAAACTTCCTTCCTGCTAAGAAGGCGCCGTAATAGGCTAAAGTGATTCTTTTAGTAATAAAGTCTTTAAACCTATAATTATTGGCTTTCTTAAATAAGTTTTTAACCGAGTTATTAAACACCCCTTAAGTGTTAAACCCGTCTCCTATTAGTTGGATAATATCCTGATCTTATATATCTGACTTTATAGGATACTTAACGTAAAAGGCATATGAAGATTCTTCGTCTTTTTCTGTTAGAGGTGGCGTATAATATAAGTCTTTAAGAGCTCTTACAGGCTTAAGGTCTACTAACTTATTAAAGGTTTAAACTGGCTTATTAACGTTGTTATCTTTCTCTTAAATTAACGGTTTAAATACTTCTTTATTGTCTTCTAGAAGGACCTTGTTCTTAGTTAGGGTATTAGGGAGTTAAATCTTTTTAATTAGCGTGTCTAATTTAGCGTGTAGATTCTTTAAGATGTTTATTTACTTGCTGTTAAAGAACATCTTTTTATTAAAGATAACGTCCCTAGTAGAGATAACGATACCCTTATATGGAATCCAGATCCTATAGATATTGGTAGAGTTATAGCTAATAAGGTAGCTAATATGGGCTCGCGGATCTAGCTTGCTTAGCCTTTCTTCTTTAGTTAGGTATCTAATATTATTATATACGTGTTAGATAATCTGTATTCTCGGAGGCGTAGGACGTACACGAGTCACGTGTATAGGTCACGTGCATTATAAATATCTTCGTCTAAGCCCAGGGGCCCTAGGTTAAGCAACTATCGACAAGATTAAGATTATTAATTAATCAACCTATTTTATTAATAAATAGCTCTATATAAGTTATCTAATAGTTATAAGCCCGGTCCGCCAATATAAGAAGCTATTTAGCTATTACTTAATTATTTAAAGAAATTCTACCTTATTGTTAGACTCTAACACCTTATCGTTACAAGACGACCCTGATTGAAATCCTACCTCAATTGTCACAGGACGAGATTCCACGAGATTCCACCTTAATTGTTAAAGGACGATCCTAACGATAAAGATGATCCTAACAACAGGACAATCCTAATAACGAGATTCTATAAGATTCCACCTTAATCGTAATAGGATGATCCTAACGACGAATTCCATCTCAATTCCCATCTGCCTATTAGTTAAATAACTCCACTAACGTTAAGTTTGTTAACTATAATTATCCTTAATAAGCCAGAAGACTAGGAATAATGACTATGGCAACTCCAAGCCCTTATGGATTAGTAAATTTAGGCCTACGTTAACCCAGCTACAGAAGCACCTTAAGAAGGTCTACTTAAAAAACCACCTCATCTAAAGGTTATAGATTTTAATGAGAATGCAACCTTATATATATAGCTCTCGACGAATTAACAGAGAGCGTATAAGAACAGCAGATAATACTATGACTAGGATATAAAGTATTTCCTAAGATAGGAAGATTATCTTCAATAGATCCGCACCTAAATTACATCCATAGTATTAATTTAGAAGAAGCTACTGCTTAACCCTTTCTTAACCGTTAAAGAATGGCTATCTCGGTTAAAGGAGAACATAGAACCTACCTTGTCGTTTGTTAGGAAAAAGGTACAACACTAGTATACAGAAGCCCTTAAGGGGTTTACATACTTATTAAAATTAAATTAGTGGCTAGATTAATGGGAATATATAATGGTACTAGGAGAGAAGTATAAGATCCCTTAAATGTCCAATGGAATCTGGCTTTAAAAATTGGCAGAAGTTATTTAACCTTTTAGTAATACCTACTATATAAAGTATACTACCGAGTTAAATAACCCACAGAAGTTAAGATCTTCTAAATACCGCAGAGTAGTAAAGGAGCTATAAGAAGGACTTAGAAGACCCTTAGAGAAAGCTAATACTACTATAAGAGGGAGTACCTTTAACATAGACTTCGTAGAGTAAGCTATAATAGATTACTCTAATACTACTAAAGGTCTAGGGAAAGAAACCTTAGCACGCACTAGACGCTTAAAGAGAGCCGGGTTACTAGTAGATAAGGAGACGTCCTACAAGAAGCTACTACCTATATACTTAGCGTGCGAGAAACAAGGACATTCCCTTTAAGACTATTGGTGTTTATTTAAAGATAAGAGACCTATAGGAGTTACAATTAAAGATACTCGTATAGAAAAGGTACTAAGGAAGGTAGAATAGAACGAGGATCTTGCTAATCTAGTTGCTAAAATTAGACTTAAATAAGAAGACGAAGCTTAATAACGACAAGATAAGAGTAAGGGAGCCCTATATCTTAAAGACGTTGCCTTCTATACGGACTTTAACGCGAATGTCACGGATAATAGACTATTAAATACGTCCAACCAGGAAGCCTATTAGCGTTTAATAAAAGCTAACGGCCACGCCGCCAACGGAAGCGCAGAATATCGTTAAGAGACGTTCATCTAGACTCAAAAGGTAATGTAAGACTATAGTATCTGCGTCTAGGTTATGCAGGACCTATAAGCCTTTATTATCTAAGTATTAACGCTTTAGGAGTTAAGCTCTAAGGCCCTAAGACAACTGCAGCCTCGCCAAAATTAAGCGTTAGGTCTTACAAAGGTTCTTAGATCGGAATATTGATAAACCCTATCTTAATATCTATATTAACTGGACTAACCTTAAGGAAGCGCATATAAAAGACCTTAAAGAAAGTTTAAGAAGCACTTAAGGAGCTAAGTAAGGAATACTAGATAAGTACCCTTAGAGAGCTAAAATAGTTCCTAGAAATCTATATGCTACGTAATTATAGCTAAAGGCTTCTATAGCTATCGCAGGAAGCCTATATTAAGAAGATAGCTAACTAGTATAAGATAGATCTTAAAGGGCGTCTTCTAGACACTCCTATAGTAGAATAGGAACTCCTCCCTACTAATCACCAATCGATCCGTCTAACGCTTCCGTCCCCCAATATAGACCTACTAGTCCGTTCTATATCCCTACCAAGAGAAGCAGCTTCTACGATGCTATATTAGAGACTAGTACCTATATAGCACGAGGAGTAGAGCAATCTATTATAAAGGAGATAAGGAACAAATGAATGCGAAAGGGAGAGATAAAGGAATAAGCGATAAAGGACGAGATAACGGAGACGGTAGAAGTAAAGCGCAATTATTTATCTATGCCAGCGACGCATTATTCGCGGACAATTCTATTAATAGAAAGAGCTCGCAAGGATATATTATAAAGCTATTTAGGGGACTAATTACCTAGAGAGCAAACAAGCAGGATAATAAAGGAAGCTATCTTTATTAGCTGGCTGTTTAAAGCAATAACGTTACAGCTAAATAAGCCCTTAATTATTAACTTTCTGACACGTTAACATCTATTAATACTAGTTGCGTTAAGAATACGCAATAAGACAAGTGGTATTTCAATGGAAAGTAATAAAGGAGATAATCGCTAATGGACTTACGAAGGCCCTGCCCAAGCAGAGGTTTTAGAACTTCGTCAACCTAGTCAGAATGGTGGATATTAAGGAGCGGCTGGATAAGGAGAAGCAACTAGAGGACCTAAGGGAGAAGGTTAGGGCGAGACGGAAGGATTCAGATGAGATTACGGTTCATTTAACGCATGGACGGACACGAGAAGGTGGCTAGCTTCGTCCTCAACCAGGTCGAAGCTAAGGGGGTGTGTTAGATAATCTGTATTCTTGGAGGCGTAGGACGTGCACGAGTCACGTGCACGGGTTACGTGCATTATAAATATCTTCGTTTAAGCCTAGGGGCCCTAGGTCAAGCAACTATCGACAAGATTAAGATCATCAATTAATCAACCCATTTTATCAATAAATAGCTCTATATGAGTTATCTAACAATACGCCCTACAGCCGTAGGCTTTTAGGTGCGCTAGTTGCGGTTTTCTTAATCTCCTATTAGCTAGAAAGGTATAGAACCTCTTATATAGCGATTTCTATCCATTGCTTTCTTATAGCGTTTAATCTTAAAGATAGACTGTATAGTTAACGATCTCGTCCTATAAGTTATATAGTAAATTAGTAGCAATTCTTATTACCCATGCTCTCTTAATAATTATACCCCCTAAGCGTTTGGCGGTACCGTTCTAAGCTTAGGTATATAGCGCTAAAGGCTTAAATATAATCCCTTAAAACCGTAGCTATTTAAGGGTTATTCTTTTTCCTAGCTTATTATCTAATCTAATAGTGTTAACTTTAAGGTTATACCTTAGACAAATCCACTTAATAAAATCTTTAAGTACTTATAGTGTCTTCTTCTTCTTACTATGCGTCGTTATAAAGTATAGGAAGGATCTTTTTAAGTAGGTGTTATAGATAAGCATAACTTATACAAATCCGGTATACGCTTCCTTAAGGTCAGTTTAGTTAATATAGAGGTTAAGATAGGGTTTATTAATCTTTTATTTTAAGAACCTTTATAAAACCTAACGCTTAATTTTAGCAAGGCTGTAGTATTAACATTCCGTTATCTTAGGGCGTTAATACCTAAATAATGAAGGCTTATAGGTCCTAGATAACCTAGACGCAAATACTATAGTTATATATTACCTTTTGCATCTAGATAAATGTTTCTTAATAATACTCTATGCTTCCGTTAGCGGCGTAGCAGTTGGCTTATATTAAACGCTAATAGACCTCCTAGTTAGACGTATTTAATAGTCTATTATCTATAACGTTCTTTTATTTAATATAGGATTATATTATCCTTTTAAACTAGAAGATTGTTATCTCCTTTGTTGTTCTAGTAGTATTTTCGTTTTTAAAGTAGACGGAACAATATTAGATTCGTATTAAAGTCCGTATAAAAGGTAAAATCCTTAAGACGTAGGATTTCCTTACTCTTATCTAGTTTTATAACTTAGATAGTAATATTGCTATAGCCTAGTATAGGTACTTCTAAGCTGCCGGCAATAATATATTTGTATCTTAAAGCTTTCCTAAGGTTATAGAAATAAGAGAGGTTATTAAAGGTATAGAGAGTGGTTCCTAAGTTAAGAATAGTCGATAGCTTTAGTAGATAAAGTTAACCGGTGTAATACGATTCTAAGAATATTATATTAGCTTCTCCCTTAATCTTAACTTCCTAACTCTTATCCTATTGTTGTTAAGCCTTATCTTTTTATTCTTTAAGTCTAATCTTTATAACTTAGTTAGTAAAATCCTTATTCTTTTTTACCTTCTTTAGTGCCCTTTTAATGTGAGCATCTCTGATTATAACTTTTATAGGTCTCTTATCTTTAAATAAACACTAATAGTCCTAAATAGAATGTCTTTATATCCCGCATGCTAAGCACTTAGGTATAGGCTTTTTATAAGACGTCTTCTTATCTAGTAGTATCTTAGCTCTCTTTAAGCGTCTATTATATACTAAGGTATTTTCTCTCTATAAACCTTTAGTAGTATTAGAGTGATCCTTAATAGCTTGCTCTGCGAAGTCTGCATTAAAGGTACTCCCTCTTATAGTAGTATTGGCTTTCTTTAAGGGTGTTTTAAGTCCTTCTTATAACTCCTTTACTACTTTATAGTATTTAAAAGATCTCGACTTCTAAGGGTTATTTAACTTAGTAGTATACTTTATACAATAAGTGTCGCTAAAAAGTTAAATAACTTCTACTAATTTTTAAAGCTAAATTTTATTGGACATTTAAGGGATCTTATACTTCTCTCCTAGTACTATTATATATTCCCATTAATCTAACTACTAATTTAATTTTAATAAGTGTTTAAACCCCTTAAGGGCTTCTGTGTACTAATATTATACCTTCTTTCTAATAAACAATAAGGTAGGTTCTATATTCTCCTTTAGTTAAGATAGCCATTCTTTAACTATTAAGGAAGAGTTAAGCAGTAGCTTCTTCTAAATTGATACTATAGACGTAATTTAGGTGCGGATTTATTAAAAGTGCTCTTCTTGTTTTAAGAAATACTTTATATCCTAGTTATAGTATTATCTGCTGTTCTTATACACCTTCTATTAATTTATTAAGAGCTATATATATAAGGTTATATTCTCGTTAAAATCTATAACTTCTAGATAGGGTGGTTCTTATAGTAGACCTCATTAAGGTGCTTTCTTATTTAGGTTAACGTAGGCCTAAATTCGTTTATCTATAAGGGCTTATAGTTGCTAAATCTATTGCTTCTAGTCTTCTAGCTTATCAAGGATAATTATGGTAGACGAACTTAACCTTAGTAGAGTTATTTAACTAATAGGCAAAGGAGGAATTAAGATAAGATTTTGTCGACAGGATTGTCCTTTAACAATTAAGGTGGAATCTTGTAGAATCTCGTAGACTCTTATGGAATCTCGTAGAATCTCATAGACTCTTGTGGAATCTCGTGGAATCTTATAGAATCTCGTCCTATAATAATTAAGGTAGGATTTCTATCAGAGTCTGCGTCCTTTAACTATAAGGTGTTAGAGTCTAACAATGAGGTAGAATTTCTTTAAATGATTAAGTAATAGCTGAATAGCTTTTTAAGTTGGTAGACCGGGCTTATAACTGTTAGATAGTTTATATAGAGCTATTTATTAATGAAATAGGTTAATTAATTAATAATTTTGATTGTGTCTTAACCTGGGGCCCCTAGGATTAGATAAAGATATTTATAATACACGTGCCCCATATACGTAACTCGTGCACGTCCTACGCTATATAGAATATAGATTATCTAACAGTTATAGAGGTATGCGAGGTAATAGTAATAAAGAATATCTTAAAGTATCCCGGTTGCTTTAATGGTAGTAAAGTTAAAGAAAGCCTTTTAGAAACTAGATAGGGCGGTGTTTATATTCTAGCTAGTAGAGGTAAAAGTAACTAAGGACTGCAACAATGCAGTCTAGAGGTTTAAATTCAATTTTTTTTGTTAGTAGGCGAGTACGGCCTTTGGGTTCTTAATGGCTTCCCTATTAGCAATAGCGCTCGCCCTATAGACTAAGGCGGACGCCTTTTGTCTACTAATTCCTATATAGTTAGGCTGTTTAGCTAGCTAGGCGAATTTTATTCCATTCTCCTATATATATATATACTATATATTATCTTCTTCTTTAGTTACAAAGATGTTAGAAAGTATATTTTCTAACCTTTTACGCCTCTCCCTTTCTTTACAGCTGTTTATATTATTGACGGTTATAATATACTCTAGCTCTAGTATAGCTATATAGTTTTAAGTACGCTTAGCAGGCGGTTAAAATAA
>Ga0307515_10017189_pt1 | contig 13195 bp, 20 predicted proteins | sample 17_EM_MG_FD_194513 | JGI IMG/M metagenome (GOLD analysis project Ga0307515, IMG submission 194513) | Populus trichocarpa ectomycorrhiza microbial communities from riparian zone in the Pacific Northwest, United States - 17_EM | ecosystem: Host-associated > Plants > Roots > Unclassified | place...
TGCGGTACGGATGCGGAAGCGATCAGTGACAAGAAGCCAGGCAATCGAGGCAAGCGGGATTCGCAGCTCATGCTCATGAACTTTTTCTCGCGCGTCACATACAACGACCGGATGACCCCGCTCGATTACGACCTCTTTCGCAAGGTCCAGGTACTGATGGGTGTCACTCCGGATTATTTTGAAGTTTGTCTGATGGTGCGTCGCTTCTCCTTCCACTTCCATTGTTGTTGCCTGATGCATGGGAACGACAGGTCGACGCCGACACAAAGGTGTTGCCGGACTCGCTGACGTACCTGGTTAATTGCATGCATCATGATAACCTTATCATGGGTGTCTGCGGCGAGACGCGCATCGCGAACAAACGCCAATCGTGGGTGACCGCGATCCAAGTGTACGAATACTTCATCTCGCACCACCTCGCCAAGGCCTTCGAGTCTGTGTTTGGAGGTGTGACCTGCTTGCCCGGATGCTTCAGCATGTACCGCTTGAAGGCGCGAAGGGTCAATGAGGATGATTGGGTCCCGTTACTCGTCAAACCGGAGATTGTGCGGGAGTACTCACAGAGCGAGGTTACCACCCTTCACCAGAAGAACCTACTTTTGCTTGGTGAAGATCGGTTCCTGACCACCATCCTCCTCCGCACGTTCCCTAACCGCAAGATGATGTTCTGCCCGCAAGCCAAGTGCCGCACCGTGGCCCCCGATGTGTTTGCCGTGCTCCTTTCTCAGCGCCGTCGGTGGATTAACAGCACGATCCACAACCTTATGGAATTAGTCCGCGTGCGTAACCTATGCGGGACGTTCTGCTTCTCGATGCAATTCGTCGTGTTTATGGACTTGCTCGGTACTGTCGTCCTCCCCGTCGCCATCTCACTCACATATGCGCTCGTTGTCAGCATGGTCCTCGACCCGCCCAATACGTTCGAAAAGGCCATCCCGCTCATGCTCCTCGTTGCGGTCATCGGTCTCCCTGCTGTCCTTATCTTGATCACCACAAGAAAAATCGTCTACGTATTTTGGATGTTTGTTTATCTTGCTGCGCTTCCCATCTGGAACTTCGTCCTCCCAGTGTACTCTTTCTGGCACTTCGATGATTTCTCCTGGGGAGAAACCAGGTTCGTGATGTTTTACCTTGCTGATTTGATTGCGGTTTCTTATGCTGGTTTGCAGGCGAGTTGAGGGCGAAGGCAAGCAAAAGGGACACGACGATGGTGCAGACACTCTAGCAGAAGGTACACGGGTACCTATGCGACGATGGGAAGATTGGGAACGTTCACGGCTGCGCAAACTCCGACGCGAAGAGAAGCGGAGACGCGAACTCGAGCGGTCTTTCCCTGCCGTTGGTGGATTCCTCACTGCTCAACACCACTCGATGGCCATGTCAGATTGGAACGATGACAATGTCTCGGTTTCCACGTCAGAGGAGGACCAGTGGGGCACCCAAATCGGCGCGTACAACGAAAATGAGAGCCAGTGGGCGCCGCCGCCTGTAGCGCTGCTTTTACCGCACCAGGGAGTCATTCGGAGTGCGGAGACACTTGGTGGAGAGGAGCTCGAGGCGATGTTGGAGCAAGGATTTGAGGTGCCCCCGAGACCCTCGTTTGGTACCAACTCTACTCCCTCAAGTCCGAGGCGCGCGCCTAGTGGGTTGCGATACCCGCCCAACGAAGGACCCACCATGATGTCCTCGTCTTCGGTGACTCTTCCTGGCTATCCGCTTTCACGACCGGATGCTGCCAGCAGCTCGACGAACCTCATGGGCCGCGGCCCCTTCAGCCCTTCTGAGACATCGCATAGCGCTCCCTCCAGTTGGAGGGAGCGCAACGGGGAGGAGCGCGCTTCACAAGAAGGAATGATTGGTGCTATGTCGCCGGTGGAGTGGGGCCCATTAGGCCCGCTAGACCCCGCTCATAATCCGCAACCAAGTGGCAGTAGTAAGGGCGGTGGAAAACAACTGAAGAAACCGAAACCGAAACCCGCCCAGATCTGATCACTATTTAATGCGTGCACCTATGTCTCTCTACTCATCCGCGTCGTGTACTCCCTCGAATCGCGCACGAAAATATTATGGAGCCGACATCTTGTCCTAGTACACCTCGAACGCTCCACGCCTTACCTCGAATACTCGCTCCGTCATGTCCGCACCGCGTCTTATTCCTTGGCTCACCCGCTGCAGCAGCATGCCCTCTTCATGCGATCCAGTCTCTTCTGTCCCCCTCTCTGCCGCTGTTGGGACTCGGATTCTTCGGACATCGCCCTTCTCTCATAATAACTCTCGCTTCCCTTTTGGAGCGCTACAGCTCGTCCCTTCGCTAATTTGAGGCACACCCACTTGCTCCTTAGCCTTCACGCGACGTATACCTTGACGGAGTACCTAGATTTTTGTTTATTGGCCTCGACTAACGCTCACTATCTTCATTCGTACTATCTGCACTCGTTCCACTCGTTTCGCTAGTTATTCTTGTTGAATGGAAGGATTTCACGAGCGAGGAACGACTAGCCCTTTCACCTTTAGAATTGATCAATGAGAAAATGACAGAGAGCCCTTCGAGAACCAACCCTACACGACAGACACCAAAACCAAAGAAATACAAGACTGAAGAGGGTATAATGACGAAAAATGAGGCTATAGCACCTTTATACTGGACAGGCATGATAACTGCAAATTGGTAATAGGGTAGTCGGCGATGCAAGATTGGCGACATGATCGGTCGAGGATGAAAACCACTCTCGAAACAGGCACGAGGAGCGACTACACCGCTCGCACCTCTTGATCACCACTCTCCTTCCTTGCGAGATGTACACCCCCATCCGCGATGACGCCGTTTTCCTTGATCTCATCGAGGACCGAATTCGCGTATCCAACGACAACGACATTGGGATTGGGATTAAGACTGGGGTCCACGGCTTTGGAAACCGAAACCGAAACTGAAACCTCAGGAGTGGGCACACATCTGCCTCGCAAAAACTCGACAAACTCAACCAAGAATCGGACCTGCTCATACGTCTCGATGGCCTTTACACTTCGTCTCCACCGAACTACGCGTACCACGCGCTCGACGAGATCAACGGTACTCCACTGGATGGGCGGTGTGGGTGTTGGTGTGAGTGTTGGTGCAGGAGGGGCAGGTGCAGGTGCAGGTGCAGCAGCAGACAGGGAGGGGTTGGTGCCAGGGCGGGTCGGGGGCCGGGAGTTATCATCTATTGTCGTAGGGTGTGGAAGAGCCGAATGGTCGCCCGTGATCGGTGCAGGCGCGGGCGGTGATGGGATTCGCCCATTGATGCTCTGTGAAGGGACCTCTGCGGGCGTCTTCACTGGCGGCTGAGGCGGGTCCACCCCATTCGTGGCAGCATGTCCGTGTAATTGTGGCTCCTGAACCCATCCGCACAACCCCATCTTCAGAATCCAACAGCACGCCACCAGCCCCGCGCGACCGACACCTCCCCTGCAATGCACAAGCATGTTTTGCCCCTGGAGGGTGTACTTCTGAATAAGGAAATCAAGCTGGTCGTTGAGCATCCCCGGGGCGAGGGGTGCGAAGCCCTCAGGGGTGGGTATTCTGTTCATAGCAAAGACAGTAAATCATTCTGAGTGTCGTCACAGAGGAAAAAAGGAAATGAATGAAACAGGAAAGGGCACGTACCGCAAAACATCCAACCCAACTGCCGATGCCGCCCGTGCGTACTCCTCCCAGGGCGCGCCAAGAAACTGAAGTTCGCTATCGTCAAGACAGCTGTTCAGATCCACTCCCGTTAATTACAAACCACAGCAAATAGGCCGAAAGAGTGGGGGAGGGGGGGGGGACCTACCAAACGAGACACCTCACTCCAGCGTCCTTCATCCTCTGCATATCAAGACCCAAATTCCGATAAATCGTCCCGCGTCCTTTGACAGGCCCATTCAACCTCACTGTCGAAAAAGTTTATCAGGCTTTTGCCACCGACGCAAATTAAATTTGTAGGATACAGTACTCGAACAGGACGCACCTTTCTTCCCCGGACAACTCGAAAGGAACAAATTCCCAATCAACGGCCCATGTACGACCATAGGCCTACGACCATTCGTATTCGCATTCGCATTCCCTTGGGTCGGTAACGGCGGAGGGGGGGTATCAAATCCCCTACATGTCGGGACGGGGGTCGAGGGTACGCCATTCAGAATCGGGTGTGTCGGTGTACCCTTTACAAAGACCGGGTTGACACCACTGCTACGACCCTTTGCTGCTGGAATTCCGTTTCCATTTCCATTGCCATTTCCGTTTACATGTTTCCCGCTATCCCCATTCCCATTCGGATGGTTGCAATGAATGACGCCATTTGTGAGCGGTTGGAGGGGTGCAGTCAGTCGACGACCATGTTGGGGAATCATCGACGGTGGCGGTGGCGGTGGTGGCGAGGGAGGCAGGATGGAGATGGGGATGGGAATGGGGAGGACGCTCGATGCAGCTTCTTCGATGGCCTTGAGGACTTCTTTGGACGGCTTGGTGGTGGTCGCAGTGGAGGACAGAAGCTGGGGAGCTCCTGGCGAAGGCGAAGACGAGGGCAAAGGCGTGTGCCTATTTGTCTTTATCTCTGGCTTGTCGGATCGGGAGGTGCTGCTGTCAACGGGTGAAGGAGGGAGGGGCACGTGGGTTGGTGCGAGCGTGAGCGTGAGCGTAAGAGGGATAATATGGCCGGGGGCGAGCGGTGGAGGCGTCGGGTCGTCCGTTGCCAGGTCCGCCTGCAGGACTGCGGGGGGGATGACCAGTGCTGGGTGATGAGGGTGTGAATGCGAGAATGCTGATGCTGATCGCCTGGTGCTCGGAGGAGCGACCGGTCCCAGTAGACCGGGTGGGGCTGGGATTGGGGCTGGGAGCAGCATCGGCGGCGGCGGAAGGGGCACTGGGATTGGGAGAGCGGACACGGACATCAGACAGTCCAATCGCAGTTGCCTAGGAAGATGCAAAACCGTGGGAGCGGGGGCGCCCTCGGGCTGCTGCTGCTGCTGGTGTTTGGTGAAGAAGTAGGTAGAAATGCTGGGAAGAAGGTCATACGGAATGACAATGGACATGCTAAAAAAGCCGCGCCGGGGTGGGGGTGGGGGAACGGAAATAATATGATTCTATCGTTAGTTCAAACGATTCTGGCATATCGAAGCAGTGTGACTCACTTGATAGGGTGGCTTTCGGACGTCTTGGTAGTCAGTGCCACACGATCATTTGCATTTGTCGGAGCGCGAAGGAGTGTGGCCGGTGGCTGGGGGATATGCGAGGCGATGGCGTTGGTGAGGTCCTGTTCGAGCTGGAGGAGGTCCCCCGGGGTGCCCGTTCTGGCCTCGAGGATGGGGTGGGCATGGTGGTGGTGGTGGTGGAGCGTTGAAAGGCGATCTGCAGACCACCAGAGCTGCTTCTCGGCAGTCATCGCCTGATACATTCGCATGTCCCTCGCATGAGTCGGTAGCTGTATGCTCAGAGGTACGTAGAGCCCCGGTGCACCTAGAACGGAACGCCGGGGAGTGGGGAGGGACGGTCGGGGGGCTTGGCGTGAGCAGATTGCGAGTTCGAAGCAGAAGAGTGGAAATAACGAACCATATACACCGAATTTGAGCCTATTATAGTCACTTGCATGATGCTGGCTGGCTAAATATGCGACCTTTTTTTTGCAGCGGGTCAGTCATAGAACGGACGAGAGCGCACGACCAGCCGCGGCGCGAGCTCAGAGCGGGAGCGGGCTCAGATGCTCACCTGAGCTGCGACGCGGCACTCGAACAGAGATGCTCGCAGTGGATCTGGAGTCTGCATCGCTTCATACTGCAAAAGCTGTTGCGGCGTCAACTCCTCCCGAACGTCGTCAGCGACAAGGGCCATCGGGGGGTGGTGTCTGTCCAGCAAATTCGAAACAACTCCAACCAGCGGAGAATGAATTTTTAGGAGGACAATTACCAGAGCCAAGGAGCGGATGGGTCCAAGAGAACGAGGGCGACGGGGGTCGGGAGGGGATCAAGGGAGGGAAGGCAAAGGCGGTCGGTGGGACCGAGTCGGTAGTCGGTGTCGGGAGAAGTCAGAACAAGTCAACAGTCAAGTCAAAAGTCATAAGAAGCAATAACAACTCAGCTCGATTCTTGCCCTCAATATTACCTACAAACAACACCAACAGCAGCAAGAATGAAAGCAAGAACCAAGTGTTAAGGCTCAAGCAAATGAAATGGTGGTAGAAGTGTCTACACAAGAGACAAGATGCAAAAAGGATTTTGAGACTACGTCGGGACGCGAGGCACGGGACACCAGTGCGTGCAGACCCTGCAAGAAAGATATGCAAGATCCAAGCAGTGCACCAATGCGGGTGACGAAGGAAAGAATACAGGGGAGCCGTGGTCTGATCACGAGCATGGCAAATTTTGAGCACTGGATAGAGCAAAAGAGACACACAACAACAACGAGCAGATAGGGATAGGTAAAGTATTTCACCGCGCGCTCATTTACTGTTGTTAGATGGACAGAAAGCGAACTTGAATATGCAACTGGGCCGCAGTGGCGAATTCGAGACGGATCAGAAGGTAGACAGATGGCGCTACCCTTATTCCACCCGCATGTGACGCCCATGACCTCGCGAGGACGGCGGATACGGTATGAGATGATGAGTGCGTAAGATGCCCCGTTCACGTTGGTCGGCGCTGCGTCTAGTGCGGGACACATTACTCGGTGTGGGGAAAGGTTCGCGTTGTCCACGGTTCGGACCAGACGTGTAAAATATTTTTGGAATCCACTCGTCCTGCACACGATTTCAAGCAACGTCAGGGTTTCATTCAGGAGAGGAAGTGGAAGAGCAAGAGGGAGCAAGATTAGAAGGGTAGAGAGGAACACACCTGCATTTCCATAACACAACTATTCTTAAACTTTTCAACGAGAGCCTCCTTTCCTTGGAAATTCGCATAGCTCATCTGAAGGACTTTGTCACTTGAGTACATATTCCACTTGACGCCCAACTTGGTCTTGGCAAACAACAATAAATCTTGCACATCGATAAAGTTGACGAAAGCTATTCCCCCAAATCAATACCAGAGGGCGAGGGAGGAAAGGAGACAGACGCACCATATCCAACATTCGCACTGCTCGAAAAATCAAACCTCAAGTACATGAAATCAAAGCTCTTAGGGACAACATCCCAAATAAACCGCTGCAATTCGGAGCTGGACATCTTGTTGGGAACGTTCTGTAAATTTATCCCTTGTGCATAAGTCTCCAACCAGTCTCGAGGTCATAAAGAACCAAAAGGGGAGGCATTACCTTGAGCATGACAGTCGTCCGCGTATCAAGTCCGGCTTCAATCTTCGCAATGTCCACAGCGTTTTTCTCCGGGTTGGTGACGGGATTCGGGTTCGGTGGTGTGCTCATCGTGCTCACCATGGGACCAGGTCCTATAGGACTGGCAGAGTGCCGAGCGGTGCGGACCATATCCAGTAAGAGCGCCTTTCCGTTCCCATTCATGGGGACATGAGCGGCAGGAGTCGGCGTAGCGTGTTCTCCTCCACTGATTATGTCGTCCATACTCACCCCACCGAGCCTCCCGCCACTGACACTTGACCCGGAGATCGAAGGCGCGCCCGCGCTCGCGAGGGAGGCTAGAGATCCGCGTTTGGAAAGCGTGCGCATTTGCACTTCTGGAGAGGTGCTAATCGGACTGGGCCCCCCGGAATGTGAGTATGAGCTGGCTGTTGTGCTCGGCGTCGTGTACGCTGTCGAGGGCGGCGGTGGGTAGTAGCCCAGACCGTAGTAGTGGTATGGGCTCGGCGGATATGGCGGATACTTGTGATGTGGGTGGGCATGCTGCAGGGGAAGTGGGTGCTGGGGATATTGAGGAAGCGGATGTCCATGATAACCATAGAACGCCGTGGAATTAGGGGCGTGCACAGAAGCGAGAGACGAGTCGTGCTCGACATATGGCGAGGGCGTGTAAGGAGATACGGTGGGCACATATGGGTGGAGAGGGGTATTGGCGCTTTGCTGGGCGAGCCAAGGAAGCGAAAGTCGAGGAGGAAGAACGCGCGAACGGGTGGTCGAGGGGGAGTCTCCACAGCTCGCCTGCCCATTGGGATATCTGACACTGTTGGCAGAATGCGAGGTCTCGGTGACGTGGCTTGGAAGGCCTCGCTGAGCGTGATATGACTCCGATGAGCCAATCGGCGGTGCTACGGATGAGGAGAGTGCACTAGGTGGGGTGAATGGCGAAGTAGATTTTGAGGACGCTTCTATGCCACTGATTGGCGATGCCTTGCGGTGAGCGGCTTCTTCGTCTTCGACTGCGTTATGGTGGGGCTGCAATGCAGGTCCCGTTGAATACACCTCCGTCTGTGGGTAATTCGTGCTCGAGGTATTCGGGTCATCACCGTCAGAGTCGAGGGCCACGACGCGAGGTGGGGCCGTACCGGAAAGTCGCGAGCCAGAAGACGAGCCAACGGTGCTTCTGTACATTTCATCGTACGATGGGAATCTTGAATCCGGGACGTGTAACCTGTGAACGCCTGCAACTACTGGTGACGGCGGAGGTCCAGATCCGAGATCGCGGTCTGTTTCATCTGTTGCACCCACACTCAGCCTGCTCGAATCTATAGAATTGATTTTCACAGGGCCGTCGTTTGAGACAGGCGAGGCGAGATACGTGTGGTCGGCTGTTGCATCTGTGTACCTTATGTCGAGGTTGGGTGAAGAGACATGTAGAATATGACCGAGGACTGAACGGCCATTCAAGCCAGCGACTGCACGAGTTGCTTCGCGAGCATCATAAAAGGTAGCATAATACGTTGTCTATTGAAAAGCTCGTGAGTAAACGATGATGTGAGATGGATAGCGCTTACCGTATTGGTAGAGGGGTCCCGTTGGGACTTGAGGGCGGCGACTTCGCCAAAAACCGCTATAGCAGCGTGCAAAGTGACGGATTCAGGTGGAGGATTGTTGGGGTCGACAGGTACAGCGACGACGCGAAGATTGCCTTCGCTCGTGTTCACGAAAGGTGATTCTCCTGTGGACTAGGAGAGCGATGGACGGTCAGGGGAGCGGGAATTGGGTCTTGGGCCGAAAACTGGTGGCGCACCATTATGAGGTCCTCGGGGGTAATGAATGCAGTGGAGCAAGGTGTATCAAGGCCGAAGAGTGGTTGATTAGATATAGTGCGATAGGCGCGAACAGCATGGCGGAGGTCGTGGAATGAGAGGATGATTACACCCGATTTTGACTGAAAGCGAACAAAGAGGCCTTTAAGATCTCCTAGGCGCTGTACGCACGCCAAAGTGGTGAGAGCTCTGGGGCGACCGAAAAAAGGAGAAGGAATGCCAAGGGGAAAGGCTCACCGAAAAGACCTGAGTAAGCTCGTCGGTGTGGATATTGGATGGAAGGCCTGTGAGGACGAGATATCGAGTTGGGAGTGTAGTGCCTTGTTGAACTTGGAGAAATAGGCGAGAAGAAGGTCGCTCGTCGGTGATGGAGGAGGCGGGAGACGGCAAAGTCGGTGGAGTGGGGTGGTCGTGGTCGTGGGGAGGAAGGACAGGAATGAACCTGGGTTCTGGACGTCTGGCAGGGGTGATAGGGGGAGTCAATGGCTGCGAGTTGCGCATGGCTTGTCTGGACGGTGGAGGGGATGCGAGATCGAGCGAGTTGACATTGGGACGAATATCCATATCGCGAATAGCGTCTGCATGGTACATCTGCGGCAGATGTCGGTAGTGGTCGCTCTCTAAGGAGAGCATTTCCATTTCTCGGTCCGAAGAATGGGCGAGCTGGGAGTAAAGGGCAGAGTTAGTGGAAAGGCAACTGGATCAAGGGGCAAGGGGGAAAAAGGGGGAAAAAGGGGGGGGAGGGGGAAGTGGGAAGAAGGGGTGGCGGAGCAAGAGACTGCGTGGATCATACGTACGCATGTTGTTAGTCTCATAGCGAGTATAATGATGAGTATAATGGTGAGTATAATGAGTAAGTAAACGAGTGCCCAAAGCTGGATGGAAGCTGGAGGATATGAGGTGCGAGATGGAATGGATACACGACTTTTGAGGACTGAGAGAGTTTGATATATAGGTAGATAGAAATGCAAGCTAAGACGACGATCGCGCTCACCCGCTGCGCCGCTCCCTCCCACTCCCTCCCACTCCCACCCCCCTGGCAGCTGCTGTTCAGAATATTCTGACGTTCTGCTCCTCGTCCTACATGTCACAGCGGTCACGTATGTCCTCAGAAATGTAGACAAAATCCAGATTCGCCCACACGACCCCCACGAGCTGCTGCTGTCGATCGATCGATGATTACCCGGTAGGACCGGCGGAAGTCGATAGACGAGAGAACCCGTCCAGTCTCCTAACGAAGCAATGCAATCCTACTCTGCAAGGCCCGGAGTGAGAATGGTGATTATGGTTCTGGTTCTGATAGTTACTCTATAATTGATTGATTAATTATAGTTGTAGTCATATTCGTAATGTTGTATTTTGTATGCACGAACCTACGAACCTGCAAGAAAGCTAAAATCGCGGGTGGATCCCCCTGAATAATGTTGGATTCTCCCCGAGCCGTGACAGCTGGCAGAAAAATGTTTTGCGCTCTCTCTGGCTCTCTGGCTTCTCGCTTCTGCCTAAGCTACGCAGCCCTTTTTTCAAATGCTCCTAACATTTCTTGCATCGTCTTCGGCGACATCCGGACAAGGTACGTTCCAGGTTCGATGGAACATACAATCCTATTTCCTATCCTTAGCGTACTTCTCTCGTGCATCTGACCGACAGATCAATTCTGTCAATCCCGGTGCTTAGCCATTGCCGTGGCCGTTGCCGTTGCCGTGGTCGCGGCAGGACGGAAGACGGAAGGAAGACGGGATGAGCAAAAGCCGTATGCATGCAAACTGCAGGCTACAAGTTACAAGTTACGAGCCACAAGCCACAAGCCACGGGTTACTGCTCTGATAGTATGTGTCCAACTAGTATCTATTCGAGATTCCAAGCCGAAGCCGTCGGGTACTTCTGCTCTCGGATCTCAAAGTCTCCAGCCATCATAGTAAGACCGACTACAGCAGGGTGAAAGTGCTGCTTGATATACGTCGCAAGCATATCAATCCCCGTCTGCGCGCCCCCGCACGTCCACAGCTTCGCCTCCTCATCCACCACCCACCGGTCCTCCGCCGACCACAGCACCTTTGGGAAATGCTGCTTCAGCATCCCAACCACGGCCCTGTTCCCCGTCGCCCGCCGACCGTCTGCGATCCCCGACGCGCCGAGCACAATCGCCCCCGTGCAAATGCTGAACACCACCTTGACCTCGGCGTACCGCGCGCGCACGAATGCAATCTCCGCCGTGCTCGGCTGGTACATCGGCGCCGGGCCCGGGATCCACAGGTAGTCGAGCTTGGGGCACGTCTCGTACGTGTCCGTCGGCACAATCGTCACCCCCGCCGTTAACTTTACTGGCTCAAGCGAGTCGGCGATGTAATGCATCGTCAGGTCGATGCCGAAGGGCCGAATCGGGTCCAGCTGGGGCCCTGGTGTGAGCGACAGGTATTCGTTGGATAGATTGGCGATGAGGTCGACTGGGGACACGTCCTGGAACTGAACACCGTGCCCGCGAGGATCGACTAGGAGGACACCGAAATGGAGGGTCATTTGTGGATCAGAGAAATGGTATGGTTATCGGTTGGTGTTGGTGTCCGATGGGGAGGATAAACACGGCCCTTATATATCTTTCGACTCCTCGGATGCCGAAGCAACGCGTCGACACTTCGGCAGTGGTAAAGCCGTCGGAGACGGTAATGTCCAAGAGCACGCTTGTGCTTCTTCCAATGGACGGGCGGTCACGGGGGGCCCAGAAAGCGTTCGTGGTCCTCGGGGCCTCGGGGATGCACCTTCAAATGTACTGGAGAAGACCTCGGTCCCGAGGACGACGGAGTAGCGTTCATTTTGGTTTCATTAAACGTGAGAAGAACTGAGGTGATCGATATTGACGGATGGCCGCTGAACCTAAACATTGCCGCGCGCTGTGGACAGTCTTTGAAGAGAATGCCCTTTCCCCATATCGATGGGCGCCTAGAACGAGGGACCAAAGTGCAAAAACTTGAGAGTGTGACATCATCAATCCAAATGCATATCAGATAGTTTCAATCGCTAATCTCCCAGCCTCCTAGCCTTGGCTTCACTGTTTGTAAATAGGGTCCTGTGTTTGAAAATTGAGAATAAATACACATGACGAAGGAACACCACAAACCAACAGCGGAGTCTCAAGTTCCCCCATTCGACCAAGTCCAGTCAGATCACATACTAGCTTTGAGATTTGTACAAGCCTCTTCCTGGACATGGCGACACGTCCACTTGGCTATTCACCGCAACGTAGAGTGACGTGTGCTGTTTCATGGCGTCGGGTTTCAGGCCACCTTGGGTGGGCTGAGGTTGTGGTCCCTGGGAGTCCTTGGCAAGCCCTCTAGCCTCTTCACTTCGGACATCATACCCCATCGAAATTCAAACCAAGACCCAATCATCCTTGCCTCAGGAGTAAACCTGCCTCCACTTCCATTTACTCTCTTGCTCATCGCTGTTGTCCATGCGACAGACAATTCTGCGCATCCTTCTCATTCTTCTCAATGCGCTTCTGCCTCTCCTTTCTGCTTCTGTTCCTTTTCCTGTCCCACTCGTGCTAAGGTAGACTGCAATCAAACCTAGCACCCGTCCCGATTAGGACAAAGCAAAGAAGTTGACCTTAATTCTGGGTCGGCCCTTGCCCACAAGAACAAACCATTACGTAGAACTGTAGAATAGATCGAATAAAAAATTTCTATGGTCTTATAAATCTGCGCACCCTCTTCACTGAGGTGAAATTACGGAATGATTGAAATTTCACAGAACATCGAAACAAGCCATTTCCGTGTGATTGCAACCAAGTCAACTTTTTCAGGTTGCCGATTTGTCGCTTTAGTTGCTTTGTTCTATTCAATTCAAGCGGAGCTTAAAACTCCGACCTGTTCGCTCTGGTTGCTGGGGAAATTTTATTTACACATAAAAATGGCTCGAAAATCAAAGAGAGCAATTATCAAAGCTGCCAATCTCAGACGACATGCTCAGAAAATGTCAGTGCCCGCTCCACCCGACCGCCGGGCCTGACCCAATTGATTCATATGCGCTCCGTCCCGCCGGTTTGTCGATGAGCCCAGACCCGTTCTCGATCCTGTAGCTGGTCTCAGCCCTCCGTTGCTTGACTCTG
>Ga0307515_10017190_pt1 | contig 13195 bp, 5 predicted proteins | sample 17_EM_MG_FD_194513 | JGI IMG/M metagenome (GOLD analysis project Ga0307515, IMG submission 194513) | Populus trichocarpa ectomycorrhiza microbial communities from riparian zone in the Pacific Northwest, United States - 17_EM | ecosystem: Host-associated > Plants > Roots > Unclassified | place...
TTTTTCTTATATTGTTGTTACATAATATTTGGCTTTTTCTGTGATGGATTTTATTAAAAAAAATAATGTATTTTCCCAATCTTAACACTGTGCTTTTCTTGTTGTATTTGTAAATATACTAGATTGTTTTTTTTTTAAAAAAAGCCTGTAATGCATACATGTTTAAATCTATATATAAAAAAATTCAAGACAAACATGTTTTTAACACAAATATAATAAAAAAAAATACTAACATGCATATTAATTATATATTCAAACTTGCAATGCACATATAATCAAAGTTATAGCATGCATGCTAATAATAAAAATAACAATGATTAAATTAAAAAAAAATATGGAACTTACTTGTTGAAACACTTTAAAAAAATAAAATTATTACTGTTGTTAATGATGAATTCTTTGTCCTCAAAGCTGTATTACTTCTTATTTATGCAATTAGAATGTTTGTAATATGTTTCTCAAGATTTTAACAGCTCCATCTTAGTTTAGATGCATCTTTAATCAAGATCTCTAAACTAAAATAAAAGAACACAAATATCTCTAGTATGAACCTAAATTTTAGATTTACGAGAAAAAATCAAAGCATAAAAGAGAATGAAAACACAAAAAAAGATGAGGGAAAAAGTGTAAAAAATTCAAGTTATAAACTCTCCATTAACCCTATTTTTATAGTAAATTTTGAAAGCTAAAATATTAAAAAATTAATTTTCACTATTATCAACTTTTGACTAGCCACCATAAATCAATAATTAAATTTACAAAAACCAAGGATTCTTTGAGATTAATTTCTCATTTATCTATAATTTGATTAAATTATGTTAATTAAACAAATTTTCAAGTGCATTATGATATTTATTTTTTTACATATATAATAAACTTAGTTTGAATGACGGAGCATCATTTTAATTTTTTTATGCTAAAAAATATTTTATTTCTAATGATACTAATAAAATAATTATATTATAAAAGAAAGAAATAATGCTATCATTCTTAAATGAAATGTAATTGAGGAAATTATTTTTAGATCATCATCATTATTATCATTTTTTTATCCATGTTAGCTTTTTTATATTAATTTGAGGGGTGTTTAAAAGTGTAGCAATGATTGTTTTTTAAAATAATTTTTTTGCTTATAAATAAATCAAAATAATATATATTTTTAATTTTTAAATAATTATTTTTGATATCAGTACATTAAAATAATTTTAAAAAAAATTTAAAATAAAAAAAATTTAAAATTTTTAAAATATAATTTCATCCACGTTAACGAATAACCTCTTAGTTAAGTTATCGTGAGATCTGATTTTAGATGTTAAAAGCATCTCCATCTTTAATAAAGTCTTACACATGTTTTTCAAACTCAAAGTGGTGCTTTTAAGAGAAAATGATTCTTCGTAACCTCTCTTTGAATAAAGATAACAAAGTGGAAAGCAAGCTCATTTAATGGAATAATTGATAGTTTAGGAACAAATCAACACTCTTTGTATAGAATGAAGGACTACTTTTATACTTATTCGTATTTAATGAATAAATAACGACGATAACTGGCGATGTCAATGATCGCACACAGCAAGCTGGCAACTAATCTCGGACATTATTATCGGGAGAGAGAGTAATTACTAATTAGCGTAAGCAGTAGTTCTCTCTGTCTACAGACACAAGCAGCCAAAACTAAAACCCAAAAAAGTCTCATTTTCTTCGTAGAAGGACCATGTCTGAGCAGCTAACGGAGGAACAGATCGCCGAGTTCAAGGAGGCTTTCAGTCTCTTTGACAAAGATGGGGATGGTATTGTTGTTTTCTCTACACTGTTTTGTTTCTTGGTTTTCTGTTTTAGTCAAGTTAAGATCTACATAGGTTTTTCTCGTTCTTGTTTTGCTACTGACTAATGGTGTGCTGTAGTAGGAGAAGTGTGATGTGGGTTTTGTTTCTTTATGGAAACTTATTGTGGGTTTTGTTCATACATTTGATTTGTTGAAGGTTGATGAAATCAGTTGTTATCATTGCCATGTTGATGGTTTATTTATAATCTTGCATGACTAGTTGTTCAAACTTTCTCAGTTTTTATTTTTGTTTTTTGGTGATTTTGGTAATGGATTTAGGTAAGAGGAGCCATTTAGATTATTAGGTAGCTATGTAGGATGACAGACTCCTGTTATTATTTAGCTTTTGTATGATGTATAGTTTTTTTTTTTTTTTTTAAAAAATAGGTTGCATCACCACCAAAGAGTTGGGAACAGTAATGAGGTCTCTTGGACAGAACCCCACTGAAGCTGAGTTGCAGGACATGATCAGTGAAGTTGATGCTGATCAGAATGGCACTATTGATTTCCCTGAGTTCTTGAACTTGATGGCAAGGAAAATGAAGGTGAGCTTCCCAGAATTATTATTTGTATTCTAGGGGCACAATTAGTTAGTTTTGTTCATGAATGGTTTTCTCCAAAAGTTTCCAATACCATGCTAGAATTATCATGTTCTAATATTTGGATGCCTGTTAATCATGGTTCTGTGCACAGAACTCTAATTCAGAAGCAGTGGATTGTCAGAAACTATAGATATTACAGTATGCCCTTTTATCGGTATTGCGTATCCTATAATATGGCAAGTAATTGATTCAGCGGTTTCCATTGTTTTGCTGGGTCTTACTTCTTTGATTGTTGTTGTTGTTGTTGTTTTGCCATGCTAGCAAGCTTTTATATATGTTGGCTTTCTTTTGTTCTCTAACAATCCAACTGGCATGATTCTTACCTTTGAGGTTTTCATTTGGAGGGCTTTATTTTGTGGAGAATGACTTCCAGAGTTAAGAAGCTTCCAGTTTCCTGTTAACTTGTATATTTTGCTAACCTCCTTTTTGTTGAATTTTAACTTTGGGTGAAGGATACTGACTCTGAGGAGGAACTTAAAGAAGCTTTCAAGGTATTCGACAAGGATCAGAATGGCTTTATTTCTGCTGCAGAGGTAAACACCATATTTAGTATCTTTGATGCTATCTACTTGATTTGTAACTTCATATAGTCACTAAACCTATTACAAACATTGTCTATCCGCTATTGGTATTTGCTGCTCTAGGATATAGTTTTTTCTCCACATTGATGTTTGCTTGACATGTGCAGCTACGACATGTGATGACAAATCTTGGGGAGAAGTTGACAGATGAAGAAGTGGAAGAGATGATCAGAGAAGCAGATGTAGATGGTGATGGTCAGGTGAATTACGAGGAGTTTGTGAGGATGATGTTGGCCAAGTGATGGAAGGCATTTGGTGGATTAGGATTAGTGGTAACATTTTGTGTTTGAATGGGATGATACATGCCGTCTTCAATTTGTGCTCCAGTCGTTTGACTATGATATTCTACTGTTCAGCGTTTTGACAATGCAATATTCTAGTTTCATGCTAGTATGCTTAGTCATATGAAAATAATTCTCTGTGGGAATGGATGTTGGTTTATATCACATGATATATTCATAACGTTATTTGTAGTGTGCTGTGTTCTTGTGACTTCTCTAGTTGTTTTCGCCCGGATGTTAGAATAGAAAATATGTGATCCTTTTTTAGGCAGGGCGTCAGTTGAGCAGACAGAGTTGATCATCGAAGTTAGCAATGAATGCATAGAAGACCTTGCTCTGAAAATGATATGTTTTAGTTGCGCGAACAAATCCTGGTTTATAAAGAGCTCAACTCTAATGTCTTTAATTACCTATTGAAAATGATTTGTTTTGCTTTTTTAAATCTGCAACCAAATTGTCATAGCTTGCCACGACCAACAGGATCGTTCTTTGGCTGCTTTCCCTGTGTATTTGCACTAGGATATCGTCTGTGGGCATTGATTTTCTCTGGGATTTTACTGTATATTGTTATGATCCTCTCGTCGCACTAGGACTCAGATTACAGTAGTGATCCAGTTGAATCCCTCCATTTGAGGTCCAGACCATGATCTTTTTCGATCTTGTCGAAGTGTAATATAGCATTGCCTAATAATGTGAGCTTGGGTAGCTCAGGTTTCAGCTCTGTTTCATCTGTCGCTGTGTGCAAGTTCCTAAGCATGAACACACTGTCCTTTTGTGTTACGTATCTACCCTCGGTCCAATAATTCTGATACAACCATAAGTGCGACAGATCTGCACCAAGGTTTAAAATTGTTAGAATCAAAGCATCTCCTACCCTACTTTGGAACACGACATTGCAAAGTGGCGGTCTAGGGATGAAACTCCCAATAAGAATCCAACTCAATACGAGTGCCAGAGAGTGGCAACAAGGGAAAAAAAATGAAAGAAAAAGAGGTCCTGATCATTAAGAAGAGAAACCAGCTAGTCTAATACTTTAGGGTTTTGAAATAACAAATGGAGACAAATGAGAAGGTAAGGGAAGGGAAGGAATGGAGGAGGTCAGGGGAAAAAGAAAATGATAAACAGTGACAGAAAGTCAAGCTATCATGCACAATTATCCTCCATTCCTAAATCCCCACCCCAAACTTTCTAGAATTTGAAATTGGGTCCTTGAAATCGAAATTGCAAGTATCTACCACCACCACCACTACATTTGATGAATTCAGGGCTGAAACTCTTGAATTTGCTCAAATGAAAGTGAAATCTATATGAGAGAACTCTTACCAACAATTCAGATCACGTCAAAATCATGAGAGAGACATTCAGATCACATCAAATTTGCCATAATTTTGAGACAATTAATTAATTAATTACCCCATCTTGATTATATGTATACAATACATACATGCATCCATATTATTAATTAACAAAGGATTTGCTATATTAAGAAAACAAAATTTGCTTTCAAAATCCCATTTTCTCATTTTGTTGGTAGCCTAATTTAATTTGTCAATATAGCATTTTTTTCTGGAATTCCATGGCATTTTTTTTTCCATATTTATAATAAGATTAAGATGAAAAAAAGAAAGAAAGAAAGAAAGGAGAGGGGATAAGATAAGGTCTTTTATCTAGAGGAGATTGAAGCAAGGATAACTTACAACCAAACATGAATAAAGATAGGAAAAGAAAATGACCCAAGAAAAAAAACCTTCTCCTCTCCCCCCCTCTCTTACTGGGTGGTAAGAGAAGATGCATTGCCAGGAGAAGCAGAAGTAGTAGAAGAAGAATTCTTATGATTATGCATCCAAACTTTAAAAACCTGTCTGCTAACCCCAATTCCTTCACAAAACCTCTCCACTTCATCTTCTTCATCTTTCCTTTGCAACTTCCACCCCAACTTCTCAGCAAACTCCATCATCTTCTCCCTCTGTTCAGCTGTAAACTTTGTCCTAAACCTCTTCTTTCCACTCCTTTCACCTGACTCCACCACCATCACTGGAGGCCTGGAATTCCTCTCATTATTCCCTTCTGCATAGTCCATCATTTCCATCACTACTGTCTCTGAGGATGGTGAGTGCATAATGTGATCCCTTCTGTTGCTGTACGATACTTTGCGGTGGAAGTTGCGGTGGCAACCACAGGCTGCACATTGGAGGGTGGAAAGTGAGGTGTCATCAAGGGTGAACTCACCACATCCATCTGTGGCATAGCTCCCAAGACTGGCTGCATGGTTTCTTAGGCATTCTTTGTATAGATCATTTGTGCTATCACTTTCCATCGTGTTTCTGTCTCTCTATTTTTCTTTCTTTCTTTCTTTCTCTTTAATTTGCCTGTAAATTTGGAGGGTAGTGTAGATGTACTGTTTTGATGTACTATAGTATAGTGTATATAATGGAAGATAGGAAGGAGGGTTTGGATTAATATGATGGTCCTACATGGTTATTATTGTATTTTCATTGATATTTAATGCTACATATATTATATACAGTATGCTTTATTGCTCATCTTGAGAATCTTTTCTCAAACTTGCAAATGGCAATTTTTTTTTTATTTGATGTGAAAATAATGCTTTGATCATAACTTTCTTTCTTGTTTTTTGTTTCCTCTTCAAGCTTTAAATTGCAGAGAAATTTAGTGTGATTGTGCTTAAATAATATTTAATCATCTCGTAATATATCAAAAGATTTAAGTATTTTTCACCTGTATCCAAACTGAAATGAGTTGTCCTCGATCTTGTTGTAATATTTAACCAAAATGAAGGGCTTCATTGTCCCAATAAATTAAAATACAAAACAAGCTTAGCTAAAGGAATAAGAGCCCCCCCTCAATAGTATGGGTTAGTCCAATAATTGACGTCGGGAATGCAGAAGCAAAAGAAAAGTCTTCGTCACTTTCTTAGAGGTTTTCTACAAAAATATCCAATTTATTATTTATTAAAATAGCATCCACACGACTCGTCCAATTCATTCTTCCTTTTTTGGGATCCATACAAAATAATTTTGAAGCATTTGAATGTATCAAAGTTAAAATGTATATAAAGATTCAATGTACATGAAAGAAGTAAAAATAATTTAATGGCTAGAAAAAGAGATGAGATGACATAAAAAGACAAAGAAAAAAGAAAAAATAAAAATACCAAAGACACTTCGAGCTCCGATGATGATAGTGATATAACCATTAGAAAGATTTCAACTAGATGAGTTCATATAAATTATGGAAAGCTATCTTTAAAAATAGTGATGAGTTACACATGCTATATATTTAAAGATGGTGACATGATCACATGCTAATGCTTGACACATGTGTCAAACACAATTTATTTTTAAATATGCTGATGTGAGTTCAACCACAAAAAAAAGATCGATTATAATGTGTATCACATACATGAGACATTTATAGAAAAAAAAGAAGCTTATTGGCAGGTCGTGCATGTAACATGCACCTCTGAAGTCACGCAAGTATAACTTATCCATCGCGTAAATTATGTTATTTTAGAAAATAAGTTTTTAATTGTATTATTTTGGATATCTATTTTTAGCCATTGTGCTAATTATATAAAAAAACTAAAGTTTCATATTTCAAATATTTACATTTGCTACTTCAGTACTAAATATGATGCAATTCATGTACAACAACATCAACCATGCTAGCTACTTAATACGTAGCATTGTTTATTAGGTAATTAGAATTAGTTTTAGTAGTTTAACCTAATTACTAGACAAAGCTTTAGTGGTTGATGTGGTTTAAACCTTGTTATCATCTTTATTATTAAACGTTCAAATTAACTCGAGATTTATTGAAGAGAGTACGTAGTACCATTGATGTTAATTAATGAGCTTCGACAATTCACATCATTAATAATAATAATAATAATAATAAGGAGGAGGAGGAGGATTATATATAGCTGAGAAAGCTATTAATATTATACAAAATTAAGTCTAAATTGCTCATATTGTACCAAAAAAAGAAAATGAAAGAAAGAAAAACAACTCCTATACAAGATCCACAGACCTAATTTGCAACCATTGCTTAAACACACGAAAGGAAACTCTAATAGGTAATGCTGTAGAATTATGTTCATTTCTTTGTAGTTTACGATAGAATAGGCTAGACTTTCAAGGCCTAGATTGTGATAATGGTGCGAGCATGATTATTGTGATGCTAGCGAGAGAAGCTGGTGAGGAGGGTCATAACTCACGGAACTGGCTGCTGCTGCTGCTGCTGCCTGCTGGTGTGGCTCACTTGATGTGTTGGAATCTTGTCGTTTTGGCTTTTAGAGAGTTGCTTTGCTTCCCTTTCAGCACTCAGTGTCCTGTCATTGTTCAATGGCTCACATGTATAGCACAACACTACAAGCTGTAGCTAGCAGTACATTAATTGGGCCCCAAAACAAGAACGAATAGAGAGACATAAAAGAGAGGAGCCATATTCATGATAATAACTTAATAAGACGGAAGGGCAAGAAGAACAATATCATAAAAGACTCTTATCTTGATCATACCATGCATCATATTTATTATATCAACCAGATTGGATATATTAAAAAAAAGATTTTGTCTAGGTTGACTTTTAATCTTATTCGTTCTTTTTAATCCCCCCTTTTCACTAGATCAGAAACAAATCAATGATAATTATTGTGATTTTATTACCATTTTCATCACTTTTATTTATATTTGGGACGAGGGATAGTTTCAACTATATTCATACTATATTTATTATTTAATAGGAAAAAAAATTTAAATACCTCTGCTCTATTTATCAAATTTTGAGTAATATATATATATGATAATAACAATTAATAACCTAGCTATTCATTACCCATAAATATAATAAATATACAAAAAAGCTCGCCCATTGGAGGTTTGTGTTAGTATCATCCTTCGGATTCCTAAAAGTCTCTCTAATGGTATCTTAGATAAATAATATGTAGAGACTTGAATAGCTAGTTTCATCGCTGCATACACAGTACATTTTTAGGGTTGCCTTTTGTCCATGTAAAAACCATCTTGTCAATTCAACATGGCTCCTGCAAGGGTGAATGATGATGATGAGCATCATGTACTTATGTTTTATGCCCTTGATTGTTGCTGAGAGACGATGCAGAAAAAGGAAAGGAAAGGAAAGGAAAAAACAAAAGGTAAAGATGAAAAAAAGATGGCTTTATATGATGCGCATGCTTAATGTCAAATCTGACAATTTATTGTGTATATGGACCATTTGGAAAAAAAGAAAGGTGAAAAAAAAGCCTGGATAAATTGTGTAATTAACACAGGAAAAGAAAGGAAGCAAAATAATACAGGATGCAAAAGTTTTGATGAAATAGAACAATTTAATGATGTCATGGTTTATAAGCGCAATAATTGTGATATTTACCTAAATGTTGATTTTATAAATCACGATATTTATTATAATTTTATCGTAATTTTGAACCGTGACATTTATTAGTAGATTATTTTGAGAAACGACTTAACATTTTAAAAAGTAGTTGGACATTGGCAAAAATAGTCTGATATTTTTGAGAAACAGTTGGACCTTTTTGGCTATTGTCTAATTTTGGGAAAATTTTATGTTTTGAGCCTAAAAAAGTTCATAAAATCATAGTTTTTGTTGATTTGAAATTTAACTTACTTTATGATTTTAGAGAACTAAATTTTTTTTATAATTTTAACAAAATTTGAATGGATTTTTTTCTATATATAAACTATACCCAAAATATCATCCCGTTTAAAAAGACATGAAAACACCACAATAACTCCAATTAACAAATTCTCACATTTCATAATCACAAGTAGCTACGGAATAAGAAAAAAAAAAACATTTTGAATGAATAAAAAATAATTCATCTTATCTTATAGTCAAGTAATCCTAAAATATAGAAACATAAATCATTCATCTATCTACGTCTACGTCATCTACTAGATAATCCAGGCTCATTAGTAGCACGACTGGATCTAGCTCCTTCACTTGCCTGAGTGGCCTCGTTCTTTTCCACGACATCATCAAGAGTTAACCGCTCTTCAAAGGCATCAAGTCTAGTGCGGTAAACATTTAATCACTGAGATGCAATGATGTGAACTTTACTTTTTTCATCAACATTAAGAATATAAGATGCGACCTCTTGACCCTTATGTAGCATGAAACCAACCTAATATTAACAAAACATTAAGGTTAAATTAAAACATCAATACACAGGACCCAACATTTAACATTTCATAATTATGAAAAGATTTGACTACTTACAAGGCTTTGAATCCGCTGGGCATGTTGCTGTACTGCATATATCCAGGTGGTGGAACAAAACATTAAGGCTTTGTACCTCTACAGGATCTCCTTACTAGCATCAGTTGATAGTGTTGCAAATATCTTCTCAATCCACTTAAGATGCATGCTACCCCCCTTCTAATTCAGAAAGAGGGGGTGCCAATCAAAATGATTGCTCGCATAACAAAATCTTATTATGAACACTAGAAGATGTGATTGCCTGTCCATCAATGACCAGTCCAAGCAAAACCGTAGGGTCTTAAAGTGTCGATGTCATCTTTTCATATGATGTAACGTATGTGTCTCACGTCTGCACCAGTGTGTTTGGTATTGTGGTAGCTTTTATGGTTGTGGTTTGAAATTTTTTTTTTTTAATAAAAAGCATTTTTAGTTGAGGTTGATTTGATATTTATATATGTTTGGTTAAAACTGTGGTTAAAATTGAGGTTAAACAAAAAGTAGTTTAATGTATTTGGTTAAGAATGCTTTTTAAATTGAGGTTATAAAATAACTAATATATATATATATATATATATATATATATATATATATATGGTTTTAGATTTAAATATTATAGATTTAACTACTACTATTACATCATGAAATAAATAATACTTTATATAAAATATTTTTTATTGTTCCATTAAACTATCTACAATTCCATTACGTACAAAATTCTTTCGACAAGAACTACAGTTTCCATGATTTTTTGAGCGTGCAATAAAATTAGGTATAATATTATCAGGAATAAAATTGAGATTACAGTGCTAGTGATTTTAATTCACTCTACACTAGTTTTTTGGGGAAAAAAATACTGTTCACATGAGCAGTGCGAGTGAATTTAATTCACCCTAAACTAATTTTTTTTTTAAAAAATACTGTTCACGTGAACGTGAACAGTGCGGAAAAAGAAAAGCAGCCGACTCTCCACAAAAAGCAGCTCCAGTGCGCTTTGTCTTGCCCTGCGTTACAAATGCAAATTTCAATGGGCCCCATGAACAGTAAACAATGTTTTTTTCATTACCAAACATGTTGCGTCTGCGTTTTAAGCAAAACACAGACGCAACCTCCTAAACAAACGAAGTCTAATCAGTGCATGGATCAAACTGTGGTCAAACTTGATGTGGTTTAGACAACTGACATATAAAAAACCTGCATGGAACACATACGGCTGGATCCGCTCATCATGTGTATGGCAATAAATAGTGGTTTTATATTGCATAAAAATTTTAATTGTTTTAATTGTAAGTACACACACATATATAATACCTTTACCAATAAATAAATTAAACATAAATTAAAAATTCATACAATGCTGGTGAATATGTCCTTTGATCAATGTCATTCCTACAACTGCAGGATAGAAGTGTCAGCGGGTCTAGTAGGCATGTACTATGATTGATGCTCTTCATGATCATAGTCATGCTCTCCCTGTTCATAATCATGCCGACCCTGCTCATAGTCCTACTCTCCCTGAATATCATCCAAATATGTGCATGACCTTCTATTGCATCCATCTCATTGTGCAAACGAATTGACATTTGTCAACCACGCTTGAACTTTCATCTACGAGTCTGCTTCAACTCAAGGTCCAGTGTAATCAATCTATTCTAGCCCGTCTAGTAATGGATGGAATGATATGCCATATGTTGATATATAGCTCTGAATCGTGTAATGATCATCAACAAACTATGTGAAGATTCTTGGCACAACATGCAAGAACATGTGAACATGACTGTTGGAATGTTTGCCATTTACCACATGTACATATTTTATCATTCAAATTGATTGCCCGCCTAACTTCTTTAAAAACACCTAGTTTAATAAGAGTGTTGACCTGGAACACTCCTTGCTCGGAATCAAATAATATTATAGTATGATCTCTTGATTTAAACCTTCTCATTATCAACTCAATCTCAATTATAGGAACTAAATCTTACAATATTGGATTTCAGCATTAATTTCACATCTTCGTTTGACCCAACTCAATTTCAAGTGTGACATATTTTATCATTCAAATTGATTGTCCGCCTAACTTCTTTAATAACACCTAGTTTAACAAGAGTGTTGACCTGGCACACTCCTTGCTTGGAATCAAATAACATTATGGCATGATCTGTTGATTCAAACCTTCTCAATATCAACTCAATCTCAATTATAAGAACTAAATCTTACCATATTGAATTTCAGCATTAACTTCATATCTTCACTTGACCCAACTCAATTTAAAGTGTGACATCTACTTTATCGCGTTTATAAAGCACGATATTTAGTAAACATCCATTCTAGAAGTGTGCATGTTCTATCATTCAAGCCCATTTAACTTCTTTAACAACACCCGGTTTAATACGAGTGTTGACTTGGAACACTCCTTGCTCGGAATCAAATAACATTGCGGTATGATCTCTTGATTTAAACCTTCTCAATATCAACTCAATCTCAATTATAGGGGCTAAATCTTATCATGTTGGATTTCAGCATTAGCTTCACATCTCTGCTTGATTCAACTCAATCTCAAGTGTGGTATTTATTTTATCGCGCTTTAAAAATATAAAATTTAGTAAACATCATGTTTCACAAACATAAAAATATTAAAGTATACTATCTCATCAAAATTTTACGTGTTATTTTTTAAAATATTTTTTCAAAAAAACCTTAGACAACAAGTGTTAAATCACTGTCCAATCTTGTTACCTCATATTGATTCTGTTGCTACCAGTACTAAAGGCAAAGTCGGCAAGCATTTTTTTTTTTCAAGTTTCAGCAAAATACTTCCAAGGATTTATTACTTTGTTGACCTCTGTTTCCCATATTAAAATAATGCAGCAATTCTCTGAAACACATGTAATAGATCTGGCCCAGCCAATAGATTTGATTTTCAGCCGCGGTTAAAAAATGATTTTAGTTTAATTTTTTTTAATAACATGTTTTGTTATATGTTTTTTTTTTTAAATGAAATGATAATGTATTGATTTATCCAACCTCTAACTCAAATTTTAATCCAAGCCCGATTTAATAACTTAGTTACAAAAATAATTTTTTTGTTTATTTTAAATTCTTGATTATAAAAATCTTGTGTTTTCCATGTTCTATCTATCTTATAGTTTGCAACTCCTTTATATAATTAGCAATAAAATAAAATAAAATAAAATAAATTATAAAAAATATTGAGAAATTGTTGCCATGAGTTCAATTTTAGGCCTTCAAGGTTTGGAGGGAAAACTAATTTCTTGATTTCTTTTATACCTTTTCATTTGGATTGATATGAGTGTAGACTATGTATATATTGAGCTAGAGGCAGAGGCAGTGATTGTTTTTGCAATGGTATTATATTTTTGAATTTTTTTTATTTTAAATTAATTTTTTTATGTTTTTAAATCTATACTCACATTAAAAATAATTTTAAAACATAAAAATATTAATTTAATAAATTTTAAAATAAATATATTTAAAAAAACAATTATTATTATAATACCAAACACTGCCAATCAAGAAAAACAATTGATGAGACTTGTACTTGTCACAAACCATATCTCAAACAAGATCTTATTTGTTCAGAGAACATCACGGGGATTTAGGGTTATGTGGTCGAAATCATTGAATCTTCTA
>Ga0307515_10017191_pt1 | contig 13193 bp, 11 predicted proteins | sample 17_EM_MG_FD_194513 | JGI IMG/M metagenome (GOLD analysis project Ga0307515, IMG submission 194513) | Populus trichocarpa ectomycorrhiza microbial communities from riparian zone in the Pacific Northwest, United States - 17_EM | ecosystem: Host-associated > Plants > Roots > Unclassified | place...
CACGAGAAGTCCGCTTCAGGAAGCAACTTTAGATCCAGATCCGTACCGTGACGCATGTATGACCACTCGCGGCGTTCACATTGGCGTTGGAGTCAGGCCGTGCGCGCTCCCGATCGTTCAATGAGAACTTGAAATGTCAAAGGTTTGTGTGCCCTCTTCTTCTCACAAAGGCTTAAGACTCACTCTTACTTGGCCCGGGCAAAAGGCGCCTACACCCCAAACAGCAATCTTAGAAGATGACGCGACCATGAGCTTGGAATCGTTCATAACCAACTTGATGCAAATAGGAGTTTCAGGGCACGCGTCAATGTCGACCTTGCAGACAAAGGGCGTCTCCCTCGCTGCCATTGTTGGCCATTGCCGTTTGTAAGTCGGCAATTGGGAGGAACAAAATGCCTGAAGCACGTCAACTCGTTAGCATAGAAACGGACATTGGATAAGCTAGCCAAGACTGACGTCCCGCAAGGAACCAACCGCGGCGGTTGGAGATGGCGAACGACGTCTTGCTAGGATATCCAGTTACATCAATATTTGGTCCTAATTTGGTCCTTGTGTGGACTTGCTTGACAGTGAGAGTCTGTAGGGCGCCCGTTCAGAATATTTGTTGCGCTTGGACACCACGGAAACGTGAACTTCAAGTTCCTTTGACTTCCCCTCTATCAGTCTTCTATCCCACGTTTGCTATGGTATGTTGATCGCGAGGTCACGGTCATTGGCCTCCGGAGGGCTTCCGGATGGCAGGCAGGGTTGGGTCCCTACCACTGCCAGTCACACCTCGAGTAGCTGGTTGTAATGTAATCTGCCATTCGCCGCAGAATGACTATAGTTGGGGCCTTAATATCCAATGCAATCTCAAGAATACCAAGGTTCGTTCACCTCATGACTGAGAAGTTGGTCTGAAATGATGACGAAAGCGGCTGTTAATTGCGATAACGATTCTGCAACAAGTCTTAGTCAGGTCAATCAGAGATTGATAGGCATACTAGAAGGGAGCAATTTCCATATTCCTCTCAACCATTAGGCCTCGTCACTCTCCACTTTTTCACAATAACAACTGCCCTTGGGCCCACTCAGTGAGGGGTAAGAAGCAGTCGAGAGAAGTGACGCCTCGAGATAGTTTGTAGTGCCAATGAGGACGGGTCGTGGAGGTCGTAAACTTCGCAATATGAGCAGGTTATTGCCGACAGAGAAGCACAAGGCCAATGCAAAGAGAAAATAGGGGAAGGAAATGGACCGAAGAGGTCTCATTGTCTGGCCAAGAATACACAGTGAAAGCAGTACGTCGGACGTCCATGGAGCCTGATAATGGGCTCAGATATGGAGCGAAAATGTGGTACTCCGTCTCGCGAGCGTGCATCGGCCAATTTTTGGAAAGAGTGAAAGTATCAGTTGTTATGAAAACTGTTCAGGCATTCGCACGATGTCTAAACAGGTTGTGAGAGTGAGAAAGTGAGGCTTTGGCACTTGCCTAATGCCTAATGCCTAATGCCTCATGATTTACGGCGTCGCGGCAGTGGATCAAGGCCTGTCTTTCGAAAACATTTCTCTTGATCACCGCCACCTGACCATGGCCCTGGTAGTAGTCACCAGTGTACCAAATTACGTTTCGGAGGAGCAGCACCAACAACTAGTCTCGTCCACACCGTCCTCGTTCAGCGAAATCCCGCCGATACTATGCTATCGCGAAGAAAACATCTCGGTCGTCCTCGATCCACCACTGCAGGGCTTCGAGGAGGAAGATGCGGCCACAGGGACATTATATCTCCTCTCTTCGTGAGCGGTGGAATTCTGGCAGCATATTGGTCCACTCACACATGCGTTACAGCGTACTCGTCTTCATGTCCACATCTGGAAAAGGGTTTCAAGTCCCTTATACGACCATCACCTTACACGCAATCTCTCGAGCTGATCTTGCACCTTCGATATATTGCCAACTCGATGAGGCCGAAGCCCAGGAAGAAGAACCTACTCAAGACGAAGAAGCGGAACTAGAAATGCGAGAACTTCGGATCATACCGTCCACCGCAGAGAGCTGTGAGTCATATGCGGGTCTATACGCCGATCATTCACACCTTCTCCAGTGGAGCCTATTTTCGAGGCACTCTCAAGATGCGCATCAATGAACCCAGATACGGACTCTGAAGATAATAGTGAGTTCGATGATGCATATGTCGACGCCGATGAAACCGCGCCACCTGGCAACTTTGAAGTTTTCAACGGAACGGAGGAAGAGGAGTTGAGTGAAGTCGGAAGGGTACGCAATGATTCAAAAAATGCTCGTTTTGCACCGTACTAGACGCCCTTTTCCCCTGCACACTCTGCCCGCAGGCCGCGCTAGCGCACCTCGAATCAATTCTCGTTTATCCTGAACCCGAGTATAGCGATGAGGAGACTGAGAAAGAGCTATCTAATGGAGTTTCATTTTGACTGTTTGAGATCATCTTTGTTGAATTCATACATTCATATACACACATTTGCTCACAAGCTCGGACCCGTTGAACGCCAGTACAAGAACTCTCTGTAGGCCTTACGTGCAGGCCCTGGGATGGTCTGGGACAAATGGAGGAGGAAGGGAGAACTTGTTTGATCGAAGGGCGTCGAGACTTGGCGAGAAGAAGTACTCTCCTCCACGACTGACAACAAACTCACGTGGTATCGTGAGCGGCGTCGTCTCCTCACCTGGGAACGAGCCGATGTCGGCATGATCGTCCTTGGTGGGGTCAAGAGCCAAAGCCGCAGGATCGACGTTCTTCTGGCCGATGATGGGATCTAGTCCAGATACCTGCTTAAGCCTAGGGTTCGAGGTTGGCTTAGGAGGGAAGGTGTCAGTATCTGCCCAACCTATAAATGCGGTGAGTGGTTCATCGCGGGTGTAGAAGTCCACGAAAAGACGCACTGTGTTGAATGAACTGGAAGCCGCTCCCAAGGTTGCTCTGGTAACAGACAAAGGCGAGACCGCGAACGAATTCCGTCTTTTGGTTCTCCCGTTCCTCATCTGTGACCTCAGGACCGAAGGGAATACCGGAACGACTGATCCTGAACTCGTTAAGGACGCTAAAGTCGGCCGGGTTTCTGAGTAGAGCCAGATCCCCACGTGGCATAGTCTTGCGAACGTGTGCATGGAATGGGCACCTAATCTGCGAGTCGATATTCGGGAGGAACGAGAAGTCATTTTTTTTGTTCTTATCTTTGAAAATGTTGGGATCGTCGAAGACTGGGGCCAAGTCAACGGGAGTACCGCTCTTCCACCTCCCGACCAGCCTTGCACCAAGTAGCTCCTTTTTCTGTTCGTGGGTGAGTTCAGGATGACCAGGGACGTTTACTCTGTCTGCCTGGCCATCCAGGAACTGGTCGAATTCGGGGACAAACTGATCCAGCTGTCTAATGACGAGGAACGAGCCATCCTGGGAATCCCATAAGCGAATGCTTGCTAATTCATTATTACTCTCTTACCTTCGTCCAGTCTGGACGGTTTAGCTTTTGCTTATCTGCATCGTGACCGAGGAGTAAAATCCCAGGATCAATGGGGGGCATCGGGCTAGCAGGGGCATCTTGGAGGTCCTCGAGTCCCTTTACCACGGGGTTGCTGATTCCATCTTCGTATCCGAAGTGTTCGCGGCCCTTATTTGGCTCCGGACGAGCCTAGAGGGAAAGGGTTAGCAATCACGCTAGGACTGTGACATGGGGTCGAAGAACTAACTTGTCCGCGAATACGCAGGACCTCTACAATGGCAGCCTCGTTAGGGTCATCGATTTTGAACGCACGTTCGATGAAATCGGACCGCGCTTCGACTCGTTCCCAGGCGTCACCGGTGATGAGTACTACACCATGGATACGTTGTTTGAATTCATCTCTCCAGGCTGGTTCGTAGTGATTTGGGTTATCTCTAGTTGGCTGCTTACGACCAGGGTCGCCGAGGAATTCTGCGTCGGCAAACTGCCCGGTCGTGAAAGGTCCATCCTTTCCAGGTATGGGATTCCTATCCTTGTCTGTAGCTAGATCGAGCCGATCCGTGATGCCGAGTTTCCTGAGACCGGCGCTGGAGAAAGCAATGTTGGTGCCGGTGATTGGGACCAAGCCGTGGCGATGATGCTTCCGGTAGTCATTGATGGTTTTGCGGTCTTGCAAGACATTCTCGCTGGTAGTGATCAAAGGCAACAGATGTTGCGCAAAGCGTTGCCGAAATTCAACCGGTTTACGGATCTGGAAGAAGAGAAAGATCTAGTGGTACAGTCAGAATCAGTTCCAAAATGGTAGTTGCAAAGGAACGGATGTGGATGGGCCTTCGCGTTCCCAACGTACCTGCTGTCTCTTCGGCAAGCCAAATATGACATCGCCTTGGATGTTCTTCAAGTTGAGTGCGGTAGACATGACTGAGGTTGTGGGATAATGGGTCTGAGCAGGCCCTTTATATGGAACGGTGCTGTGGCCCACCCCATGATATCCGGAGTGAGACGGTCCTAGAGGTTTTCCGGAACGGTAGAGCGCCAGATGCTGACAAGCTCTCCAGGGGCGGGCGGATTCTGTATGAGGGAAGAAAGGGAAATAAATAAATCACGTCTCGTAATCGCGAGCCTCAGATTGGATATCTTGCGGCTTTAGCAGCAGCCCTTGAATAAACTTTGAATGAAAGTGAGCGCGCAATAGACGATAGCTCGTCGGTGTTGCGAAATCTCCAGTGCTCATTGGCCATGAACTGTGCTGTCTATGCTTGAGCTAGCGCGCAAGGGCCTCTGGGTTCAAGATAACCCAGACACTAGGGACTCTAGATGGAGCATTGGACGTAAGAAAAGTATGGAAATGGTTCAGCTTAGATCGGTCACGTTGGTAGGTTGCTATCACTCCTTTGGAGACCCAAAGGCCAGCTTCAGCTCAGAAGCGCCGTAGGGAGCGCACAACAGCGCGAACCACGAAAAGGTCCCAGGAAACAACCTTCGATCAAAATCCGTACCGTGGTGCATGGTGTGACCAATCGCAGCGTGCACATTGGCATCGGAGGTCGTGCGCGCTCCCGAATGAGTACGTCTGTGCCAAGCATGAGCGCCCGTTGTGCACACGGGGCAGGAAGGCGCTCTGGACTCGTGGCCGCACAATGCAGGAGAGTGTGACACTATTTAAAGGAGAGAACCTTTCATATACCCGAGCCCGGCCTTCTTCAATCCCCAAAGGGTCCCATGGAAATGGAACATATCCACCGAGTAGCCCTTATCAGGTTCCTCCAACGGAACGGCTCATCAGTCAATTAGTGCCAATTACCCAAGTGCCGGCTCTCACGCCGTTATTGTAGTGGAGAGGGTCACAAGGGGGAGCTGTTGGCGTGGCTTCTTGGCGTTGTTCCTCAGCAGATCAATGAGAATATTGAACTCCGCAATGATGCCGAAAAGTGATACACTCCACTCCCAGGTGACGATGAAGTCTTGTGGGAGCGTCGAAGGTTCTTAGGGCAGTTTAGGAACCGGCTGTGGTTATCCGCCCCACTCCGGAGTCCGACGATGTCGAATCGTTTCATTACAAACGCCAAATGAGCGCGGTATCCGATCTCTAGATGACAGTACTTGCCTTATTAGTCTAGCCAATGATCGGATCCTATCCTGCTACGTGTCTTCTCAAAAAGGCAGAGCCTGACAGACATAGGGCTACACGAGAATTCTAGAAGTGGGCCTCGCTGTTTTAAGTATTTTGGAAATTTGCTGGAAATATCACTTTGATAGCAGACGAGAGCAAGTCCTATCCTGCAAGTCTCCGTAGCGTTTCGGCCAGGGTCAACCGGTGGCATGGGACTCTTCGGAAGACCGATATCACTGTGTTACTTGAACATAATTATGAGAGATCATGCTTATGGGCTCCCTTCGGTGGTACCATTCGTATTACCTCAGGGTTGGAGGTCCCGTCCTCGAATCCGAAGTCTCCTGAGTAGCCCAGGTCAAACCTGATCACGCAATCTCAGCACATCGACGGTCGCGGCAGTTTCTACAACAGCGACCAGACACGCGTCATGGATATGCTTCGATCGCTTGTCGAGACACCCCCAGTAGTACTTCTCTGGTAACAAGGAGCACCCCGTGAATGGGTTGTATGTATTAAGAACGCCGTATTGGCCCATAATGAAGAGTACTGGTCCGGGTTCTCTTGAATACCCTGCGACTCCAGGCAGCATCGGAGAATTGACCAAGGTGTCGGAATTGACAGTTTATATGGGCGTGTTCTCATACACTCGATCAGTTCATCTATGCCAAGTCTCTTGAAGCCTGCACTGCACTCGAGGATGTAGCGTTGGTACTAGTGAGCTTGGAGTTCCGCTTTCCTCTGGTGAAATTCAACTGCCTTGGAAAATGACTAACTGAAATTTTTTCATTAGGGAGAATGGTAGTATTGGTGTGGTGATGAATTTGAATTTACCGCCTCTTCTTGGGCAGTCCAAGTATGATATCGTCTTGTATTGGAACACAAGTCAAGGTGTATTTTCCTTGGTATTAATCTTGAGAGTGGTTGGTAGGTTGGCTTGCGAGACGCGAGCCACTCTTGCAGACCCAGCGCTAGAGATGGAGCGGACGCACGTTCATTGAGCAATTCAAGTCGATGGCCCATCGGCGTTCAGAATTGCCAGTGAAAGAACTACCCAGGCAAGGTATTTGTTCGAAGGGATGTGGTCGAGATCAGCTCACAAAATAGGACTGTTGAGGGCCAGGTCGTTAATGACGAAACACTCAAACTAAATTGAACCTAGTCAATGGTCCTAGTCCGCGCGATAGCTCAGACATCCAGCTAGAGGCGTGCCACGGGAGAGAAGGGCAGATAGACACCATAGGAGCCGTTTAATACAAATAGAGGGTTTCTCATTTCCCGAAACTGAACTAGTTCACTGATCGCGAGCGGGGGTAGGCCAGGGAAACACCGTTCCCGTGGGCAGAGATGGCAGGCTTCCTGATAGCATGGAGCATCAAGGGCTATCGCAGTACTCCCGTAGTAAATTGATCACGGCCGTAAGCCCCACTTTCGGTAAGCGATGGAAGGGTCCAAGTGTAATATTTGTGCTGTGCGCGCACCAGCGTACGAGTGATAATCGCAAGAAAGGAATGCAGGAAGTGTAAAGTCCTTGGGATGAAAGCCAGAAAGTACTAAATCAATATCCATCCTCTGATAGCCAATAAACTACAGTGCCGTCAAGCTCCGCTGTCCTTTGGTTCCTGTCCCTCAGCGGCCTCCCACCTCCGCTAGCGTGCTCGGCCGATGGTTTTCCCAAATCTATTGTCGCGTTCATCATGCTAGGTGAGATGGCCCTTCAGCGGCCCACAAGAAACCCCCCAAGAAAACCGTAACGTGTAGGAATACATTCCTGGATCTCCGTATTGCACTCGGGTCTACTCCTCTCGGTCGGGCGCTGTATGGTTTCAACCTGGAATCCTGCTGCTTCTGCGGCAGCCCTTGATGACTCCGAAATCTAATAATGGGTTGAACATCCCAGGCGTTAGGTTTACACCTTCTACAAAGACATAGAAAGACTTGAAGGGGTCGTGAAGAGTGCTAAATGCTTATCAGGTAGTCCAAGTGATCTTAACGTATAGTCCCCGCCAAGATTTAGGTCAGTAGTTCCATCGGAAGGGCCCCCTTAAAGACTCAAAGGGGGTGAGGATATGTGATCTTATAATAATCCCTCCTTGCTTACATTCTTCACGCTGACACCCAATGTCCTCGTCACCTCGAAGCTGGCTGAGTAGCTCGAAAGGATTTTTTGTAAAATCCTCATGAATAAGGATATTGACCTTGGGGTGTACCTCTGCCGTAGGAACAGCTCTGCGATTGAGGATGGAGACATTCGTGACTGCGAGACGTTGGGTATGTTGTACAACAAGTGAAATTGAAACCCGTCGTCCCTGTGAGGATGAGATACACCTTGGTTGCTAACACGAATATAAATGGTTATCTGATTACCGGCTCTGTCGCCCCTAGCGTTATGAGCCAGAATACCGATGACGTGTAGTACTTGATCCAGGCTGTTGTTGAGACGCCCGTAACTCCGTCGACCACTGGTTTGCTTTATGAGGCGGAAGTGGACACGTCGCGTTTTTACGTGCAACACCAGAATACTCTATATCGACGAGGAGGATGCTGTTACAACCTACAGGCATTTCCACCTGTTACAATGATAAACTGCATCCAGCTTTGGATTCTATTACCAGTTCATGACAGCAAACCAAGCCCAAGACCCATGTTGGCAGCGAACTGACTCCCTCCCAGAGAAATGCCGAGGCCAAAATGTGTACCAAGAGACCACGTAGTGAACCTTGGGCTCATCTGGATCGATGGACTGATTGGAGGTGACCACTGGACCGGCGATGATTCTTCATCCTCCCTCTTAAACCGTGGACGAAGATTACGGTACGGAGTGAAATCATACTTGGTCAGCAAGAACGGGTTCCCTTCGTCCTCCCACAAATCCCGTCTACCGGGCGCATATTTGCGGGAGGTCCGAGCCAGTTGCGGTGTAAGGCAAGCAGCATTCGAGGCGACAAGAGGCGAAGGGTGCTCAAGCAGCCTCCAAAGAGGCCGGGGAAAGATCATCTGGGGTTCGGCAGATCGAAGTGTGTCCTCTTGTCGTTCAGGTGGACTCTCATCTATTTCGTTGGTCGCAACGAGCAATAACGCGTCTTCATGGTAGGCACGACCACAGGAATCGCGTTCGATGCGGCAAGAACAACCGGGTTTGCATGAACGCTTTGGGGTGCGTTGGAGGCGATCCCGTCGAGAAAGGGGAACAATCGTCGGCGGTGGGCTCGTCATGTAAAGACCAGAGAGAGTCAAAGGTGAAGTTTGTACAGAGTTCCTATCCCGAGAGGGCCTTGGAGGCGGTGAAGTGAGTTCCATGGCCATGTCGAATTCCATTGAGGAGCCGTCATCGGATTGTGCGATTGAATAATCCGCAGCGGAAGAGTCCTCGTCATCGGAAGAGGACGTGTAGGAAAAGAGAGAGGTCGTAGAGCCTTCAGTTTGGCGAGGAGTCCGCCAAGCGAGGTTGAGGTGTGGTGGTTCGTCAGAAAGCGAAGGGAGCGAATGGCGGGTGGATTTATTGGGAGGAATGTGTAGATTAATACCCAGACCTAAGGGTTTGAAGGCTGTCGAGACCGTTGCCCCTCGGTGACAGTAGGTTAGGAGCGAAGAGTGCCGATATGCTTGCCTGCGACGGCTAGCAGGGCTGGGTGTCGGAGGACTGTCTCCCAGGTGAATCAGTGTATTGTAGATGATATCCAGTAGCGCGGACGTCACCTTGCATGATTAGGAAGCTGGATCGAGTGACGGCGGTGATGCTTGAGGTCTTTGGGCATGGCAAGGGCATATAGAGGGGGGTCGTAAATTGAGAGCTAAGAGAGTAGTATACGTGAAATCCAGAGACAACTAGTAGTTGAAATAAAGTAGGAAAGCGAGGAGGAAGAAGAGCAGAGCAGAAAAGCAAGGTTAATGTTTGATAGGAGGTGGCTTGCTTTTATACTCGACCACGACCACGACCACGACCACGACGACCACCTGCTGAAACGGGCTTAGTTGCTGAAACCACTGAATGCATGGGAAAGCGAAAGAAACACGCTGCAGCTGGCGCCTCGTCGCCTAGCGCGTCCCAGGGCCAAATCGATGATGGCACAGAACAACTCTTCACTGGATTTACATTCCCCGATCTCCCTAGTCATGTCATACCAGCGCTAGTAGAGAAGCGAACAGTAGAGACAGTTCGATCCCTTGCAGACCGTGTAAAACCTCCGCTAAAACCGACTGGAAACATCTGTCCATATCAAGTCCGCTCATCTCCAACAGCCGGGAAGGGCCTCTTCGCTGCAAAAAAGCTCCAAACCGGTGATCTAATCTTCTCGGAACGTCCCTTGATCGTGACAATGTCCCGCTTCACGGACAAAACGCCAGCGGATCTGGAGCAATGTCTTCAAATACTATGGATGCGTCTCCCCGACGAACATGGAGTGGTACTCGCGACCCTGCACCACTCGCCAAACCCACCACTCCCACTGCAGGACATCGTCTCGCTCAACGGATGGGGGTTTGACCCCCACCCGGGCGCAGCGTACCACACAGGCATCTTCCCGACGTACGCTCGGTGCAACCACTCGTGTGCGCCGAACGCGATGGCGCGCTTCGACCACACCACGTTCGCGATCGAGGTGCGTGCAGTGCGCGCGGTCGCGCCTAGGGAGGAGCTCTTCGTGAGCTATGTCGACGTGCTTGATAGTCGCGCGACACGAGATCAGGCGCTGAGGAAGGACTATGGGTTCGCGTGCCGTTGCCGCATTTGCGTTTGCGGTGCTGGAGCTGAGCCGGACATAACCAATTGCGTAGAGAGCGACGCGCGCCGCGCGGGTATTCGGTCACGGAGTAGCCTCATAGAGAAATACAGGGCGTGGCGGGACAACCCTTCGTCTTTTGCCTCTCCACCTACAGAGATTATCTCTGCGGCGATCGCCTCGGTGGTCACCTGCACGCGAGAAGGCTTAGAGCCATTCGCGTGGCAAGATATCCAGGTGTTGTACATGTGCTATGGCGTGTTGGGTGACGAGAAGAATTTCAAGAAGTGGCGGACGGCGTTTCGCGACTGCTTCTTAGTAAACGTTGGTATTACACCAGAGTACGACGTTGCATGTCGAGAGACTGAGGATCCCACTCGTTGGAAGGACTGGGCGGTGTGGAAGACGATGCATGCGACCAAGGACAGCGAGTAAATAATGGACTATCGATTGCTTTCGATCCTACTTGAACCCGTACAGTACAAGGGATGTAGGACTGAGAATAAGCATACAAACGGGAGCAAGCATGGCACAAGGGTATCTACCTGACCGTTGGAGTGACCCATCGGTGCATTAGAGGTACATCATAAGATCATAAGTATCATACGGGATGAATCAATTGAGACCCTGGACTTGCATCCACTCCGCATTGTTCGTTTTGAAGTCGACACCCTTCTTCTCCCACCACTGCCGAGCTTGTTGTCCACCTCTGAGCGCATCTTCGAGCGCCTCTTCGATGTCCACGGGACGGTACTGGATGGGTAGCTTGCTCCGATCCCACCACTCGAGTACCTTGACGCGGTTGTACTTGGTCGCGCCGGCAAGCGTGTCGGTGTCAAAGATCATTTGCAAACCTGATTGTAGCCACCAGTCGAGGACTTCGACGCGCCCATTGCACGAGGCGTTGAAGAGCGCGTTGCGATCGTATTTAAAGTCAAGTTTTGACGTATGCCACCACTCAAGCACATCGACGTGGCCCGTACCCGATGCACCTTCCATGACGCGTCCGATGCGTAGTGGTAAGCCAGAGTGCTTCCACCAATCGAGGACGGGAATGTGCCCGACCGCACTGGCATGGTCGAGGGAAGCTTCAGAGTAGAGAAGGGGGAGTCTGGAGTGCTTCCACCAATCGAGGACAGCAACGTGGCCATTCCTGCACGCGCCATCGATCGCGTCCTTGTCATAGGTGAGCTTCCCACTGGGGCCGAAACGAGCGAGCCACCAGTCTAGAATTTGGGTGCGGCCGTAGAGGGACGCCTTGGCAGGGAGAAGGTGACCGCGCTCGCCATACTCGCGTTCAAAGTCTGGGCGTTTGTGGGTGTAGAGGAAGTCGAGGATGGAGGTATAGCCAAAGCGGATCGAGGCAAGGGCCGCAGGTTTTGAAAGCGCACCACTGGCAGCACGGGCGCGGGATAAATGATCAGAGAGCACTGCGTAGTCGAGTTCGGAGGCGCGATTCCATTCGTGGGGGCGGTGGAGAGCGGTTGCAATGCCGAGAGCGGTGGAGAGCTCCCAGTCGGCAACATGATCGAGGATGTCTGCGACGAGTTCGATTGGAAGGGAGCGGGCGACTGCGAGGTCTGCGGGGAGGGAGATGGGATTGAGCGAATGAGAGGAGGTGGATTTTTGCAGAGAATCAGGATGGGGTATGGGGAGGATAGCTGGAATGGGATATGTGTCAACATCATGCTCAGCAAGACGGTTTGCGAGTTCAAAATGGGAGCCAGTCGAGGGGAGCCCGCGGAGGGTGGTGAAGAGGACGAGCTGGTCGTGGGTGAGACGCTTGTATGCGTTGAGGACGGCAGCAGAGACGACATATTTACGCTGCATATATTATATCACCCTCCGTATTATCCTTGTCCTTGTCGCAGGCGTCGCAGGCGTCGCGGGTAGTGGTGGCGGGAGGGTAGTTGGTTGGGCTGATATCCATGAGGCTGGGAACAACGATCATCTGAAATCCAGCCTCATTAGTGTGATGCGTCGTTAGTCGGTTGTACCCGGCCGACCACCGGAAGGCTCCAGCCGATCAGGTTTGCCACCCACAAACACTTTTGGACCCTACTTCATCGTCGTCGTCCTCAACGCCCTCAACGCCCTCGATCGCACCCGCCTCAATGGCTACCTACCACCTGCCCGCCCACAGGTTCCGTCACACCCTCCATGACGGTTCCAAAACCCCCATCGCCCTCGTCGCGTGCGGCTCCTTCAGCCCAGTGACCTATCTCCATCTCCGCATGTTCGAAATGGCACGAGACTACATCCGCACTCAGACAAACTTCGAGGTCGTCGCCGCTTACATGTCCCCCGTCAACGACGACTACAAGAAACCCGGTCTCCTCTCCGCCTGTCCGTGGTCTATACCCACCCCAATACCTCGGTACTAGCTTACCTGTACTTTCACGCTCCTAGACCATCGAGTCAATATGTGCACTCTCGCCACCGAACAGACGAGTGATTGGCTTATGTGCGACGCTTGGGAAGGCCTCCAGCCAAAGTACCAGCCCACTGTGATCGTGCTCGACCACATCGATGACGAAATCAACCGTGTCATTGGCGGCGTTGCCACCCCAGACGGTTCGTGATTTCGACCTTGCCGGCGGCTTGGAATTCCTCGCACATTTGAGCTTGAATCTGATTCCATATTCTAGGAGAACACAAGCGCGTCCGTGTCATGCTCCTGGCCGGCGCTGACCTGATCCACACCATGTCTGAACCAGGCGTCTGGTCTACTAACGACGTGAGTCATTCTTCTACTTACTCATGTGCACCCAGCACCCCGGTTTTTGTATTAATCATCTGTTGTTCGGGTCTCTCTCCGCAATACAATTCTCTCAAACTGATCAATTCGCTTCCCACACAGCTCGAACGCATTCTGGGGCGATACGGTGCCGTGATCGTTGAGCGAA
>Ga0307515_10017192_pt1 | contig 13193 bp, 10 predicted proteins | sample 17_EM_MG_FD_194513 | JGI IMG/M metagenome (GOLD analysis project Ga0307515, IMG submission 194513) | Populus trichocarpa ectomycorrhiza microbial communities from riparian zone in the Pacific Northwest, United States - 17_EM | ecosystem: Host-associated > Plants > Roots > Unclassified | place...
CAACACGAGCTCGGCGAGCGCCACCCTGAACGGCTCGCAGACGCTGTTCAACCGCGCCAACGATGTGACGATCTCGCAGGCCGAGAAAGCGGTCGACGCCTACCGCTCCGATCTGGAGGCCTCGGAACAAGACCTGATCCTGCGCGTCTCGCAAGCCTACTTCGACGTGCTCGCCGCGCAAGACAACCTCGCCACCGCGCGCGCCAGCCTGGCTGCGATCTCGGAGCAGGTCGCTTCCGCGAAGCGCAATTTCGAGGTCGGCACCGCGACCATCACCGACACCCGCGAGGCCCAGGCTCGCTACGACCTGGCACGCTTCACGCAGATCCAGGCCGAGAACGACCTCACCACCAAGCGCATCCTGCTCGACCAGACCGTCGGCCGCACCGGCGTCGTGCCGAAGCAGCTCGCGGTGCCGATCGCGTTGCCGGCGCTGGCACCGGCCAACATCGACGAGTGGGTCACGCGGGCCGACGCCGAGCACCCGCTGATCCGCAAGGCGCGGGTCGCGCTCGAGATCGCCAGGCTCGACACCGACAAGGCGCGCGCCGGCCACCTGCCGACGGTGACGCTGAACGGCAGTTACGGTCGCGGCCGCTCGGCCAACGACCTGCAGGTCCCTGGTGGCGGCTTCTCGTACACCACGCCGAGCACGGTCAGCACGGTCTCCGTCAACGTCAGCGTGCCGCTGTTCGCCGGCTTTCAGATCCAGAACCGCGTGAAGGAAACGCTGGTGCTCGAAGACAAGTCACTGAACGACCTCGAGTTCGCGCGCCGCAGCGTTGCGCAGGCGACGCGCCAGCTGTTCTACGGCGTCGGCTCGTTCGCCGCACAGGTGAGCGCACTCGAAGCGGCCGAGTCCTCGAGCAAGCTCGCGCTCGAAGCCACGCAGCTCGGCTTCAAGGTCGGCGTGCGCGTCAACATCGACGTGCTGAACGCGCAGGCCCAGCTCTACACCACGCAGGCGCAGCTCGCGAAGGCGCGCTACGACACCATCATGGCCGGCCTGCGGCTGCGCCAGGCCTCGGGGCGGCTGACACCCGACGACGTGGCCTCGGTGAACGGGTTGCTGATTCGCTGAGATCAGGCGCGCGCGGGGCCGCGCCCCGGGCTTTCCCTGTGCGCGGCGAGGCATCACCCCACGTTTCTTGACGGTGCGCACACGCGGGCTTCACCCAAACCCGGCATGCTGCGTGCACATCGGGAGACGCGCATGTCCAACTCAGCTTCGATGTCCGCGGCGATCGCTGCGCACCGCTTCGGCCTCGGCGAGGCCTCGCTCGACGCCGTCGGCGCTGATCCACAGCAATGGCTCGCCGCCCAGATCGGCCCGGCCGATGCGCCGCGCGGCGACGCGCTGCTGAACACCGCACAGGCGCTCGCCTTCGTCGCCGCCGAGCGCGAGCAGCGCCGCGCCGTCAAGAACCCGCCGGAGGGCATGACCGCCGAGCAGGCCGCCGCACAAGCGGTGGGCGCGCGCTACCGCGAGGTCGCAGTCGCCGATGCGCGCTCGCGCCTGCTGACCGCGGCAACCACCACGCGGCCGTTCGCCGAACGCCTGCAGTGGTTCTGGGCGAATCACTTCACCGTCTCGCTCGCCAAGGGCAGCACACGCGGGCTGGTCGGCGCGTTCGAGCGCGACGCGATCCGGCCGAACATCGCCGGCTCGTTCGAGCAGTTGCTGCTCGCGTCGACCACGCACCCGGCGATGCTGCGCTACCTCGACAACTTTCAATCGGCCGGGCCGCACTCGCAAATCGTCGGCCGCGCCGCCAGGCGCGCCGCGCGCACCGACGAGAGCCCACGCCTGACCGGCCTGAACGAGAACCTCGCGCGCGAGGTGCTGGAGTTGCACACGCTCGGCGCCGAGAGCGCCCGCGGCCCGAACCCGGCCTACGCGCAGGCCGACGTGACCCAGTTCGCGCGGGTGCTCACCGGCTGGCGCGTCGGCTATCAGGATGTCGACCCGGCGCGCAACTTCGATCCGGCGTGGCACGACCCCGGCACGAAAACCCTGCTCGGCAAGACCTACCCGCAAGGCCCCGATGCGCTGCGCATGGTGCTGCATGACCTCGCGCTGCACCCGGCGACCGCGCGCTTCGTCGCGACCAAGCTTGCGCGCCACTTCGTCGCCGACGACCCGCCGCCCGCGCTCGTCGACCGCCTGGCCGCGACCTACCTGCGCGGCGGCGCGCAGCTCGCGCCGGTCTACCGCGAGCTGATCGCCAGCCCCGAGGCGTGGAGCCCGCAGGCGATGAAGCTGAAGACGCCCGAAGAATTCGTGATCTCGTCGGTGCGGGTGCTGAGACTGAACCCGCGGGTGTTCGACCGCGCCGACGCGAAAAGCGCTGCGCAATCGGCCGCCAGCATTGCCACGCTCGGCCAACGCCCGCAGGCCGCGCCCTCGCCCGCCGGCTGGAGCGACCGCGCCGAAGACTGGCTCGGGCCCGACGCCGTCTGGAAGCGCGTCGAGTGGTCGACCCGCACCGCCGATCGGCTCGGCACCAGCATCGACGCCCGGGCGCTCGCGGCGCAAAGCCTCGGCCCGCTGCTGAGCGTCGACACCAGGACCCAGCTCGACCGCGCCGCCGATGGCTCGCAGGCGCTCGCGCTGCTGCTGATGGCCCCCGAATTCCAACGGCGCTGAATCAACGCAGCGCAGGAGCATCGCCATGAACCCATCGTTCAATTCCACCCGCCGCCGCATGCTCGCCGGTGCGCTCGGCGCGGCTGCACTGAGTCCGGTCTCGACGCTGAGCTTCGCCGGCACGGCCGCGGGCCCGGCCAACGGCAACCGCTTCGTGTTCGTGATCCTGCGCGGCGGGCTCGATGGCCTCTCGGCCGTGCCGGCGGTCGGCGACCCCGAGTTCGCCGGCGCGCGCGGCCAGCTCGCGCAGTTCGGCAGCGCACCGCTCGCGCTCGACAACACCTTCGCGCTGCACCCCAACCTCGCGCAACTGCACGCGATGTACGGGCGCGGCGAGATGGCGGTCGTGCACGCGGTCGGGCTGCCCTATCGCGATCGCTCGCACTTCGACGCACAGCAGGTGCTCGAGAGCGGCGGCGCGCGCCCCTACGAGCTCACCACCGGCTGGCTCGGCCGCGCGCTGGCGCGATCCGGCAGCAAGAGCCTGGCGCTGAACACCGCCGTGCCGCTGGTGCTGCGCGGGCCGGGCGTCGTCGACACCTGGGCGCCGTCCACCCTGCCCGACCCGGGCGCCGATCTCGTCGCGCGCCTCGGCCGCATGTACGCGAACGACCCCGCGCTCGCGACCGCGCTCGAACGCGCGAAGGCGCTGCACTTCGACAACATGATGCCGACCGAGACGGCGGGCGACGCGATGAAGAGCGGCCCGCGCGCCGGCGGCAACTTCACCGTGCTCGCGAGCCGCGCCGCCGAGTTCCTCGCCGCACCGAACGGCCCGCAGGCCGCGGTGCTCGAGGTGAGCGGCTGGGACACGCACGCGAACCAGGCGAACCCGAACGGCCCGCTCGCGAACTACCTGCGTCAGCTCGACACCGGCCTGGCTGCGTTGCGCGACGGCCTGACGCCGAGCGGCACCTGGAACCGCACGGTTGTGGTCGTGGCCACCGAGTTCGGCCGCGAGGTCGCGATCAACGGCACGCTCGGCACCGACCACGGCACCGGCGCCGCGGCCTTCGTGCTCGGCGGCGCCATCAAGGGCGGCCGCGTGATCGCCGATTGGCCGGGGCTTGCCAAGCGTGACCGCAATGAAGGTCGCGATCTGAAGATCACGACCGACTTGCGCGGGGTGTTGAAGGGCGTGCTGTCAGACCACCTGCAGGTGGCAATGCAGACGCTGAACAACGAGGTGTTCCCGGGCAGCGGTTCGTTGAAGACGGTGTCGTTGCTGAAGGCGTGAGCGGCCCCGAACGGGACTGACGATCAGCGCCGGTTGCCGAGCGCGAGGATCGAAATGCCCGAGGCGATGAAGGTCGCGCCGGCGCCGAAATTGAGCCCGGTCGTGACCCGCGGGCGCTGCGCCAGCCAGCCCGACAGGCGTGCGGCGTAGCTGCCTAGCACCGAGAAGATGACCGCCGTGAGCACCGCGAAGATCGCGCCGTAGACGAGCATCTGCACCGGCACCGAGCCGCGTGTGGCGCTGCAGAACTGCGGGATGAACGCGAGCACGAACAGGCCGGGCTTCGGGTTCAGCACATTCGAGAACAGCCCGGTCGCTAACACGCGCGAGAGCGCATGCTTCGCGGTCGGCGTGAACGAGATCAGGTTGCGCGCGGTCAGCGCCTTGTAGCCCAGCCACAGCAGGTAAGCCGCGCCCGCCAGCTTGACGACCCAGAACGCGGCCGGCGATGCCTGGATCACCAGCGTCAAGCCGAGCGCCGCAGCGACCGTGTGGAACATGATGCCCAGGCCTGCACCGATCGACGACAGGATGGCCGCAGCGCGCGCCTGACTCAGCCCGCGGCCGATCGCGAGGACGTTGTCGGGGCCGGGCGCGATGATGACGAGCAGCACGGCGGCGAGGTAGGCGGCGAGGATGTCGGTCGGGAACATGCAGGTAGATCAGAAACAACACGCGAGTCGTTGATGGCTGACGCCCGAGGGCTAGGCGTTTGCTGCACCAGGCTTGCGAGCCATGTGTATCGCGACGATACCAAGAGACAGGCGTTCAAACGAGACATCCTGAAACCCCATGCTCGATAACTCGGACGCAAGCCCCTCCGCCGTCGGAAGCCAGCGTGGAGAGATATTCGACGCTTCGAGGGAAATCAGTCTACAGACCGGTGGAACGGACGCTGACGTTCTGGTGTGGTCGCCATGGCGCACCCAGTAGATGGCGTCATGCCGGCCCCTTCAGGAGCGGCCCGATACGCCGGGCCATCCGCAGCGCCGCGCCGCGGTGCTGCGAAGCGAAGCCCAGCGCGTTCCCGGACAAGGCCTCGCGTCGATCCGGCGATCGCAGCAACTCGCTCGCCGACGCCACCGCCGCCGCCATGTCCGCCACCCGCAGCGACGCGCCCGCCGCCAGCGACAACTCGGCGGCCTCGCTGAAATTGAACGTGCTCGGCCCCATCACCAGCGGGCAGCCGCAGGCCGCGGCTTCGATCAGGTTGTGGCCGCCGAGCGGGGCGAAGCTGCCGCCGAGCAGTGCGACTTGCGCGGTCGCGTAGTACAGCGCCATTTCGCGCATCGAGTCGCCGAGCCAGACCTGCGCTTGGAGCGCGTCGGCCGGCGGCGCGTCTTGCCAGCCGCTGCGCCGCGCGAGCGTGAAGCCGGCCGCGCGGACCATGCTCGCGACCTCGTCGAAACGTTGCGGGTGGCGTGGCACGATCACGAGCAGCGCGTCGCCGTGCGGTGTGCGCTGCCATGCGTCGAGCAGCAGCGCCTCTTCGCCTTCGCGCGTGATCGCGGCGAGCACGACGCCGCGCCGCCCTTGCACCTGCAGCAGCAGCGCCTGCCACGACGCGCCTTGCGCGAGCTGCGCGGCATCGGGCGTCAGGTCGTACTTCAGGTTGCCGGCGACTTCGACGGCGCGCGCCCCCGATGCGCGGATGCGCTGCGCGTCGTCTTCGCTCTGCGCGAGCACCAACGCGACGCTGTCGATCGCCGGGCGCAGCACCGCGTTGAAACGCTGGCCGCGCGCGAAGCTCTTCGCGCTGAGGCGCGCGTTGGCGAGCACCATCGGCACATTCGCGGCCTGCGCGGCGAGCAGCAGGTTGGGCCAGATCTCGGTCTCCATCAGCACGCCGACCGCGGGGCGGAACTGCACGAAGAAGCGGCGCGTGGCGCCGGGTGTGTCGTAGGGCAGCCAGGTCTGGTGATCGCCGTCGCGCAGCAACTCGCGGCCGGCTTCGCGACCGGTCGCCGTGCCGTGCGTCAGCAGCAGGCGCATGCCGGGGCGCTCGATGCGCAGCGCTTCGATCAGCGCGGCGGCGGCGCGGGTCTCGCCGAGAGAGACGGCGTGCAGCCAGACCCACCCGGCGCTCGACGCTTCCGCGTAGAAGCCGAAGCGCTCGGCGATGCGCGCGCGGTAGAGCGGCTCGGCGCGCCCGCGCAGCCACAGGCGCAGGATGTACGCGGGCTGCAGCAGACGCAGCAGCAGCGAGTAGATGCCGCGCGCCAACGATTCACGAGGCGAACTCAATGTGCCGCCTCGCGCACCCGCGTCCACGCGGACCAGACCGCATCGGTCGACGGTGTCGGCTGGGCCTCCACCGAGACCTGATGCCGATGCCCGTGCGCCGCCTGCGGCCCGGTGCGCCACGCGGTCGGCCAGTTGTAGATCTGCACGTGCGGCAGGTTCAGCGCCACGGCGATGTGACTCAGGCCGCTGTCGACGCCGATCACACCTTGCACCGCGCCAAGTTGGTCGACCAGTGCGTCGAGGCTCATCGCCGGCCAGACCTGCGCCGGCTCGCCCAGCGCACCGGCGATGCGCTGCGCCCGCGCGAGCTCGACCGCACCCGCGTGCGGCAGCGCGATGCGCCAGCCTCGCGCGATGGCGCGTTGCCCGAGCTCGATCCACGACGCTTCGGGCCAGAGCTTGTCGTCGCGCGAGGTGCCGTGGACGAGCACGAGCGTCGGCGGGCCATCTGCGGGCGGCGCGATTGCGCGCAGACGGAACTGCGGCGGCGACCCGTCGAGCGCATAGCCGAGCGCCGTCGAGGCGAGCACGCGCGAGCGATCGAGCGCGTGAATGTGCGGCTCGATGCGGATCGCGTGATCGACGAGCCAGCGCGCCGGCGGCTCGTGGCTCGCGCCGTCGGTGCGGTTCGCGAGGCCGTAGGTCGCACCCGTCGGCGTGAGGTTCGCGACTCTCGCGATCAGCGCCGATTTGGTCAGGCCCTGCAGATCGAGCACCGCGTCATAGCGATGCGCCTGCAGGCGCGTCTTGAACGCGCGCCACTCGGCACGCACGCCGCTCGTCCACCACGCCTTGCTCCAGCGCCGCAGCGCGCATTCGATGACGTCATGGATGCCGTCGACCCGCCGCACCAGCGGCGCGAAGCCGGGTTCGACGACCCAGTCGATCAGCGCCTCGGGAAATGCCGCGCGAATGTCATGCACCACCGGCATCGCATGCACGACATCGCCGAGCGACGAGAGCTTGACAATGAGAACGCGCAAGGCCGTCGACGCAGAGTTCAGTGTGCCGCCGCCGCGACTTTCGCGTCAGGCTTGACGGCCCGCAGCGCCGCCATGAAGTCGGTCTCGATGCGATGCAGCGCCGCCGCCGTATGGCCCTCGAAGCGCATCACCAGCACCGGCGTGGTGTTGCTGGAGCGGATGAGGCCGAAGCCGTCTTTGTAGTCGACGCGCAGGCCATCGATCGTGATGATCTCTTTCGCGCCCGGGAACTTCGGGTTCTGCAGCAGCTTCTCGACGACGAGCCTGGGCTCGCCTTCCGCGCACGGCACGTTCAGCTCGGGCGTGCTGAAGCTCGTCGGCAATGCGTTCAGCACCTTGCTCGGGTTCTTGCTGCGCGAGACGATCTCGAGCAGCCGCGCCGCCGTATAGGTCGCGTCGTCGAAGCCGTACCAGCGCTCGGCGAAGAAGATGTGGCCGCTCATTTCACCGGCAATCGGCGCCTTGGTCTCGCGCAGCTTGGCCTTGACGAGCGAATGCCCGGTCTTCCACATCAGCGGCTTGCCACCGGCCTTGCGGATCAGGGGTGCGAGCCGCTGCGTGCATTTCACGTCGAAGATGATCGTGCCGCCGGGCTTGCGCTTCAGGATGTCGGTCGCGAACAGCATCAGCTGGCGGTCGGGGTAGATGATGTTGCCGTCTCTGGTGACGACGCCGAGCCTGTCGCCGTCGCCGTCGAACGCAAGGCCGAGTTCGGCATCGGTCTCGCGCACCGTGCGAATCAGGTCCGCCAGGTTCTCGGGCTTGCTCGGATCGGGGTGGTGGTTGGGGAAGTCGCCGTCGACCTCGGAGTACAGCTCGATCACCTCGCAGCCCAGCGCACGCAGGATGCCGGGCGCCGACGCGCCGGGAATGCCGTTGCCCGAGTCGACCACGATCTTCATGGGCCGCGCGAGCTTGCAGTCGCCGACGATGCGGCCGAGGTACTCGGTGCCGATGTTCATGCTCGCCGACCGGCCCTTGCCGCGCACATAGTCTTCGGCCTCGATGCGGCGGCGCAGGTTCTGGATCTCGTCGCCGTAGATTGCCTTGCCCGCCAGCACCATCTTGAAGCCGTTGTAGTTCTTCGGGTTGTGGCTGCCGGTAACCATGATGCCGCTCCTGCAACCGCGCCGGCCCCGCGTGGCGGCCACGTAGTACAGCATCGGCGTGGTCACGGCACCGAGATCGACCACGTCGAGCCCGGTCGACTTCAGCCCCTTGATCAGCGCGTTCACGAGGCTCGGCCCAGAGAGCCGCCCGTCGCGCCCGACCGCCACGGCGCGCTCGCCGAGCTTGACCGCCTCGCTGCCGAAGGCTCGGCCGAGGTGTTCGGCGAAGGCTTCGTCGAGCGCCTCGCCGACGATGCCGCGGATGTCGTAGGCTTTGAAGCTGGAGGCGCTGATTTGCATGGGATGCCGGCAAAGAGAAGCCGGTGAACTGGAGTGCGGCGATTGTAGGGACCGCCCCGCCCGCGCCGCGCAGTGTCGATTCGTCGCGACGGCTGGCGATTCGTCGGGTCGGCAGCCTGCAGCGCCGCGTCCTTCTTACACTGCCGCCCATGAGCCCGCGCCCTGCCCCATCGCCGCTGCCCGTCCCACCGATCCGATTTCGCCCGCTGCGAACACTGCGCTTCGCGCTGATCGTCGCGGTCGGCTTCAGCCTGCTGAACTTCGCGGTCAGCTCGAGCCACCCGAGCTGGCAGAGCGCCACGAGTTGGGCAAGCGTGTTCGGCAAAAGCCTGGTGTTCGCGCTGTGCATCAGCTTCACGATCGACGCCTTGTTCCTGGGCGTGCAGCGAGTGCTCGGCGAGCGCGTGGCCAGGCTCGCGCCGCGGCAACGCTGGCTCTACTACTGGGGCACACCAATCGTCGGCTGGTCGATCGCGATGCCATTCGCCATCTGGTTGACGGGCGTGAGCAAGGGCGTCGAAGGCGACCCCGGCTTGCGCGCCACGCCGCTCGGCGCCCTGGCCTTCACGTTTCTCGTCTGCGCGATCTTCTTCGGCTTCTTCGCGGTCCGCGCGCGCCAGCTGCGCGCCGAGCGCCAGGCCGCCGAAGCGCAGCTGCGGCTGCTGCAGGCGCAGATGGAGCCGCACTTTCTGTTCAACACGCTGGCCAACGTCGTGAGCCTGATGGAGGCCGACACGCCGCGCGCGAAGGCGATGCTCGAGTCGTTCACCGATTACCTGCGCGCCTCGCTCGTCAGCCTGCGCGAGCCCGAGCATTCGCTGGGCGACGAGCTCGACCTGGTCGAGGCCTACCTGCGCGTCGTCAAGGTGCGCATGGACGATCGGCTGCACTACCGCATCGAGGTGCCAGCCGAGCTGCGCGCGCTGCGCGTGCCGGCGCTGAGCCTGCAGCCACTGGTCGAGAACGCGGTCGTGCACGGGCTGGAGCCGAGCATCGAAGGCGGGCAGATCGTCGTCACCGCGCAGGTCGATGGCGGTCGGCTCGTGATCCGTGTCGCCGACGACGGCGTCGGTCTTGGCGCGGCACCGCGCGCGGCTCGTGCCGGCAGCGGCAACGCGCTGAACAACCTGCGCGAGCGCCTGCAGCAGACGCACGCCGAGCGCGCCAGTCTCACGCTCGAAGCCGCAGCGCCGCACGGCGTGCTTGCCACCCTGACCCTGCCTGCCGGAGCCCCGCCATGACCACCGCCCTGATCGCCGACGACGAACCGCACCTCGCCGCCTACCTGCGCGCGCAGCTTGCCGCGCTGTGGCCCGCGCTCGAGATCGTGCAGGTCGCGCGCAACGGCGTCGAGGCGGCCGCGGCGATCGCCACGCACCGGCCCGACCTCGCCTTTCTCGACATCAAGATGCCGGGCCTGAGCGGGCTCGAGGTGGCGCAGGGCATCGATGGCACGACCCGCGTCGTCTTCGTCACCGCCTACGACGAGTTCGCGGTGCAAGCCTTCGAGCAGGAAGCGATCGACTACGTGCTCAAGCCGGTCAACGCGCAGCGGCTTGCGAAGACGATCGAGCGCGTGCAGCGCGCGCTCGCGGCGCCAACCGGGTCAACGGGCGAGGACGCACGCCTGGCGACCGTGCTGCAGCGCCTGCAACCGAGCCCGCAGACAGCGACCCCGGCGCGCCTGCGCTACGTGCGTGCGAGCCAGGGCGAACTCACGCACCAGATCGACGTGGCCGAGGTGCTGTTCTTTCGCGCCGACGACAAGTACACCTGCGTGCAGACGGCCGCCGGCGAGCACCTGATCCGCACGAGCATCGCCGAACTCGTGGCGCAACTCGACCCGAATCAGTTCTGGCAGGTGCACCGCTCGACGCTGGTCAACCTGCACTTCGTCGCCGGCACACGGCGCGACGAGTTGAGCCGGTTGTTCGTGCGCCTGCGCGATTTCGGCGGCGAATTGCCGGTGAGCCGCGCTTACGTGCACCTGTTCAAGGCGATGTGAGCAGCCGCGCCGGCAGGTGCAGGATCGCGCGCAACAGCGCGAACAGCGCGCCGAAGGTGATGCCGACCAGGCGAAACGGCAGCGAGATCAGCCAGACGATCGGCCACAGCACGAGTGCCAGCAACGCCAGCGGCCAGCACAGCACGAACAGCAGGCACCAGACAAGCAAGGCGAGCAGCGTTTTCATGGGGGCTCCGTGTGGATCGTCGCAACGAGCGACGAAACGAATTCTGGCCCTTGCCGTGTCGCACACCAGCGGGCTGCGACGAACTGCAGCGTGGTCCGCACCAGGCGCAGCCAGCCCCGACCACGCGGGGCGCTCGCCTCAGTCGAGGCGCGTGGCCAGGCGGCGCGCCGTCGACCCGAGGTACTCGGCCAGGCCGCGGCTCAGTGCCTCCGCGGCCTCGATACTGAGCTCCACCGGCAGCACCGCGCCCTTGTCGAACAGAAGCTGCAGCCGCAGCTTGTCGTCGGAGCTTGAGCGAACCACGGCCGCCGCGAGCGCGTCGAGCGCGGGTTCGAGCTCATCGCGGGTCGCCCGCGCCTTTGCGGTGGTTGCAAGCAAAGCGAGCGCCATCGACGGCGCCAGATCGGTCGTGACAGCGATTTCCAGCTCGGTGCGCTGATTGAGCAGCTCGGTGTCGGCCCGCACGACGATCTTGCTGCCGTCGGTATGCGGCGCGACCTCGGTGATCCGGTGAATGTGAATCTCTGCGGGAACGACGGTTTTCATGGCTGACAACATCAGGTTGCGTCATGAAAATCGTAACGGGCGGCGGCCGCGGCAGCGATCAGCGAATTTCCCGGCCGCGGTGTCGAAATCGTCCTACAGGGGGCGAGCGCATCGCTGCGCGCTACGGCCCCCGTCAGTTCTTCTCGGCGAGCTGATCGAGGATCGCGGGATTTTCCAGCGTCGACGTGTCTTGCGTAATCGCCTCGCCTTTCGCAACCGAGCGCAACAAACGACGCATGATCTTGCCGCTGCGCGTCTTCGGCAGGTTGTCGCCGAAGCGGATGTCCTTCGGCTTCGCGATCGGGCCGATCTCCTTGCCGACCCAGTCGCGCAGCTGCTTCGCGATCGCCTTGGCTTCGTCGCCGGTCGGGCGCGAGCGCTTGAGCACGACGAAGGCGCAGATCGCCTCGCCGGTCGTGTCGTCGGGCCGGCCGACGACTGCCGCTTCGGCGACCAGCTCGGTGCACGAGACCAGCGCCGATTCGATCTCCATCGTGCCCATGCGGTGGCCCGAGACGTTCAGCACATCGTCGATGCGGCCGGTGATCGTGAAGTAGCCGGTCGTCGCATCGCGGATCGCGCCGTCGCCGGCGAGGTAGTACTTGCCTTTGAAGTCTTCCGGGTAGTAGCTCTTCTTGAAGCGCTCGGGGTCACCCCAGATCGTGCGGATCATGCTCGGCCACGGCTTCTTGACGACTAGGATGCCGGCGGTGCCGTTCGGCACATCGTGGCCGGCCTCGTCGACGATCGCGGCGTCGATGCCGGGGAACGCCAAGGTGCACGAACCCGGCACCAGCGGCGTCGCGCCCGGCAACGGCGTGATCATGTGGCCGCCGGTCTCGGTCTGCCAGAAGGTATCGACGATCGGGCAACGACCGCCGCCGATGTTCTTGTGATACCACTCCCACGCGGCCGGGTTGATCGGCTCGCCGACCGAGCCGAGGATGCGCAGGCTCTTCAAATCGTAGCGGTCAGGGTGCACCGCGGCGTTGCCTTCGGCCGCCTTGATCAGCGAGCGGATCGCGGTCGGCGCGGTGTAGAAGATCGTGACCTTGTGGTCCTGGATCATCTTCCAGAAACGGCCCGCGTCGGGATACGTCGGCACGCTCTCGAACACGATCTCGGTGCCACCGAGCGCGAGCGGGCCGTAGGTGATGTAAGTGTGACCCGTGACCCAGCCGATGTCGGCAGTGCACCAGAACACATCGTTCGGCTTCAGGTCGAAGGTCCACTTGGTGGTCAGCGCGGCGTGCAGAAGGTAGCCGCCGGTCGAGTGCTGCACACCCTTGGGCTTGCCGGTTGAGCCCGAGGTGTAGAGCAGGAACAGCGGGTGCTCGGCACCGACCCACTCGGGTTCGCAGGTCGTCGGCTGGCCCTTCGTCTCGTCGTGCAGCCAGTGATCGCGCGCGTCGTTCCAGCCGATCTTGCCGCCGGTGCGCTGGTAGACGATCACGTCCTTCACCGACTCGCAGCCGTCGAGCGCGAGCGCTTCGTCGACGATCGCCTTCAGCGGCAGCTGCTTGCCGCCGCGCAACTGCTCGTCGGCGGTGATCACCATCACGGCGCCGGTGTCGGCGATGCGGTCGCGCAGGCTCTGCGCCGAGAAGCCGCCGAACACGACCGAGTGCGTTGCGCCGATGCGCGCGCAGGCCTGCATCGCGGCCACGCCTTCGACCGACATGCCGAGGTAGATGATGACCCGGTCGCCCTTTTTCACGCCGCGCTTCTTCAGCGCATTCGCGAGCTGGCAGGTGCGTTCGAGCAGCTGCTTGTAGGTGACCTTCGTGACCTTCGCGTCGTCGGCCTCGAAGATCAGCGCGACCTTGTCGCCGAGACCCGCTTCGACTTGCCGGTCGAGGCAGTTGTACGACGCGTTCAGCGTGCCGTCCTCGAACCATTTGAAGAACGGCGCATCGTCGGCGTTCAGCACCTTCG
>Ga0307515_10017193_pt1 | contig 13192 bp, 6 predicted proteins | sample 17_EM_MG_FD_194513 | JGI IMG/M metagenome (GOLD analysis project Ga0307515, IMG submission 194513) | Populus trichocarpa ectomycorrhiza microbial communities from riparian zone in the Pacific Northwest, United States - 17_EM | ecosystem: Host-associated > Plants > Roots > Unclassified | place...
CCATGGGTGAGGACGATGGACAAGAAGTCGTTCGAGCAGCACTCTTGTGATAGTCTGCTGAACGTCTAGAACCTGTTGGTCTGCGGTAGGAGAGCCGAACAAGTGAAGGATCGCATAGCTGAAGTAATGTGTATGGCTATTAGGCCAGCGTAGCTGATTGGCTATCGAACTGATGAAATGGAAGCGGGCCTCGGGACGGAGTTCCTTTGCTAGCCTCTCGAGCAGCCTGGCAGGCGGAGAGGTGGCGTTAAAAGTAGGTCCCTTGGCACCTTGGATGGCAAGAGCAGTCGCACCAATGTACAGGACGATCGCATTCAGAAGAACTGAATCAGCTGTCATTGGCACCAGTTCAAAGCCAGTAATTCTCTGTTCGGGGAAGTACGTCGCTTCGCAGATTTTCTCAATGTCTTCTGCATTTTGGTCTGTGGTTTTTAGAAGGTTGTCAATCGTATCTTTGATCCCAGCCTGACGGATAAGTCCCTCGAAGTCACCTCGAATGGTCGGAGCCTGCCTGATTTCCTCAAGACGATCGACTTTAAGGCCAGCAGTGAACGGATCGGGCATCTCCAAGATCGTGGAAGGGTAGGCACTGACAATGAGGTTCCGGAGCTGTGTGCAATGCATCGGAATACTATTGCAAAGGCGGAAGTGATTCTCGGCAAGGAACTCTGGATAGTCATGGTGAATGACTAACAGTACTCTTAGCACACCACGATAGAAGTTGAGTGCAACGAGGGAACCATCAATTGGCTTCACAAGCTCGCCGGTGTATTTCAAAAGGGCCTCCATGAGCTGTGTGTAGAGGTCCCAGCGCTTGTCCTTAGCAACTAGGTCTGCGCGATTATCGTCTAGAAGAGCCGGGATAAAGATTCGATGCGCGATAAGAGCTAGCCACGAGTAGGAGAACCCTGAGAAGTATCTGGGTTGCAGAGCTAAGAAGGCCTTCCCCAAGACAAGGAATATGTCTGTTTTGAATCCTGCGAGAGAATTGTCTTTGGACGCAACATGCAGCTCGGAGAGAATGACTGAAAAGAGTCGGAAGAAGACCTTTTGATTAAAGCGTTCCATCCGTTCGCGATAGTGATTGCATAATATCAATATCACTATAGAGAGGATAGAGTCCAGATACTTGGCTTTGCTCTCTTTCACCGCGTTATCCTCCTCAGCTTGGTAGACGACGAGTGATACAATTAATCTGCCGAGTGCATCCGCGTTAACATATGCGTGATCCAAGTTTCCATATGGGAGTGACTCTTCATGTTCATAGGAGTTCACCGACGCATCAATACAAACACGGAGAAATTCAGTCACGTCCGCTTGAGTCCTCATTACTTTCATCAGGTGCATTTGATAAATGAAAGCAGCAATCGACTTCTTAGGAGTGTCCGGATACTGGAGGTGAACCCATTCATCAAATATGTATTCTAGTTGATCTTTCTTGCCTGTTGGTGGCGGAGTCTGAAGTGCCTCATCTGCTGGGAGTACTTGTAACTTCGCAACAACCTGTTTTCCAACTTCAAGGTCAGGGTCTTCCGACAACCATTGGGTCAGAGCTTCGATTGAGAGTGCAAAGTCAGCGCGAAGGGCACTTGGATGCTCATTCAGTAATATCTCGTCCATAAGGTTAGAAAGAAACTCCACTGCAGCAACGCTGCGTCGTTGTACTGCTTTCGCAATGGTAATGTTGATACGGTGAAGGTCCATAAGCCCGACAGAGATAAGGCAAACAATTACGACTGCATTGAAGACTCTGTCATCATCAATTGTTGCCAACCAGACGATAACTTGTTTAGAAGTCCCGAGAGATAATTGGCACAGATTGGCTAGGAGCTGTGTCATGACTTCAATCTCCAAACGCCTCTCTGACTCAGAAAATATGTGGCTAGTGACTTTACCAGCGACTGCCAACGCTAGATGCTCCTTCTGAGGTCCAGAGTTCTCAATTGTAGCTATGAGCTGCTCGAAGAGGTGATGAGTAGGTGCCGTGGGGTGCAGGTCCTCCACATGTTCTTCGGGCGCTTCCCTGGCTGATCGTTGTAGGTCATTTAGAAGTTCTTCAACCCGGTGAGCGCGATCGGGTATCGAAGGCTCGATGTAGCCATTAAGTTGTTGTGGAGTTGGTGGCACATGAGCAGAGGGAAGGTTTTGTAGGCGCGGCTGTTGTTGTGCGGTTTGTCTTGGGACAGCAGGGGGCTCCGCCGGAGTTGGTAGACTAGGCACAGAAGAAAACTGATCTTGCAAAACATCCGGTACCTGTCGTCCGCTATCCTGCGATGCGCTGTTTGTGTGAGGGATGATTCCCCGCGACTGGCGTCCGAACTCTTCATAGATAGCTAACTGCTCTCTATTGAGACCACCTGCTGTTTGCTTGTACGGTTCGGGAATGAAAAATGCCCAGTTACTGATGGAGGGATCCTTGAACGGCTCGTTGGGACGAGTGGTACGGAATAGTCGGCGTAATCTCACTCCCTCTTCAATTTGCATATCAATTTCTGGTAAAGACTGCATTTCGGCAGCCTGCTCAACCATGTTGCACACCGTATCGAGGTTGTCGTTCACAAACATGAGAACATGGCCTTCCGGAAGGGCCTGCTCGGGCAAATCGCGAGCCATAAGCCGGATATTATTCATGATGCTCATGCGCAACGGCTCTTTGCAGGTGACCAGAGCTAAGGCTCCAGATAGGGCCTTGACGACGGTGTGTGCGGCTTCTCGCAGTCGATTCTCATCAGGCTCCATGGCAAAGTCCTTTGCAACCAACTGAGATGTTGATATCGCTGCAATAGTAACCGAGCGCTCCACAACTGGAGCAATGATTTCCTGAATGGCTTGCTGGGCTGCAGAAAGGAAAATCTTGCGCAGCGTATTCTGTGCAACAAGATTACTTCCAGAGGGAGGATAAATTAATTGAGAACTGAAGTCTGGTAAGGTTGCGGTGATTGCTGCGGGAGAAAATCGTTCACTTGGGCCACGTCCTCGGTTTAGACTCATGATCGAGAGGTCACTGAAAGCTTCCATACTGTCCGGAACGATGGGAAGGAATTCTTCGTCGTGTTGAGGTCTGGCACGAATGCTATCAGATGGTTCTATGGCTTTGTAGTCAAGATCTAAGCCTTTGCAAAGAACCTCAATCTCGAATTTCTGGTTGAGCTTGAGCTCCGCGCAGTGATAGAGCTCGAGAAGTACACGAACAATCTCCATCAACCAAGGATTTGGGGGTTTGAAAACTGTAGATTTTGCCGCTTGCACCAGAACTTTGCAAGTGAATGGAATGACAATCAAAAGGCGGTCTGTGTCATAGCCTTCAATCAGCAGGTCTTTGAAGGAGATGTTCCTGAACTTGATCGGTTTGTCTCGGGCAATAGTCAAGGAGCCAAGCCATCCCCCAAGGTTCTTCAAGTGAGTTCGCTCGGTTGATGAACTTGATATTGACTCAGAGTTGAGCATTCGGATGACAGCAACATAGGTTTCACGGAGAACCTCTGCCCAAAGGATTTTGTCATCAAACAAACCCAACATATCGAGATAGAGTTGCTGAAAGTTTGGCTGCATCTTTGCTCGCTCCTCTACAAGATAGCAGGCGAACCACTGACGGTGTTTGTCTTCGAGGGCTTCCGTAAGGTCTTTGATTTTATCCTTGAGGTTGCGCTCCGAAACGTTGTTCAAAACAAAAAGAACCTTGTCCTGGATATCTTCATCCGGCTCCTCGTACAACTCTGGCCGCAGAGGGGGGTCAACATGAAGGCAAGTGAACTTGGCTACGGTAGATTCGGCGGCAAGGAAATCCTCTACGTTGGCGCCGTTTGCCATCCCAACGCCATTCTGAGATTCGCCGTTCATTTCACCTAACTGTCGTCCAACTATTTCCTCTGCCTTCACCCAGATCTCGGTTCCTTGAAGGCCTGGAACTGTTAGAAGCTGGTCGCAGAAACTAGGCCACTCTTGTAGTCGGTTAGAAAAGTGGAGTAGTGCTTGAAGGCCGAACTTGTACATGGAGTCTTCGGGTCGATATTCCTGGACTGCTTCAAGCACCATCGCCAGGCCCACCTGGAGTGCAATTCGTGAAAGGAGACTGTAGTTGATAATGCCGCCGAACAGAACTGCAGTAGTTGCCAAAGCTTCCAATGGGTATTCACCAAAGCAGTTGTATTCATCGAAAAGGCCATGAATCATGCAGGCAAAAAGGTCTTGCTCGGAAGGATCTTCAGATGCTTTGTAGTTCTGGAGTACGCCGATGATATCCCTAACGTCGCTTTCACCACTATACATGTTCTTATAATGTTCTTGCATCTTCTTGTCGGCATCTTCCGGAAGGCCGTTGCCATCTTTTCCATTTGCATCAATGATTTCGTCAAGCCCTTCGCCGTAGTTGATGAGTCGTGGGTAGGCTTGTATGCAAGACCTTTGAAGTTGCACGAGCTCCGCATCTGGTAAACCGCATTCTTGCAAAAACCCTAGCAATGGATGGACTGTTTTGACGGCCAGTGGCACAGTAGTGGGCGGGTGTTCTCGCTGACTCTGTAACTCAAGGTCGGCCTTCGCTAGAAGGAAACGAGTTAAGATTGTCCTGAAGATCCCTCCGACTTGTTGAAATGTTTGCTGTGCCCATGCTTCAATATCGAAAAGGCCCTGAGCGTGCGCCTGTGCCGCGAGGTCAAGGCTCAGATCATTGCTGACAGCAATCAGTGTTTCGAGCCAGCCGTTGGATTGAGCATGTTCCATTATGAACAAAAGGGTCATTTGGTCAAGATTGTAAGCATCAATAAGTCTTGAGATGAGCCACTGGTTATCCTGGTTCCACAGACCGTAAAGCACAAAATTGTAGTGAGGAAGTTTCTTGGTCAGGAAGGGGTAGAACAGTTGCTTCAAAGCCTGATCCTGGAGTCCCCCCCAAGGCTTCGGGACAGCCGCAGCGGAAACAACAAAAATGTCTGTATTGGCGTTGATAACTGACTCTGGAATTCCGAGATTTTGAGCGGTGTTATAGGACTCCTGGGACCGGAATATCATGCTAAATAGCGCAGTTGTTGCATCCAACGAAACTAGTGGATGTCTAGCAGCTTGCTCTGCGTAAGTCTTTACTTCGTCAGAGGCGTCGGCGAACAGCTCGGTTGTAAACGCCTGCCGCAAACGCGGTATCTGAGACGCGTCCAACTCCTCCGGAGTGCACGAGAGAAAAGCAACCATAAAAGATAGCTGGGTCAGCTCATGTGCCCAAGCTCCTCCCCACAACAGCTGGATATCAAAATTCTCATATTCGTTTGCCAATGGTAATAGAGCTTGATATAGAGCCAAAAACTGTTGCTTTGTGACACGAAGACCGTCTCGATCGAAAGCATGGATCACGTCCTGCCAGTCGAGACGTTGTCCAGCACGGTGCTCCCGAAGAGCTGATACGAAATTACTCGCATTGTAAGCCTGGCCATTCTGTGTGATGACCATGAAAAGGAGAACGCAAGCCACTTGCTGATAGCTGATATCTCTTGTTTCCGCCAACGCGAGCATATCCTTGCAAGAATCTAGCGTTGCCGTTGCTCTTGGGCCCGCTCGTTGCACCATTTTGACCAACGAATTTTGGGTAGCATCCGTGAGCTCGATGAGATGCAGTGCTGCGCTAATCTCTGCTGGTATCGGCATACCTAGTTTCTGGTATCTTAGATTCACTGCATATAACAGTGAATGCTTATTGTCGTCGTTCCAATCGCGAGGAGGGTCCTGAATAAGTCGGTCGATCACAGTGGCTAGGAAATTCGATGGTAACTCGTCCGGTCCGTCAAGATGCGGGTGGGCGACTGTCATCATGAAGTCCTGATAGTTGTTTGAGAGAATGGCATCGGCTAAGTAGTGTTAGTCCGGATCACAGCTATTAGAGGCGCGAAAACTCACCCTTAGTTCGGAGGTCAGACTTCGAAGCGGACTTGAATGCAAGCGCTAGAGTAGTCTTCGCGACAGGATCTAGTTTGAAGTGCGCCATGAAGGTTGAGAGATCGAAATCACGGAACAAGTCTCCTTCTGGTGTGTCGACAGATTCTGCGATCTTGGATGCTTGTTGAGGATCATGCCTGATTTTCTGCATTTCACTCACTAGCAAGGAGTAGCTTCCCGAATTCTCAGAATTCCTTCCAGCTCCGGGGAATATCTGGCCAGCGTTGCCCTGAAGCAAGCGGCGCAAGTATTTTGAGAAAACCTCCATGCCGTTGGAATCGATCAACTGAAACCAAGGGTTAGAAAAATGCGGCGAAACTTAGCACGAAGCGAGAATTTGACCAACCTTTCGAATCTGATCCGCCTGCGTCTCCCACTTGGCTTTATCCTTGTCTTCCTTTATAGAACCGAATTGACTGAGGAGTAAGAAGACTTGTGCGATGACGATTTTGGACAAAGATTGACCGGACGGGGCAGACGTGGGGTTTGTTGTGGTGCTGGGCGATCCGACAGCACTAGATTGTGAAAGTGAAGGTGATGCGCGAGCTAGCTTTGTGGTTCCTCCGCCGCTGCTCGGAGCACCTCCACCACCCTGCGATGCGGTAGGCAAGGCTGCGGCGGAGGAAGCCAGCTGTGAGGCGGTAGGGGGCGCTATGGTTCTAGATCGGGTGGCGGACAGCAGCTGATTCGAAGGAGGCTGCTGTCCCGCGTATGAAGGTGAAAATGGCGAGGAGGTCGAAGATACGGAAGAGTTGCGACTCGCGACGTGTCGAGACGATGGAGGAGGGAGCGATGGAAAAGTGGAGGTGAGTGGAGAGAAGCCAGCGCGTGATGGGCTGCTGGGCGAGGGGCTATGGCGATGTGAAGAAGTGAATGCGGTGGAAATGGGAGTTAAAAGACGTCCGCTCTGGTGCTGACTTGAAGAGCCCCAGGGAAATTGCTGGCTCATCTAGACAACCTTCCCATCGGAGGCGCGTCAGCGGCTGGTGAAGGTGATGAGTAGGCGTAAGATGGAGGAGTATGCTGAGGTGGTGGTAGTGGGAGGTAGATGAACTGAGGAGCCCTCGTTGCGCTTGCGGCTCTCGCGACACAAATGCGGTCTTGGTACTTTGGGGAGACCGACGCTTTGGCACGCAGCATCCACACCCAAAGGGATATTCAAAGCATTCATAGCGGGCAGTCTTAGGCCTGCATCATCAATTATCACGCGTAGCAATGTATCTATATCGCACATCGACCGGACTGGCGAGCACTCGGGCGTTTCCAGCAGTCTGTGACGAAATGCAGGTCCCTTGCTGCTTCGTATCGCACCTCCGTCCACAAAAACAGGTACATATACGGAGTGCTTCACAGGTGGACATGTTCTCGACATCGCATCTACAGCCGATACAGCAGTAACAGATTATTTGCAAAATGGGTGATAAGAAGACCACTGGTTGGGCATTGCTACAAGTGAGCTGGCAGCCACGGGCAAGCATGCATCTCGCCGACGGGCTCACGCTTGCAATACGCAGAGCAACCCCAAGTATATGATCTCTAAGCAATCAACCGGTCTCAGGCACATCTCGGCTGATTCGACAATAGTTAACGGTTAGATACTAGCGAAGGTTTGCTGGTGAAATTTGGTGAGAGAAGCTTTCGTTGCAGTAATCACAGTGACGGGACTTTCAGACACGCTTGAAACGGGGTTACCTGCGCCAAGGCTCGTTGTCCCGAGAGACGGATTCTGTGTTTACGGCCTCAAATCCCTGCCCCTCTTCTCCCTGCTCCATTCCACCACCACCGATACTCCATACCATCGTTAATATTGCAATATCTAATTGTTAACCACATCTGACTGAGAAGTCTTCCCTGACCTGCCCAAGGTCTACGCAATCACTTCGTCGTGGCATCCACAACAAGAAAACGTAAACAGAAAGGCGCAATGCCTGGGGCTACCGTCTCGGAGCCGCCTTCAGTGTCGCTATCATGTATTGCAATCGCATGTCCTCTCTGGGATGTAATACTAACTCTTTATAGTTGCGAACAACTTCTGGGGCAAAGATGATGCCGGTGTTGGCCCGCTGCTGGAGCGTCTGCACAATGCCAAAGTCACCGGGGATGAATTGAAGACTTTTTATACTGGTATAAATACTTTAATGCTATCAAACCATGATCGCTTGCTTACATATCCATAGCTCGAGGAGCCATTGAAGAAGAATATTCCAGGAAACTTCTCAATCTTTCCCGCAAACCTCTCGGTTCCTCCGAATCCGGCACCCTACGGATGTCCCTGGATGTAGTCCGTGCCGAGGTGGAATCTATGGGGAAGGCACATCAGAACATTGCTGCGCAGATGAAGAGCGAACTGGAAGAGCCGCTGGCGGCATTTGCTGGTGGAATGAAAGAGCGCAGGAAGATAGTACAGTCCGGTATTGAGAAGCTGCTCAAAGTCAAGACGCAGCAAACAATAGCAGTAAATAAGGTGTGCGAGATGCCTAAAGCGATTTGCTCTGTTGCTAAAAAAAAACACTAGGCTCGAGATCGGTATGAACAGGACTGTCTGAAGATCAAGGGATTCCTGGCACAAGCGCATATGGTTATGGGTCAAGAAGAACGAAAGAATAAAGCAAAGCTTGAAAAGACCCAAATCCAGTTATCAAGCACAAGCAACGACTACGAAGCGGCTGTGAAAGTATTAGAAGAGACCACAGGCCGGTGGAACAGAGATTGGAAGGCTGGGTGCGACGTTAGTATACTTTCCCGGACATTATCGCTCAGCTAACATGATGTAGAAATTCCAAGATCTCGAGGAGGAGCGGATAGATTACATGAAGAGCAGTCTTTGGACATTTGCTAATATCGCATCGACTGTCTGCGTAAGCGATGATGCCGTTAGTTCTCGCAGTGCCCCTTTTCAGCGAGCTGTATCTAACTCACATTGCCAGGCATGCGAGAAAATTCGGCTCTCACTTGAGGATTGCGACGTAGAGAAAGACATAACCAATTTCATCAAGGAAGCCGGGACTGGTCAAGAAATACCTGATCCACCAAAATTCATCAACTTTTGCAGGGGAGACGTCAACGACACTACATCAGAAGCATCGGATGAAGGGAACTACTCCGTAGCTCAATTCCAACGGACGATGAATCCAGCTTTCCGGACTTCATCGCCTCAACCTTCCGTTTTTGAGTCGCACCATGATCCAAGCAATCCCTTGGTCCGAGAGTTGGGTCTCCCTCAGACTGTTTCAGCAGAGGAGCCATTAGTACAATCACGACAACCCCAACACCATCCACAGCCACAGCCCCAAGTCCGGCAGCGGGCACAAACGCAACCGCAACCGCAACCGCAGCCGCAACCACAGGCGCAACCACAGGCGCACCCCCAGCTACAGCCTCAGAAACAGCAGCAGCAACAGCATCAACCGCAGCGACAGCATCAGCCGCAGCAACAGCACCAGCCGCAGCACCAGCCACATCACCAGCCACAGCAGTTGCAGAAGGCCTATCCATCAAGAGGACCTCAACCAGACCCACGTTTGATTCAAGCTCAACAGCAAGCTAGACAACAACAGGTTAAGCAACAGTATCAGCAGAGCCAATATGGAGACGTGCCTAAAGTGCCGCACAATGACTACCCAATGGATGGAATGACGCAGTTCTGCAAAATTGGGGCTCCCTCCGAACGTACAAACATCCCTAGCCCTATTCGTCCATCAAGCAGGGACTCTCACAGCGATTACTCTTTCTCGAGTATTGAACCACCAAGTGGCTCTAATTCTCCAGGGAAACCAATGGCTCCGTCTCCAGTTCTAGTTCAAGCTCCAGCCCCAGTCCAGCCTCCAGCTCCTGCTCCAGCCCCTGCCCCTGCCCCTGCTCCAGCCCCAGAACCTGTCAATGATGAAAGGCAAATACAGAAAAAGAGGAGTGGATTTTTCCAAAACCACAGCCCATTCCGGAGGAGAAGCAAACATGAGAGAGAAGCCCCAACAGCGTCAATTAAAGCACCAGGGAGTCGGAATACTTGGGCTCCTTCTTCTAAGAGAAACAACAATGAAAACATCAGCCCAACCCGGCAACAACAGCCATATAGCTCAGGCACCCGTGGCTCAATCTTAGGAGGAGAAGCACGCTCGACAAGCCCTGAGCCTGTCGACCCTCGTGCAAACTTTCAACTGAATATTGGCAATAACGTTTTTGACGTTGCCTCTCCAGATGCCAGCAAGCAACCCCAGGCGAAGAGTAACGAACGGGAAGAACTCGACCCTATAGCCCAAGCCCTTGCGGAACTTAAAGGGGTCACCAAACAGTCCTCCGTCCGTATGTCTGCGGACCGTTATCACGGCCTGGCCACACCGGCACCACCAGGTACACCTGGGACATCCTCCACGCCGGTGCGAGGCGTTCCTACGCCACTCACCAACAGTGCTCTTAGCGCAGCGCAGCGTGGTACTCCTCCACCCTCTTACGACCAACCTATCTCCCGCCTAGGCGCACCCAAGCCCGCTTTCACATCGCGCCAGATGCAGCAGACAACAAAGAAATACATTGAACAGAAAACTAGCATGTTCAACACCACCTCTCCTTCGCGCACCTCCTACGAATCCCGTCCCTCTAACTCTACCGCTTCCAACTCTCGCCCACCTACACGTAGCACTGGTCAGAGTCAGGAGGTGGTTCGCGCAACTTCCCCAGCTCCACCTCGTGCCACGAGCCCGAGGCCAGGCCTCTACTCCACTCCATCAGCCCAGGCACCACAAGTACATCGCGCAGCCTCGCCAAATCCTTATGCTATTTCTTCTGCTGGCGGACGCCCGCGTGCGCAATCCTCAAGCCCGATCAAACAATACGGAGCCGGGAACAGAGACTCCTGGTCCTCGCGCGGGGGTTCCCCAGGCCAAGCTCCTATTCCACGCGCTGCTTCCCCCAACCCGACGTACGCAAACACGCGCCAGGTACAAGCATCGGCACCGGCAACTAGGCCAGCGTCTAGGGCTGTGAGTCCGGCACCTCAAATGCGACAGCAGCAGTCGTATGACCAGCCAAGACCCGCGTCTCGAGCCATTAGCCCAGCACCCCAAATGCGGCAGCCACAGCCCTACAGCCAGTCAAGACCTGCGTCCCGTGCGATTAGCCCGGCGCCCCAGTTCCGCCAGCAGCAGCCGTACGAGCAACCCAGGCCTGCGTCCCGGGCGGTCAGTCCAGCGCCTCAATTCCAACAGCCGCAGTCGTATGACCGGCCTGTATCCAGGGCTGTGAGTCCCCAACCTCAATTCCGACAATCGCAATCCTACGACCGGCCAAGTAGCTCAAGGGGAAGCGATATGGCGCTGCAACTCGCGCCAGCTCCCGGGAGTGAGAGAGGCGAAGGAAGCGTGTATGGGGGAAGTCAACGCGGCAGGGGTGGCAGCAACGCGAGACCAATGAGCGTATACTATGCTGGCAGTGAGGCGGGATATAGCAGTGCCGGTGGTAATGGAGGGGGGCAATTGAGTACGAGGGTAAGAAGCAAGAGCGTTGCGGAGCCTAGGCAGTACACGAAGGAGGGACGAATGATTTTGCATTATTGTGCGGTTTCCCCCTTTTTTTTTCACTTTTGCCCTGGAAGACTCTGCTAACGCAAGCCTAACCACAGCCCGCGCGATGTACGTGTACCAAGCCCAGATTCCTGAGGAACTCAGCTTCGCGAAGGGCGACATTCTCGCAGTGCTCCGTCTGCAGGACGACGGCTGGTGGGAGGCTGAGGTAGTCGGGAGGAACGGCCGGCCGGGTCTGGTGCCCAGCAACTATTTGCAGAACTGCTGATATGATTGATGCGAGAACGAAGCGAGAAGTTGATATGTTTGTGGATTGGTATGCTTTTGGAGCGTTTGGATCTGCACTCCAGGTTATGGCATGACTTTTGATACATGATACACCTTCTTGTTTCTTCCCTTTTAGGGTTTGGGCTGTTACTTGCATTCGCTGAACCAGACTTGATTCTGTTGACTTTGGATTGCATGAATTGGGTTTGTAACATATCTTCTAGCAACGAAACTTTGTGCATTCCAATAACTGGCGCTCTGCAAGGCTGTGCTGCGTTTCATAAACTCAGAATTACATAGGTTACGGGTTGCTATTAACATTACGTTAAGGTTGAGCATTTCGCCACTGTAATGCCGCGCATTCTCTCATTAAGCCCATCTCCCTCCATCAAGTCCATTAAGTCCATTAAGTCCATCAAGCCGTTTCTACCTTCAATCCTAGGCCTCGCCATCCTTCGCCGTCCTCCTCCCTCATCCTTCGCACCTCCTCCGTCGCAATCTCCCTCCCCTAAACCAACACCTGCACCAAATCGACATCGGCGCAGCTGCTCGGCGCAGGATAGTCTTCCGGGGTGTAATATTTGTATCGCCAGAACAGCTGAGGGGCATTATGCCACCAATCACAAACTGCACACAAAAAAGTCAGTAAACCCCCAACCCACATTCTCTCCCTCATATCCCACATACCTAACCAACCCCCCCACTGCGTCCTATCCGCCATCACCAACACCTTCTCCCCGCCACTCTCCGCAAACCCAAACCCCTGCACATTCCCCTGTCCCGCATTCACCTCCACCTCCGACCAGCCCGCATACGGCTCATAGCGGAAATTAAACCCATACGGCCAGTAGTTCCCGAGGTCGAACTCCTGGAACGCGCCACCCGCGGGGTCGGTGGCGTTGAGGAAGCCAGCAATGGCCCAGCTGCGGTTGGAGGCGAAGAGCGGGTCGTTGAGGCCGGCGCCCGTGTGCGAGGCGTAGAGCCAGAGGCCGGCGAGGTGGGCGGGGAGCTTGGCGTTCGCGGCGGAGACGGGCTTGAGGCGCGTTCGGAGGTGGTAGAGGGGGCCGGTGGGCGTGAGGGTGGGCGTTGGGGTTGCGCTGGTGGTGGGCGTGGCTTTGGGGAGGGCGAGGGCGAGGAGGGGGAGGGAGAGGAGGGTGATGAGTGAGGGTTTCATAATTTTTCTAGGTTTAGTATTTTTATTAGACGTAAAGGGTGTTTTGAGGTTGAGGTTGCAAAGTAGCGACAGAAAGACGAGGTTGTCTAGTAACGATTGAACAGGGATTGTCGTTAGAAGCAAGCGAGTGAATATCCAGAAAGGATGTGAAGTAGTTGAGAGGAGGGAAGCACCCGGAATATATACTTGATCAGATGGCGTGTTGTCGTTCCCCGTCGTACGACGATCTGTTAGCCACTACTACATTTCCAGAAGTAGTCACTAGACGGTGAGCGGTTTATTGCTGGTTCAAAGTACCCCCAGTCTC
>Ga0307515_10017194_pt1 | contig 13192 bp, 10 predicted proteins | sample 17_EM_MG_FD_194513 | JGI IMG/M metagenome (GOLD analysis project Ga0307515, IMG submission 194513) | Populus trichocarpa ectomycorrhiza microbial communities from riparian zone in the Pacific Northwest, United States - 17_EM | ecosystem: Host-associated > Plants > Roots > Unclassified | place...
TTATGGATATCGTTGTAAGTATTATAAAAAAAACGGCGTTTAACTTATTGAGTATCATAATTTACTTCATAATGGTGGTGTAATATATACAGCCTACTATGCATTTTGTGTTAATTTATTATAAATACAACAACGGTAATTTGTTCAAAAACGTGGCTAACTAAATTTAAATCTTGTTTTTATTGCAATTAATGGACAGATGACGACAGATTTTCTGTAAAAAATCCTTAAAATTGTCAGATTTAATTCCGGCCTGCTTCAATCAGCCTTCAGGGGTTAAATCAGCATAACAATTTTGCAAAAACCGGGTTATACCTGGTGTAATTAATTTCAAAATACCTCTTGCAGGGTATCATACTAAGATGGCTAACAGCGATAAAGGTTCGGGAACAACGGTTGATGTGGTTTTAATAGGCGCGGGTATTATGAGCGCTACTTTGGGGGTAATGCTAAAAGAATTACAGCCCGACTTAACTATCGAAATTTTTGAGCGCCTGGATGTCATCGCTTCAGAAAGTTCGGCCCCCATGAATAATGCGGGTACGGGTCACTCCGCTTTCTGTGAACTAAACTACACAACCGAATTGCCGGACGGCACCGTAGAAATAAAAAAAGCCATCAAAATTGCCGAACAATTCGAGATAAGCAAAGAATTCTGGACATATCTTATCGATAAAAAATATATCCCATCGTCCGAAAGCTTTATCCGCAAAGTACCGCACATGAGCTTTGTTTGGGGGGCCGATAATGTAAATTACCTAAAAAAACGCCAGCAGGCCCTCACTAAACATCACTTTTTTAAAGGGATGGAATACTCTGAAGATAAAGCACAGATTAAAAAATGGATTCCGCTGGTAATGGAAGGTCGCGATGAAAATGAGACGGTAGCGGCTACATTCATGGATATTGGTACCGATGTGAATTTTGGTAGCCTTACCAGTAGCTTAATTGACAATCTGAAACAAAAACCAGGCGTTAATGTAAGCCTTAACCACGATGTTACCGGCCTTAAACGCAATAACGATGGCAGTTGGCTTGTTACTGTAAAAGATAAAACAAGTGGTACAAAAAGAAAGCTAACCAGCAAATTTGTGTTTGTTGGCGCCGGAGGCGGTGCTTTGCCATTATTACAAAAATCGGGCATTAAAGAAAGTAAAGGCTTTGGTGGTTTCCCGGTGAGCGGACAATGGCTGGTTTGTACTAACCCTGATGTAATTAAGCGCCACGAAGCTAAAGTTTATGGTAAAGCATCGGTAGGTTCGCCGCCAATGTCGGTACCGCACCTGGATACCCGGATGATTGATGGTAAACGCGAACTGCTGTTTGGCCCTTATGCAGGCTTCTCGACCCGTTTTTTAAAGAAAGGATCTTTACTCGATCTGTTTTGTTCAATAAAACCCAATAATATATTACCGCTGCTTGCCGTAGGCCGCGATAACTGGCCGCTAACCAAATATCTTATCAGCCAGGTAATGCAATCGCCCACCGACAGGCTTAAAGCACTACAAGAGTACTTACCAACTGCCAGGGCCGAAGATTGGGAACTTGACATTGCCGGCCAGCGCGTACAGGTAATCAAGAAAGATCCTAAGCACACCGGTGTACTTGAATTTGGCACCGAAGTAGTAACATCGGCAGATGGCAGCATTTCGGCCCTGTTAGGGGCATCGCCGGGTGCCTCCACATCGGTACCCATTATGATACAGCTGATTGAACGCTGCTTTAAAACCCATATTAAAACAACTGAATGGCAGGAAAAGCTAAAACAGATGATCCCTTCATACGGGCAATCATTATCAAATGATGAGGCTTTGAGCGTTGCTACGCGTGAACGGACGAGTAAGGTTTTGGGGCTGGTTTAACGGTGCTATGTCAAATAGTTAAACAGGCCAGAAGACTAAGGTTTTATTGAGAGAATTAATTTTGCTTGAATAGATAGCCATATTATATCAATAGCTATTTTATTCATAATTGTTAGCCTCATCCCTATAAAATTTATAGACTGACAGATCTAAACGATTTTTACCAAGGGCCTTATCAATTGCTTCTATCCTCTTCGACCTTTCAATATCTTGTATTATTTTAGTTGGAGTAAGCTGATCTATTTCAAAGGCAATAACTTTTATCGTTTTTCCAACAAGGTCGTCTGGCAGTTCCAGCGTTAAACTATTCTTAGTCGATTTTAGAATTGTCCGTATCATGATATCAAATTTACAAAAAATCACGTCACTATACTAACGTAAATGTTGAACATTGCCAGCGTATTATTGAAACGACACCGCCGGCATATTGCTGTTTACCGCTGTTTCTTTAACCTTAAAATCGGCCGGGTGGCCAAGGATAACGGTTTTAATTAAAAACGGAATTTTAACGCCTCCATTAATTCCCTCGTAATTGCCAAACTCCGTTACCGAACTCGCGGTACCATCAATCACCTGCTTTATTTTAAGGCCTGTTTTTTGGCTGTAATAGTTTTTAATTACAGCACCATCAACAACATGAATGTCAAGTTCATAAGCCATATCGCCGTTTACCACTTTCATTGTTGAATCAAGCGACACCGCGTTTCCCAACTTTTCATAATCAAGCTCGGGGAAAGCTTTGCTCTTTTCTTTAAGCACTCTTTTGGCCACATCATCCAAAGGCATTTCATGGTTTACCTGCTGCACACTTATATTATCATTATTAACCAAAATATGACTTAATACCAAGTTGTTATATGATGGTACAGTAATTTGCTGAAAATACATTCCGGGTATTCGGTACCTCGAAACCATCTGCACCTCGGAGCCCTGCACGCTGGCCGCTGCCGAAACCTGCAGGTCTTTGATGTTTTTCAGCTTATCAACCCCGCCAATAGCATCAAGATAGGTTTTGATTACACTGCCGGCAGTTACGCCGGTTGGAACCGGCAAACCACTGAACGAATTATTTTCGGCGTTTACATCCGGCAATTTATGGTCGGGGTCGATAACGGCCAGGGTTATTTTCGATGTGGATTTATAAGGAAAAGTCCAGGTACCGCCACGCTGCCATATTTCGGCAGGCAGTTTTACAATGCCTGTTTTGCCATTTTCTTCTTTAATGCTGATGGTTACCGGCAGGGCCATCTCTTCCAGGTTCTCTATGGTAATCAGCGCGCCTTTCGCAGGGTCGCCATCCTGGTAGGCAATACCGCTTATGCTTTGGTCAAGTTTCCAGGTGGTAAAAAACCATTCGTTCCAAAACCAGCTCAGATCCTCGCCGGCTGCGTTATCCATGGTGTGGAAAAAATCCCAGGGCGTTGGATGTTTAAAAGCCCAGCGTTTAATATAGGTGCGAAACGCATAGTCAAAACGTTGTTCGCCCAAAATTTGTTCGCGTAAAATGGCAAGGCCCAGGGCCGGCTTATCATAGGCCGCGTTGCCCAGAAAGCTCTCCTGTATTACATCCGGAATGGTCATTATCGGCTCAGCATCGGCACTAAATAAACCCGATGCAGCTTTTTGCTCATCTACCGGCTCATAATATTCGCCTTTATTAAAAACGCGGGTATCTACGTTGTTCAAAAAGGTATTAAAACCTTCATCCATCCAGGCGTACTTACGCTCGTTTGAACCTACAATCATCGGGAACCAGTTATGGCCAAACTCGTGATTGGTAACTTCCCAAAGGCCCCCGGTTTTACTTTCCCATCCGCAAAAAACAATCCCGGGATACTCCATCCCTCCTACCGTACCGGCCACATTGGTTGCTACGGGGTATGTATACTCAAACCATTTATCCGAATAAAGTTCAATGGCAGCCTTCACATACTCTGTCGACCGGCCCCAGGCATCGTTACCTTTTACCTCGGCAGGATAAACCGATTGTGCCAAAGCTTTTTTGCCGCTTGGCAAATTAATGCGCGCTGCATCCCATACAAACGCTTTTGATGCCGACCAGGCTACATCACGGGCATTTTTACAGGCAAAGTGCCAGGTAAGCATCGGTTTTTTAGGATGGTCGTTACCGCTCAAAACATCAGCCTCGTCCTTTATCATCACTGTTTTATCGCTTGCACGGGCTGCGGCCAGGCGGCTCATGATAGTTGGCGTGTAAACTTCGGCGGGGTTAAGCAGTTCGCCCGAGCCCGTTACCACCAAATTTGAAGGCGCTGTGATGGTATAATCAAAGTTACCATATTCCAGGTAAAACTCGCCGGCGCCAAGATAGGGCAATACATTCCACCCGGTTACATCGTCATAAACCTCCATGCGGGGGTACCATTGGGCTATTTCGTATATCCAGCCATTTTTGGTTTCCAGGCGGCCCATACGGTCGGTACCGTACTTAGGTATCTCGAAGCCATACTCCACTTTAATCTGAAGCTTACCACCTGCGGCCTTCAACGAATCTTTAAGCTTTATTTGCAGTCGGGTATCGGTCACCAGGTAATCAGCTTTGGTAGTTTTGCCGTTTTTAATAATGTAAATGGCTTTTATTTCATCGCCTTTGGTATAGCTGCGGTTAGTAAAACGCCCCCCGGTAACCGAGCTGGCAGCTTCGGAGCGCGAATCCTCGCGGTAAATATTCTGATCGTCCTGCAGCCATAAAAATGTTAAAGCATCGGGGCTGTTGTTGGTATAAGTAATTAACGCAGTACCGTCAAGCCGGTGTTTCGCGGTATCCAACGTAACATCAAGCTTATAATCGGCACGGTTTTGCCAATATTTTGAGCCGGGGGCACCACCGGCATTCCTGTACTCGTTGCCTTTTTCGGGGTAAAATAATGGATTGAAAACTTTATGCTGATCGTATTTTGCGCCCTGTTGATCGTCGGTTTGAGCGTAGCTTAATGTGGAAAAAACACACAGAAAAACAAAAAGTATTGCTTTACAAAATTTCATGAAGGCTTTATTTATAATGACAGGCAAGTTATGCAAATATTTCCAAGTGCTTTTAACGTAATAGAGGCTTTACATATTGCACAGCCTCACCTAAATTAGCCTCACCCAACCCTCTCCAAAGGAGATGGCAAAAAAACAACCGCAATCATGCAAATCAAAAGTCCTATCCTTTGGAGAGGATTTAGGTGAGGCTTCCTTTGGAGAGGGTTGGGTGAGGCCGAGTCTTAAAAATCATTATACCAACCATTCCCTATTTTTTATATTTTTGCGGATGAATGCGGGCAGAACTTTTATAGCCAGGCGTCACATTCCTTATAAATGGATATATCAGTTGTAGTACCGCTTTATGACGAAGTAGAATCATTACCCGAGCTTACCTCATGGATAAGCCGCGTAATGGCCGAAAATCGTTTTACTTATGAAATCATATTGGTTGATGATGGCAGCAAGGACGGTTCATGGGAGGTGATCAGGAAGCTAAGCTTCGATAATCCTTTCATTAAAGGCATCAAATTCAGGCGTAACTATGGCAAATCGGCAGCGCTTAATACCGGCTTTGCCGCTACCAGGGGCGATGTGGTAATAACCATGGATGCCGATTTACAGGATAGCCCGGACGAAATTCCCGAACTTTACCGGCGCATAACCGAAGAAAAATTCGACCTGATATCGGGCTGGAAAGCCAAACGGTATGATCCGTTGAGTAAAACCATACCTACCAAGTTATTTAATTATGCCACCCGTAAAATGAGCGGCATAGATAACCTGCACGATTTTAACTGTGGGCTTAAAGCATACCGGGGCACCGTGGTTAAAAACATAGAGGTTTACGGCGAAATGCACCGCTACATCCCGGTTTTAGCTAAATGGGCCGGTTTTACCAAAATTGGCGAGCAGGTAGTTGAGCACCGCGCCCGCAAATACGGAAAAACCAAATTTGGCATGAGCCGCTTTGTAAATGGTTTTCTTGATTTGCTGTCGATATTTTTTGTAGGCAAGTTTGGCAAGCGCCCCATGCACTTTTTTGGCACTATGGGCACATTAAGCTTTTTTACAGGATTGGTAATAGCGATATGGATAATGGCCGACAAGCTTTATAATCTTTCTCATCATATCAAAGAAAGACAGCCAACAGATAATCCGTGGTTTTATATAGCCATTGTAGCCATCATTTTAGGCTCGCAGCTATTTTTAACCGGCTTTGTTGCCGAACTGGTTTCCCGTAGCTCAAGCGAACGCAACCATTATTTGGTTGAGGAGGTTATTTGATGTGCAGATATGCAGATTCCAGATGTGCAGATGAAAACTTCAAATGCGTAGATGAATCAGGATAAAAAATAAAATTATTTTTCATCGATGCAAAGCTTATCAAAATTTAACATCAAAAAATCGTGAATTCCGCAGCTTCATCTGCACATTTGCACATCTGAAATTTGCACATTCAAAACATGTTTTTTTCCATCATCATTCCTTTATACAACCGCCCGCAGGAGATCAAAGAATTACTGGAGACCCTGGTGCTGCAAACGTACCGGAATTTTGAGGTTTTGGTGATTGAAGATGGATCGGTTAATGATGCCGAAGCTATTGTAAACAGCTTTGTTGGGCAGTTGGATGTTCGCTACTTTAAAAAAGCAAACGAAGGCCAGGGGTTTACACGCAATTTTGGATTTGAACGCGCCAGGGGCGATTACTTTATCATATTCGATTCGGATTGTTTGATCCCGGCAGATTACCTGCAGATTGTAAATAATTCGTTAACCGCAAATTACCTTGATGCCTACGGCGGCCCCGACGGAGCACACGCGTCATTTACGCCTACGCAAAAGGCCATCAGCTATAGCATGACCTCCCCTTTTACAACAGGCGGTATCCGCGGTAATAAAAAAGGGATTGGGCAGTTTCATCCACGAAGTTTTAACATGGGTATATCAAGGCAGGTATGGGAAAAAGCAGGCGGCTTTATTATCACCCGATTGGGCGAGGACATTGAATACAGCATCCGCATCCATTCGCTTGGTTTTAAAATAGGGCTGATACCCGACGCCATCGTTTACCATAAACGCCGTACCAATTTTGTACAGTTTTTTAAGCAACTGCACTTTTTTGGCAGGGCACGTATAAACATTTATAAGTTTTTCCCGGGGGAATTAAAGGCGGTGCACTTTTTCCCGGCGGCGTTCACACTATTTTTGCTTTTTACGCTCATTTTCAACCTATTGGGCTGGCAGATTGCCAAACTGGGTAACTTTATAGTGTTGTTTATCATTTTGTTAATATTTTTTCATGCTTGGTGGAAAAATAAATCAGCAAAAATCGCATTTTTGAGCATTATAGCTGCCTTCACTCAACTAACAGCCTACGGGATAGGATTTATGCAGGATTTTTGGAAGCGGGTAATTTTTAACAGATCATAATAACCTATGTACCACACCTTTTCTGTTGCAGAAACCATTAAAACTGCATGGAATATTTTAAAGAAAAATTTTGTGCCACTTGTTGTGTATTCGGTTATTTCGCTGTTTATAAATGAGGTACTTGACTTTTTTAAGACTTTTTTCTTAATTGGCGATTACCTTACTACCACTATTTTCTTCTTCATAGCCTTGATAACGCAGTGCTTTATTGGTTTAAGCTTTTACAAACTCATATTAACCTTAATGGATAAGGAATATTATGAATTTGAGTTTAAAGATATTTTGCCATCGGCTAAAATGACATTCAATTTTGTTATTATCGGCTTTTTAACAGCATTTTTTGTTGCAATATTATTCTTCTTCTACGTATTGGCTCAACGGTTTCTGGGGTTGGAAAGCATATTTCAAACGATAGAATTATTGATTATCCTCTACATAAGTCTCCGCAGTATATTTTGCATCTGCTTTATTGTTGACGATGATTCGGCACCGATAGAATCGCTCAAACAAAGTTTCGAAATAACCAAGGATAACTTCTTTAAAACCCTTAGTATATTTATTATTATAATAGGCATTCTGTTTATCGCATTGATACCTGTTTTCCTGATCATAAATTTAACCGGACTTGATGAAAAGGGTGGATTCATATTCAGGTTAGCTTTTTATTGCTGGTTTTTGCTAACGTTCCCTTTTATCCAGGTAATTATTATGGTTACCTACCGTAAATTAGTTTATAGCCACCTGGATGTTGACGATGACCTGTCCGAAACCAATTAACCAATGGGCCTTAAATCTGTATTAAGCAAAGTTTTTGCAGCCCTGGTAAACAGGGAGCTTAATCAGTTGCGTAAAAACGCCCTTGTATTGCAGCAAAATACATTTAGCAATCTTATTCACCAGGCTAAAGATACCGCCTTTGGTAAAGCGCATAATTTTTCACAGATCAATAGCTACGAAGATTTTAAACGAAACGTACCTATCCACGATTATGAAGACCTGCGCCCCTATATAGACAGGGTTGTAAAAGGCGAAGAAAATGTGCTATGGCCGGGCAAGCCAAAATACCTGGCCAAAACATCGGGCACTACATCGGGTGTAAAATATATCCCGATATCAAAGGAAAGTATGCCCCAGCATATTAAAGCCGCCCGCAATGCCTTGCTTGCATATATTCATGAAACCGGCAACGCCGATTTTGTTGATGGTAAAATGATCTTTTTACAGGGAAGCCCGGTTTTAGCCGAAAAGAACGGCGTTTCAACAGGAAGGCTTTCGGGCATAGTGGCGCATCATGTGCCCGCCTATCTTCAAAAAAACAGATTACCCAGTTACCAAACCAATTGCATTGAAGATTGGGAGCAAAAGGTTGACGCCATAGTTGACGAAACTTTTAATGAAGATATGCGCCTCATCAGCGGCATACCACCCTGGTGCCAGATGTATTTCGACAGGCTTTCGGCAAAGTCTGGCGGCAAAAAGGTGAAGGATATTTTCCCTAACTTTAAATTGTACGTGCATGGCGGCGTAAACTACGAACCTTACCGCGCCCGGATGGAGGAAAGTATTGGTTTTAAAATTGACTCTATCGAAACTTATCCCGCATCTGAGGGCTTTATCGCTTTCCAGGATTCGCAAAAGGAGAATGGGCTGTTGTTATTAGTTGACTCCGGCATATTTTACGAGTTTATTCCTTCTGAGGAATACTTTAACGAGCTCCCTACCCGCATCAATATCAAAGATGTAGAACTTGAGAAAAACTACGCGCTTATCATGAACACCAGCGCCGGCTTATGGGGGTATAGCTTAGGGGATACCATTAAATTCATATCTAAAAACCCTTATAAAATCATTGTAACCGGCCGTATTAAACACTATATATCGGCCTTTGGCGAACATGTTATTGGCGAAGAAGTAGAACATGCCTTAATGAGCGTAGCAAAGGCCGAGGGGGTGGATGTTATTGAATTTACCGTAGCCCCGCAGGTTAACCCAGCGGTCGGGCAACTCCCCTACCACGAGTGGTTTGTTGAGTTTGGAACACCACCCGCCGATCTTCAGGCCTTTGCCATAAAAGTGGACAAAGCCCTGCAAAAGAAAAATATTTACTATTTTGACCTGATTGAAGGTAACATTTTGCAACCTTTGATCATCCAAGGCCTACAAAAAAACGCGTTTATAAATTACATGCGTTCGGAAGGAAAATTGGGGGGACAAAATAAGGTGCCAAGGCTATCAAACGACAGGAAGATAGCAGATGGCTTAAAGGCATATATTTAAGCCCCTCTAAATCTCCCCTAAAGGGGAGACTTTAAAGAGCGAATTGACATAGACGAAGCGTATTATAATTATATTCGCTGAAATAAAAAAAGGGTGTCATGCTGAGCGCGTCGAAGCATAGCGGGTAAAGGCCTCTCCTCGCGTCCTTCGACAAGCTTAGGATGACCGGCATTTTTCTTATATAAAGATATTATAATTGAGTAACCAGATAAAAAACATTGCCATTTTAGGCTCAACAGGCAGCATAGGTACCCAAACACTTGAGGTGATAAAGGGCAACAGCAACCTGTTCAGGGCTTTTTTACTTACAGCGCACTCCAACGTCGGGCTATTAATTAGCCAGGCTATTGAGTTTGTGCCTGCGTATGCCATTATATGCGATACCGGCAAATACCTGCAGGTTAAAGAGGCCCTGGCGCACCTACCCATTGAAGTACTGGCAGGCCACCAGGCTATTATTGATACCGTTACGCATCCTGATATTGATGTTGTGCTTACAGCAATGGTTGGCTTTGCTGGGTTAGAGCCTACTATTGCCGCTATAAAGGCGGGTAAAGATATCGCCCTGGCCAATAAAGAAACTTTAGTTGTCGCCGGCGAAATTGTAACCACTTTAGCCAAACAGCATGGGGTTAACATCCTGCCGGTAGATTCTGAACACTCGGCCATATTCCAGTGCCTTACAGGCGAGGAAAATAACCCGGTAGAAAAACTGATCATCACCGCGTCGGGCGGGCCGTTCCGTGGCCGTAGCCTTGATTTTTTGGCTGGTGTAAGCCGTGAAGACGCCTTAAAACACCCCAACTGGGTTATGGGCGCCAAAATCACCATCGATTCGGCATCGCTCATGAATAAGGGTTTGGAGGTGATTGAGGCCAAATGGCTTTTTGATGTAGATGCAGAGCAGATTGATGTGGTGGTTCACCCGCAATCTATCATCCACTCAATGGTGCAATTCAGGGATGGATCGATAAAAGCGCAAATGGGTTTGCCGGACATGAAACTGCCCATCCAGTACGCCCTAACCTACCCTAACCGCGTTCAAAACGATTTTAAGCGCTTTGATTTTACCGCCTACCCTAACCTGACTTTTGAAAAACCAGACCTGGAAACTTTTCGTAATCTTGGTTTAGCTTACGCTGCGTTAAAACAAGGTGGTAACATGCCTTGTATTATTAACGCGGCCAACGAGATTGCCGTTGCAGGTTTTTTAAATAACAGCATCGGTTTCCTGGCCATGAGCGATTTGATTGAAGAGTGTATGCTGCAAATCGCCTTCGTATCACAACCAACCATAACCGATTATTTGAATACCGACAAAGAAACACGCATCTTTGCGCAAAATTTTATACAAAAACTGCCGTTAAAGGCAATAAACTATTAATAGATAAATATAACGAATGAGTATAGTGATCATGGTAGGCCAGCTTGTACTGGGCCTTTCAATTTTAATCATCCTGCACGAACTGGGGCACTTTTTAACGGCCCGGGCTTTCGGGATTAAAGTAGATAAATTTTACCTGTTTTTTGACGCGTGGAATATCAGCCTGTTTAAGTTTACATATAAAGGTGTTGAATATGGCATTGGCTGGCTGCCTTTAGGTGGCTATGTTAAAATTGCCGGTATGATAGATGAATCGATGGATACCGACCAGATGGCCGGTCCGCCGCAGCCCTGGGAGTTCCGCTCAAAACCAGCCTGGCAGCGTTTAATTGTAATGCTGGGCGGTGTTACGGTTAACATTATTTTAGGTATTGTTATATTTTGGATCCTGACCATCCGTTTTGGCGAAAGCTATATTCCTAATGCCAGCGCCAAATTTGGGATTGTACCCGGCGTGGTTGGAAAAAAGATAGGCTTATTGCCGGGCGATAAAATTACCGCTGTTAATGGTAAAGAAATTGTACGTTTTGACGATTTAACAAGCCCAAAAGTATTGCTCGAAAACACGGTATTTACCGTAGTGCGCGGCGCTCAAACATTAAGCATTACAGTACCGCATACCATATTAAATGATTTGGCCGATCATGGTATCGAAGAATTTATTAGCCGCGTACCACGTACCAAATTTTCTGTCGATTCGGTTTATGGCAATGCTAAAAAAGCAGGCCTAAAAAAAGGCGATAGCGTGGTGGCAGTAAACGGCCAGCCTGTGGTATTTTTTGACGAGATCCAAAGTCAGCTTGCGGCAAACAAAGGCAAGATGGTTGACCTGAGCATAAAACGCAACAGCACCATTTTACCATTAAAAGCCCAGGTAACCGCCGATGGCACTATTGGTTTTGCAAGGCCAAAAAGCGATTTCCCCGAAGTAAAGACCATAAAATACGGTTTCTTTCAATCGTTCCCAATCGGTGCGGCAAGAGCGATCAGCACATTTACTGATAACGCCAAAGGTCTGGGTAAAATATTTAAAGGCGATGTTAAGTTTAACAAAGCCGTAAGCGGCCCTGTTGCTATAGCAAACCTGTTTGGCGGCACTATTGACTGGGTTCACTTTTGGAGCCTGGTAGGCTTTTTATCAATGGTATTAGCGCTGATGAACCTATTGCCTATCCCGGCACTTGATGGTGGTCATGCTGTGTTCCTGATAGTGGAGATGATAAAAGGTAAACCACTAAGCGATAAGTTCCTGGAGCGTGCGCAAATAGTGGGCTTTGTAATACTGGTTACCCTGATGGTATTTGTTTTTGGAAACGATATTGTGAATAAAGTAATGAAGAAATAGGCTGAAAGCCAAAAGCATAAGGCTGAAAGCCATAATAAAACAGCCCGGGGACAAAATCTTCGGGCTGTTTTTGATTTGTGGACACCGGGGGCTTATTCAACTATAAATCAATTTTTGTCTGTTAGCACGCCGCATAATTTCCGATATTTACCAGCCATGTACACGCTTAAATACCAGGAGTTTTCTGAAGCCTTATACCAGGCATTACAACCCGATCCGTTTTATATCAGGCTATTACAATCAATCCCCGGCGATAAGGAGAAACGGGAGGCTTTAATAAGCTACCTTGATTATTCGATGTACGAGGCCGAAAAATACGGTCTGCTGTTTATTCCGGACCAACACAGGTATGGCGCGTCTGTATGGAGTAAGCCCTTAAGTGCAGCGCTTGAATCAGAAAAAGGCCGCGAAAAGAAAACATTCCTGAAAACCAATTTAGGTGATGGCGTACTTGATGCCTATGTGCAAATGGTCGATTTTATGTCGGCAAAACTGGAGGGTTTAATTGGCCCCGAATCATGGTACCTTTCCATCGTCGGCATTAAGCCGGAATTTCAGGGTAAAGGTTTAGGTGTCGGTTTGATAAACGAGATATTGAAAAAAACCGATAAACTGGGCTTGCCCACGTACCTGGAAACTTTTACGCCCAGAAATATTTCATTTTACAACCGGTTAGGGTATGAAACTGCGGCTTCGTTTTTGGAGCCGCTTACCAACGCCACGTATTGGGTAATGGTAAGGGAACCTCGTGGTTAAAAACCCGGGCAAAATAATTAGGGCCTGCTGAAAAACTCAAGAATAAATATTCACCATAATTTTCCCTGATTGAAACAATAACCCAAGAGATATTGAGCCCTTGTTTCAATTGGGATTGTTTGAATGATAAAAACCGCCCTGTCTG
>Ga0307515_10017195_pt1 | contig 13192 bp, 15 predicted proteins | sample 17_EM_MG_FD_194513 | JGI IMG/M metagenome (GOLD analysis project Ga0307515, IMG submission 194513) | Populus trichocarpa ectomycorrhiza microbial communities from riparian zone in the Pacific Northwest, United States - 17_EM | ecosystem: Host-associated > Plants > Roots > Unclassified | place...
TTCACGTCCTTCTTCTCCTTCTTTTCATTTTTGGGAATTACAGGTGTCGGATGTCAGTATTTATTCTCTTCCTTTTTCTTCCCAAGATTGTTGAATGATAGAATCTTTCCTGATATTATTTAGAAGGTAGCTATTGGAGTGATTATTTTTTATTTGGTTTGGTTTTTATTAAAAGAAAATAATTAAATTGAATTTTTTAAAAAACAAAATCAAAACCGGTTCAAACCGACCGGTTTTGGTTCAGTTTTTTAGGACAAAAACCGGTTCAAATCGGTTTGGTTTGGTTTTTCCGGTTTAGCTCAGTTTGTTTCTTGTTTGACTCGGTTTTTTTCCAGTTTTTTTCGGTTTGGGTTCGGTTTTTTTGGTTTCGGGCTTATAAAACCGAAACTGAACCAGTTAGTTTTTTTAAAATTTTAATCGGTTTAATAGATTTTTTTTCACGGTTCAGTTTTTTCGATTATTGTTTTTTCGATTTTATTTTTTCGATTATTTTTTTTCGATTTTATTGATTTAATTGGTTTTTCAATTTTTTTTCTCACCCCTATGTAGCTCTGTGTTTTTTTTTTACATTTATTATTATTATTATTATTATTATTATTATATCCTTATGCATTCGATGAACTGATGGAATGCAATAGATTTAGACATACAAAACTAAATTTTTAATTAGAAAAGGTAAGATAGAAATGTGGATATGGAATAAGTTTCTCCTAGCATCTTATAGGTGCATGAAACTATAATATATAAATGAAGTTCTTGTTTAATTCTATATACCAAGCATTACTCGATAAAGTTTCCTCCTCTAATTAAAAAAAAATTCGAATATTTTAAAATTAGAAATTAAATTAAAAAATTGGGTAAAGTATACACCCTTTGTTCCTATAATTTTAATTTAGTTCTTTGATTATCAAAATTCGGCCCTTTTTTTTAATCATTTGCTAGATTTCAATGCATAATTTTCCTATGTCTCGACACAAAAATTAATGATACGTGATATTAAATATAACAAAACTGAACCCTTGATGAAACTTATGGTAAAAGAAAATAAGGGATCAAAAAGTTTATACAAAAATCTATTAAAAAATTAAGATTGAAGGAGTTAGACATGGCATTAACACGTCAAAATACGCAACGCAAAAGGTTTTTTTTAAATTATTATTATTATTTATTAACGTGGATGTCCGAATCAATTTTCATGTACTTCGACTAATTTTACGGATCCTGAAGTTAATAATTATATAAGTTTCCAGTAACCTGAGATTTATGAACTCAAATAAATAATGTTTAAAAAATAAATTTAAAACCTAACTAGTTGAGTGGATTAATAATAATAATAATTATTATTATTAATTTGTTTGCGGCGGTGGAATAATACATTCACAAGAGAAGTCATATTTGAAGGTTGTTTGTTGTCAAATTATTAGCGGTCACGGGAGATGAATATGTCCTGTCCCGACAGAAATAAGAATATTGGAAAAAGAAGTTTTTTTAAAAAAACAAATTAGCATTTTTTAAAAAATATTAAAAAATAACATAATTTTTTTTTAAAAAAATAATGAAATAACACAATTCTTTTTGCTATTTAGAAATGCATAAATTTCAAAAAACAACTATGATATGGTTAAAAATAATAATAATAATAATATCAAAAATACATTGAAACTTTAATTACAACACTTCTTATACTATCAAAAAAATCTTTAAAAAATAAATTTAACGACATCTAGAAACGTCATCAGTAATAACTTGAGTGTGCCAAACATGTCGTATGACGGGTAGCTCACTCAAATTATTGTCGATAATCTTTTATAATGTATAATTAGATTTTTTTTATTGATATTTTTTTATTAAATTGGTGATATAATAATCAGAATTTTTTTTGAGATCTTTTGCTTTTTATTTTTTTCAACTCTTGCATTCCATTTCAAATTTTTTTTTATTGTTGTGTTACTGGAAGTCACAGATTTAAAAGTCATGATTTTCAACTTCCACATATATAATATATTATTCTACCAATATTTTAAAAAAAAAACCATGCTAATAAACAAAAATAACCGGAAAAGAAAGCTTCCTGTAAATCTAAGCATCTCTAGGCTCACGAGTTGCTACAATACTGTATTATTTTATGTGAAAAAATCATCACGTAAGCTGACAAAACTCACTAATGTCTTCATTTACCTTGTGTTTTCAATTCCTGATAGAAGATGCCTCGAAAAGTAGTCTTTTGATTATTTATTTTATTTATTTATCTGGAATTTTGAGAATTGATTTAGAATATAAACGTCTTGAAATTGCCATGTATCATGAATGAGCTCGAGCAGTTCATTTGGAGCATGGATGTGAAATGCTTTTTAAAAATATATTTTGTAATTTATATTTAATTTTAGTATCAACGTATTAATACGAAAAACTTGAAAAAAAACACCATGTTGATATTTTTCCGAGAAAAACGGCCGATTATCACTTGCACTTCACGTAAAAAGCAAGCCACAATCATCTTAAAATACAGCATGGCAATTTCCTCTTTTCCGCAAAAAGATAAAAAGCATTAATCATGAACTCAACTTTAAACTTGATTCTGCAGTTCAATTAAAGAAATTTAAATGGCAGCAAGAAAGAATGTCTATGTATTAAAGTGAAGAAACAAGCTGACAAATGGATTGGATTAGAGAGATAAAAAGGAAAAGGAGAGCTTTGGACGGGTGGAGATGCTTTAATATGCTCTTCAAGATTTGACACCTGTCCATTTCTCTCTGTTGTTAACTTTATATTTCTTGATTTCCCATCTCTTGTCCACCCTCTTTCTTGCTCTTTCAGCTTCCAAGACTTGAGCATCTCCCAGATATTATTAAATAGAGATATGCCCAAGGGCTTGATAAAGAATCAAGCAAGCCAAGTCTTTTTATTTGAGCTGACAGTATTTTTTAGATGGTAAGGTGAGCAAGCACTACTCTCCATATCTTGTTTCTTGATCTCTTTTTATGGTTCTTGGTTCTGAAGAGAAGTTGTGAAAAGCGAAAGCCTCATTTACAGTTGACACAATTACGTAGTGCAGTGTCTTTGTTTTTCTCTTCCTTGTACCTTCACTTTCCTTCTTGCTTTCAAGATTAATTTTTGCAATTATTAGAGAGAGAAAGAGTGCTAATTTACAAGAGGCTGAGATGGGTTGCCTTAGATCCAGGGATGTGAGAAAGGGTAATATCTTTTTTAGGGTTTTCTTGTGATTATTGGGACTTTAAGTTTTCTTGGGTTCTTTCTCATGACCTTTTTTTATTTCTCTTTCTTGTGTTTAAAGACAAGGGGTTGGCTTCCAATTTAGTTGCTCGCTCTATTTTTCTTTTTTTTTTTGAGATTTTGTTCCTTTTTTTTTGTGTGTGGATTTAAAGTTACTTTCGTGGTTGTTTCTCTCTCATTGTAGTTGATGGTGCTAGATAGAGAAGACTCCAGAGAAGAAGTTAATGAGGCCATTAACAGGTCTAGCCCATCTACCTAGAGTCTCTAATTTCCACTAATGGAAATTTGGATCCATTGCTGTTGACCAGATCTGACTAACCATTTCACTTTCATTAACTTTTAACTCACCCATATCTTTGCATCCTCTGGATTTGCCTCCTGATTTAGTTAAAGTATTGAACTTTGTTTTACCTTTTCCTAAAAGGCATGGAAAATGGTCTGTCAAAACCTCTTGCTCACATTCCAAAATCATTCTTGATAAGTGAAGGGTTGATAATTTTACTTGAATAATGACAGGCTGTGTGATCTTGGAGGGGTTAGAGGGTAACTTTTTGTACTGCCCAGATAGTGATTTTGATGGAGGAGATGTATCCGGCGGTTGCAGTGCCATTTAGAGTAGGTAATTCAGCCTGTGAAAGTCCATCCATAGATACCCACATGGATATCACAAGACTTTTAATGGCAGACACGGCTAGCTTATTATCTGATACTGTAACTAAGGTTCCTACTGCTGGGGATAAGGATTGTAATTGTGGTGATTTAGATGATGAAGTTAAAGATACAGCGGCTCCAGCTTCAAAAGAGGACAGGGGAGGAAGAGGAGCCCCTTTGTTGGATATGATCTCTGAAACTGAAAGAAATTGGGTTGTTGGCGATGATGGGATAACACGGGAAAGTGAGGAAGATGATTCTTTGTCGTTGGAGGGTGATCCAATTCTTGATAGTTCTTGTTCTCTTTCAGTGGCTAGTGAGACAAGTAGCTTATGTGGAGAGGATCTCTTGAGTTTGGAGACCACCTCTGAGGTAGGAACACTGAATTCTGTAGAAATTAAAAAGAGCATTGGTGGTGTTGATATTGTTGCCAAGACAGCAGATTTGGGGGATTCAAACGGTGACACTGTTGTGAGCGATCCCTCTTCGGTGGCAGGAAGTGTTGAGGAAGAGGCTGGGGATGGATCTGATGCAAAGACATCTTCTGTGGTTCTTCAGTTGACTCTGGAAAGAGGGACCAGTGGAACAGTCTCAAAAAGTGTTTTTGAAGTGGACTATGTACCCCTTTGGGGATTTACATCTGTTTGTGGAAGGAGGCCGGAGATGGAAGATGCAGTTGCTACGGTGCCTTATTTTTTAAAATTTCCTATTCAAATGCTGATTGGCGACCGATTACTTGATGGAATGAGCAAGTATTTGCCTCACCAGACTGCTCATTTCTTTGGAGTTTATGATGGTCATGGAGGCTCGCAAGTAACTTATCCTTTTTTTTTTCTATGCTGCTTTGATTTTCTTCCTACTTTCAAATCATGCTGTCGCTTCCTTTCTAGAAGTGATTAGTTTACTTTCTGCTGGCTTTCTTTGTTTAGGTGGCAAATTATTGTCATGATCGTATCCATTCAGCTTTGTCCGAGGAGATAGAATTTGTTAAGAATGGCCTGAGTGATGGAAGTATTAAGGATAGTTGCCAGGAGCAGTGGAAAAATGCTTTCACCAATTGTTTTCTCAAGGTTGATGCTGAAGTCGGAGGAAAGGCTGGTGCCGAACCAGTTGCCCCAGAAACTGTTGGTTCTACTGCTGTTGTGGCCATTATTTGTTCATCCCACATCATAGTAGCAAACTGTGGAGACTCACGAGCAGTTCTTTGTCGCGGGAAAGAACCAATGGCATTATCAGTGGATCATAAAGTAAGAGCCTTTTACAACTGTAAGCTTGGATATTTTAAGTTTTAATGGTAGTAATAGACAGGAAAGCTGATTCTTGTTCATTTGATTCTCGTGTTAAATCTTATCTTAGCCAAACCGAGAAGATGAGTATGCAAGGATAGAAGCAGCTGGAGGCAAGGTCATACAGTGGAATGGGCATCGTGTCTTTGGTGTTCTAGCAATGTCAAGGTCTATTGGTATGTTTTTCTACCCTGATTTTTTTCTGTTTCTTCCTTCTCTAATTAAGCCATGGCATCTGTCAGCAATATCCTTATCTGGTTTCTTTTGCATATAAGTTAGTATTGTGCTCCAAATGGCTAATTTTGAAGGCAAGCATAAAATGACCACATTCACTTTCAAAAAGGACTCCATGGCATCCGATGACTATTCGACCATAGCTGTCTTTTCCCTCATCGTTGATTGTCTCTGGTAACAATTTAGGGGATGCATGTTCATAATCATAAGACGAGGCAAGTTGGTACTTACTATCAATGAGATGCTTGGACATTCTTGGTGATCAGAAACAAATATTCTTGGATTAATTTTAGGTGTTGGAACCTCTGGAGAATATGTCCAAGTCTGAAAGAATTTCCTTGTCCATGTCATCAAAGACAAGTAAATAGAAATACTTGGTATTTGTAATGCTAGGATAAGCAAGTGATCCATCAATGCCTGCTAATAATTTTTACATGTTAAATTTCTCTTTTTCCTACTTTGTTTATTTTCTTGGATAGTGAGTTCTTTGATGTTGAGGTATTTTTTGGCCAGTTCAAGGACTTGATGATTATGGGCATATAAATTTGTCAGTCTCTCTTTATGAAAATAAATGGATCATATAGCCTAAAACGTTATGAATCATTCTTGCTTTTGGATTGCAGGTGATAGATATTTGAAACCATGGATTATTCCAGAACCCGAAGTTATGTTTATTCCTAGGGCAAAAGAAGATGAATGTCTCATTCTGGCAAGTGATGGTTTGTGGGATGTCATGTCAAATGAAGAAGCATGTGATCTGGCACGCAAACGAATACTTGTCTGGCACAAAAAGAACGGCGTTGCGCTCTCCTCCTCAAGGAGCGAGGGAATTGATCCTGCAGCTCAAGCAGCAGCTGAGTTCCTCTCAAACCGTGCCCTTCAAAAAGGAAGCAAGGATAACATCACTGTAATCGTGGTGGATCTGAAAGCGCAAAGGAAGTTCAAAACCAAAACATGACAGTTTCTTTTGGCAGCTCATTTTGTATACTTCTCATCTGGTATGATATAGTGTTGCCCGTCTGTTTTTCACCTGGGCTTTATTGCTAAATGGAATTAGATGCCTGTATGTATCTGTAGAACTCGCAGCATCCTAGAACTCTTCTTTAAACTGAAGAGTTGCCATCTACTGGCTAGTTCTGGCTATGTAAATCTTAGCTGCTTGTTGTAGGATAGGAGGTCGCAACGGTTCGTCTTATGACATTATGGGCTAATGTATTTGTTATGCCTCCGAGTTGGAAAAGAAAACAAATTGCTCTGTGAGGTATTAACTTCCTATTATTTTAAGCATGTGCTTCTTAAAAAGGAATTAGATAAACTTTGGAGGTGGTTGCCAGTTTTGATGATGCCCGTCATCTCACTTTCTGGAGTTTTTTCACCTAGCTATTATGGAGTTTATGATCACCCTAATTAGTTCTACTGATGCAAAAATAGCAGAGAAGGCTCTGGTTGAAGGCAAGGAATGTGTGTAAAGCGGAGGTCATTGGCAGTGGTTCAGGGCAGCTCAGCAGCTTGATGCTATTCTGTTTTTCAGTCATCTTATACCCAAATGTATCGAGAATATGTCAGTAGCTTGGAGGTGGGATGCATGCCAGCCAGCCATGTTGTCAGGTTTCAGTTAATGAGTTCTCGATGTCCAAGTAACAAACAGATTCAGAAAAAAAATACAGCACTTTCTTTTCTGTGAACCTGTGATTTGCAAGTTTGATGAAAATGATCACATATATCGAGTAGTTGATGAAAAAACATAAACGCTTGCGATACTCAAGTCTCTTTACAGGCTTATTTTTCAATACCGAGTTCTTATTTTGACACACAGTCCATTATTTTTCTTCCTCAAAACATAAAGCCACGACGCAAGCATGGGGAATTCATCCCTAGTATTTCCTGAAAGCCAATTCTTTCACAGCCTCGCCAAGTTTTGTTTCCTTCTGAATGCTTTGAACCCAATTTGCATTGATGTGCACCCGCTCAATGCTCTGCTTCAAGGTTCTAGAAATAGCAGGCTTCGTGCGGCTTGCAAAGAACTCCTCTACCTCCTTGGCCTTCTCAAATGAAGCAAACTGTAGAAGAGAGAACAACATAAGAACATATTTCAGAAAAATATTGTCCAGATATAAAATATTTACACTAGAAAAAACCAAAAGAAAATAAAGCTTGAGAAATCAATAGTATGAGAGAGAGGGGGCGAACCGGTGAGACAATCATGCTGACAAAGCGAGTTAATAAAAATCCTGAACCCCAAGTATTTGTAATGTGATCCCATTTATCCTGCGTACAAATAATATAACAAATTTTATTTTATTTTTTAAAAAAGGAATAAGAGGAAACAAAACCAATTAGATGAAAAGCAGGTTTCATATTGTTCTTCCAAGTAAGAGTTGCAAGATGGTAATTCTGTGAACAACTCGTGTGCGGTGTCTTGGAAAACTACCCAATGTTGCAGATGTTCATGCTCACCAAACAACTTTACCATAAAGCTTCCCGATGCTTCTAGGATGACTAGCTTAGTAAGTATTACCTTCAGCCAAGCCCAAGCTGTTTCACGTCCTTCCTTGCTAACAGCAAGTCCAAAAACAGCATCTTGACTACGAACCTATATAAATAAAAAATGCACTCGTGGCCGTTAAGCTTCAAGAGATTTTACTTCTAGATGTGAAATGCTGACCTCAATAATTGTTCAAAAAAAAAAAAAAAAACCTCTGATGTCAACAAAAAGTTGAGAGCTTCAAGAATTATGTTTGGATCTGGACAAGATGCTATTGAACCTGCAAAGCATTAAAACATAAATTTACCAGAAATTTAATGGTTCATATATCAAGCATTACTTTAGCAAAAGACAGTAAATACCCAGAATGCGCGTTTTCTCCTGGCTTAGATCAGTCTCTCTATAAACCTGTAGAAGAGAATCATAATCTGATCTGTTTGAAGTGCTGACTCTCTGCATTGCAGCCACATATGCTGCCTGCAACCATAGTCATTGGCCATTAGGCACTATAAATGGAGGAACACTTGAATTTAATAATAAACTGCAAAAAGCTTGCAAACCTTTCTTATATCAGGTGGGAGGAGTGGCGTATTTCTGTCCTCTAAAAATGCATGAAAGCGCCTACTTGCTTCATCCAGTGTCAGATCATGTCGAAAATAAGCAAGGGCAGTCAAAACTTCTCCTCTTAACATTGCATCCAAATGGCTTTCGCCTTGCTTAGGATCCCAACCAAGCTTCCTGCAAAGACAAATTGAACATTGGAAAAAATGGGAGCTAAAAGCATAAGAATTAACGAAAAATTATGCTTTCTGGAATTGATAATGCTAGATATTTAGACCCATATATACACACAAACATATTTTGCTTGACATGTATTTATATAGCTTGATATTTTGTTCCCTATGTGTTGGAGAATCCCTCCAGAACCAAACCTCTTGGTAGTCTTATACAAGCTTCTGTAACTAATTTCTTGCAGATTATGGGAAGTGACTTTGAATCTTTTTAGTTATGTTTTTATTCACAATACATCACAAGAACCTTAAAAGTGCAGGTTTGATGTTTTAATGAGTATGGTGAGCATGATCTTGGATCCACATTTTGCTTGTGCGCCACTTAATGCAAATACATGTTCCAGTTGATAGGGTGTACATGCTATAATTTCTAGTCGGTAAAACTTACTCTGCAGAAAACTGGAGAAGATTGATAAAAAATTGGTTAATGTCATCCTTTAGATCAGGGGTTGCATCTGCTGCAATCCTTCCAACTTTAGAACTTATCTGTGAAGAGAAGGGATCTTGATCAGGACTAATAAAGCATTGAAATAAATTGAGATGAAAGATATATGTTGAGGTAAAAATTACATTAATCAAGTTAGATAGCACAATATACTCAAGTTCCTCTCTGTAAGCACCCATCAGTGTAAGCAAAGAGGTCAAAGATTGCTGACGAGCCATACAAAGGGCAAATGAATCATCCAAAATGCCTGTTAAAAGAATAACTGGGAGTTATTTTTCTCTTTTTCTTCACTTGTCAATGAGAAGCAATTAGTAATCCAAATTACCAAATCTGTCTGTTTCAGTGAGGTTCTTCTTCTCTATAGCACATCCAAGTCTAGCTCTGAGCTCCTCATCATACTTAACCCTATAGAAACCAGTCTGTTCCACATTAACTTTAATCCAAGAACTTCCACTCCCCACCTGGCAGGAACCCAGGAGTTCCTTGACATCTTGAGTTTCTGACTTTGTTTGCAATAAGAAACTCTTGTGTGCATCGTATGAACAGCAGCATAAAGTTATTGGGACAATCCATTGTCCATCTCCAGGGGCACCACTTGACAGGAATTGTGACTGCCAATTGTTACATTTGCTTGTTAGAGAATGAGTCTTCTAGAAGACAAAGTATTTGAATTGAAGTAAATTCAAGCTTTAAAAGAGAGAACAATAAAATAAATGTGTTGAAAATCAGAAAAGAAAACCTGTTCAAATTCCAATTTCTGATCCTTGAATTTGACAGATACAACTGGATATCCTTGCTGCCTCGTCCATGAATTCATTAGCTTGTTCACAGGTTCACCAGATCCCTCCTCAAGAGCAGCCCATAAGTCTTCTGTCTTTGCATTTGAGTACGCATGCTTTTTTATGTATGAAGCAAGTGACCTCTGATTTATATAGACAGGGCATCATTAATTAATTAAATCATGTTCACCTATAACATATGCAAGTGCGAGCATGCATATGCATTACTCCAACAACAATAAGCTACAGTAATTGAAAATAAAAAGGTTGACTAAAAAGGATCAAGAGGCATGTTATGACAGACATTTATCAAATGAGCAACACATGCTATGCTTCTCTATGTCTCTGTTATATAGATGAAAATAGATATAAGAACAAAGATATAAAAGGCTGCTTCAATGGTAAAGATAAATCTTGAATTATGTCATATCAAAATATGAACCTGAAAGTTCTTGGCACCAAGATAGCTTTGTAGCATCCGGATAACAGACGCGCCCTTTCTGTAGCTTATTGCATCAAAAATTTCATCAATCTCAGAAGCATGATTTATGTCCACCTGGAGACAAAATTTTGGTTGAGATGAGAAATGCTAGAATGAAGTGATAGTGTGGGAAAAAAAAAGTCCATTTACCTCAATTGGGTGGGATTCTGCGAGGCCATCCAGCTTAAGACCCTCCGTACATTCATCAAGAAACTGGGTCCATATTTTCCAATCTGGGAACAAGCTATCAGTAGCTAGATAGCTCACCTGAACACATGCAAATCATTTATACATGATGCATTAACTAGCATCTGCTGCAACTGGTGTAAGAATAGAGCAAGAAATATACCCATGTAGCAAAACCCTCGTTTAGCCATAAATGCGTCCACCACTCCATTGTTACAAGATTGCCAAACCACTGGTGTGCTAGCTCGTGTGCCACAACAGTAGCAACCTGGACAGCAACCAAATTGAAAATAATTAAACGTCTCACCCAAAGCAATCATACATTATGTCAATAAAAGTCTGACGTCCAAAACCAATTTTAGTTAATGGACCTACCCTCTGCTTGTTGGCAGCAGCAGAATGCTGATCATCATAAAGCAAGGCTGTTTCACGGTATGTAACTAAGCCATAATTCTCCATTGCCCCAGCAGCAAAATCAGGGATTGCAATCATATCCAACTTCGGAAGGGCGTATGGCACAGCAAAATACCTGTGCCAGTCAGAAGAGTTGGTTTAGCTTTGACAATCAAATAGAACACTATAAACAACAAATAGGGCAAGAACTTTATGCCATAGGTGGTATAGTTTTTAGTTACTATTGATCTGTATCCATCTGTTGACAGCAGACACCTACAGCTAGTGGTCAAAACAAATCGGCTAAGACATAGTTTCAAACTAGTAGAGGCATGAACGTTAGTGATTTCCTTTTTTATCCATCCAATTCTGTTTAGAATCGAATTTTCAGTGAGCTATTGCAATCTTACCTCGCTGGCCCCACACCTATTTAGACTACCCCGCCACTTCTTTACTCCCGTAACTTGAAATCTAATCACTCTACTGGACTGCCATACACGGCTAATGATCAATTAATTGAAAAGGTTACTAATGAGGGTAAAACATACCCTTTAAATAACTCAAGCGTCTTCACAGCAACATGCAATGCAAAGTTCCCTTGTTTTGTTTTCCCAACTTGACAATATACACGAACTTTCACCCCTGTGAAAATTTTTATAACATCCCATCATCAAAACAGAAACATTAACAATCATAAAAATCAATTCAAATAAGAGAAAAACAGCACCATCAGATGTATGATCTTCCACATAATCAAACAGGCCAACGACAATTGCAACCAAATAAGTAGACATGATAGGCGTTTCTTGATATGAAACCGTCTTCAAATCTCCATTCACTTTCTCCTCAATAATCGGCATATTAGAAAGAGCCACAAGTTCAGCTGGCACTTCCAATGTGATCTTGAATGTAGCCTACAAAACACCAGCAAACAACCATTAATAAAGAAAAAATAACACACTCACTCCAATTTTTGGGTTTTAAATTGACAAACCTTGCAAACAGGCTCATCCCAACACGGAAAACATCTTCTAGCATCAACAGGCTCAAACTGCGTGACGGCCATGTTCTTCTTCTCTCCATTAATCTCATAAGTACTAAACACAACCAGAACAAAAAATCATAACATAACTAAAAAAAACTTACGATTTATTAACCTTTTTTTTACCTTCTGTAAAAACCTTTCATTTTGTCATTCAAAACACCATCAAATACAATGTCAAGAACCCCAATCCCAATCGGAAGCGTTTCCGCAAATTCCAACACCAATATCTCATCTGCTTCAACCAACTCAACTTTCACTGGTTGCAAAACCTGCTTTAATTTTTTTAATTGATTAATTATCAATCGCATTAATATTATTATTTATAAAAACGACATCGGATGAGGTCGGTTACCTTGGAGGAGGAGGAGTAGGAGACGGAAGCAGAGTTGATGGAGAGGTCAGCAGCGTTGAGGACGATGAAGTTGGTATTTTCAACGATATCGAGATCGATCGCGACGGAGCCAGCGAAAGTGCAGGCGGTTAATTCGGGTTTGAGGCGGATGTCGTAGCGTTTAGGGATGGCGAATTTTGGGAGGCGTGCCTGTCCTTTGAACTGATCCATTTTTCTGTTTGTTTGGGTTTGAGAGAGAGAGATAGAGAGTCAGCGTGTGAGATGAGTAGAGTAAGAGAAGATAACCGGCGGAAGGGTGGGAATTTATAGTATATAAAGCGTTCAGTACTAAAGACAACATCGTTTTTTAGATGACGACGTTTTGGAATTTTGGTATTCGTTTTTATTTTTTACTTGAATATATTAAAATTATATTATTTATGTATTTTTTTTAAATTAATATATTAAAACAATCCAAAATCATAAAAAATAATTTAAACATAAAATAAATTCATAAATCTTAAACACTTTTTAAATGCACAACAAACACATTCTTAAAGGACATTTGAGATTATATTCAACACAATATTTTTTTAATATTTTTAGATTATTTTGATATATTAATATCAAAAATAATTTTTAAAAAATAAATATAAAATATTATTTAATATATTTTTAAACAAAAAAATATTTTACAAAAACAATCACTACCACACTCTTAAATATCCAATTTATATATTATTATTATGAGGAATTTCAAATTTGTTTTCTAAACGATAATGATTGATTGAGTTGGCTTGGTTAAATTTATTTTTAAAATAATTTTTAAAGAAAATATAATAAATTAAAAT
>Ga0307515_10017196_pt1 | contig 13192 bp, 5 predicted proteins | sample 17_EM_MG_FD_194513 | JGI IMG/M metagenome (GOLD analysis project Ga0307515, IMG submission 194513) | Populus trichocarpa ectomycorrhiza microbial communities from riparian zone in the Pacific Northwest, United States - 17_EM | ecosystem: Host-associated > Plants > Roots > Unclassified | place...
CTCCCAGGTGTGTAGTCTCTTTTGGGAAAGAATGGGGAATATGATTTTGCATTTACTTGCTAAATAGCAAGCACTTTTTTTTTTACTGTAGATGAGCTGTATAAATTGGACTAGCTGACCTTATCACTTATTCATGCCCCCCCCCCCCACGAACTCTTCAGTGGTGTTGTTTTCTGTATTCTTGTAGATCAAAATGCTGCAAATTTCTGTCCAAATGTTATGTTACCTTAAAAACATTAAATAGAAATGAAGGTGGGTAATATCATCGTTCACAAGATTTATATTATCTCAGTTTCCCTGTTTTTTGTGTAGATGAAGAGAAGCCTTGAAAGGTAAATTAGAAAATCATGGGAGGGAGTGTCCTAGATTTATGAGCTCTTTTGATTTCTTTACTATTCCTGAACAACTACCTCTAGTCAGCAGGATCTAGCCTATCATTCACAAGATTTATATTATCTTAGTTTCCCTGTTTTTTGTGTAGATGAAGAGAAGCCTTGAAAGGTAAAATAGAAATTCATGGGAGGGAGTGTCCTAGATTTATGATACTGTGCTCTTTTTGATTTCTTAAACAAAGTTACGTGGAATTGAATAAAGAAGTTACTATTCCTGAACAACTACCTCTAGTCAGCAGGCTCTAGCCTTTGCCTTGTGCTCTAATTATCTCATTCTACAACTCACAATTTTAGGTGAGTTCTGTTGATGAATATATCTTCTGTGAAACCAAACCATACTCTGTATGGATTCAATTCAGTCAACCTGAAGTCCAAACTAGCTGGGAATGTTGGGGGAGGTGTGGAAAAGGATAGAAGCATGAGATTGTACTTTGATCTAAATTAGGCAGTGTAAGATTGTATCCTTTTTTGGGTTGTGTTCATAAGTTGAATTGGGAAATGGGAGATTGCTTTTTATTAGAAATTTGGATTTTGTCCTTATTTTAATGGGAAAATCGTTGATGGCATTTACTAGGATTTTGATTCCTATTTATTCGAGTTTAGGGTTTTCATTAGAGTGCTATAAATACTTGCATGATGGTCCCTGTAAAATGGATCCACAACGAAATCTTTCCTTTTACTTTTTCAACTTTTTTCCCTTGTTTTCCAAGAATCTGATGTAACTCAGAAACCTTCAAACTTTGCTCTTGTTGCTTGCAAGATCGTCATGTACTCAAGTGGTTGAATTTCCTCATGACAATCAAGATTGTCATTATCATTGTTCAAAAACTTTTGTAGTAACTCTTGCAAAGGTTTTGAAGCTAGACCTGCCTTCCGAGTAGATTTATGTTTACATCAAATTATTATTTCAACCTAGTCAATAAGACTAATTCTCGAGAAACTAGAGCTCATGAAATTAGAAAGACAATTGGGTTTACTATGTTAAAAAGCAGGATTAGTAATGTTACCACCAAAAGTTTTTGAACAACCATGAAAAAATTGTCCTAATTTCTTGAGCTTTGGTTTCTCATGAACTAGCTTTTTTGGCTAGTTAGAGTAATAAATTTATCTAGACATAAGTCTATCTAGAAGACAGGTCTAGCTCCTAAACCCTTGCAAGAATGATCCATGTGCGTAGCCATTCCTCTTTCCAAATTCTTATCGAAGCTCTTACTTGCAAGGTAATTTTGTTGAACATGGCATATAGTACTTGTTTGCAGACAGATGTGACCTTATATATCTGTCCCCCTTCTTTGATTCTTTGCTTTCCTTGCTGCATTACATTCTTCTCTTCCACCCTGTTGCTTTTATTGATACAGTTGCTGAACATTATATATGCTATGCTCTATTGTATACTGCGTTGTGGCTACATCTCCTTGGGAGCATCATGCAAATTAAACTATATTTCTTATTTGTCCCAGAGCTTCCACAAGTGGAAATGGTTGCTCTCACAGGAAAGGCAATTGAAGGTGATGTACTTACTGCTGTTGAAGTGATCCCGAAGAGTGAAACCCAAAGAAATGTTTGGAGCAAGTACAAAAAAGAAGTCAAATACCAATGGTGAAATGCAAAGTTCTCTTTGATTTTTTTTTTCCCTGTTAGATTTCTAATAATAACTAGTATTGTTAGGCATTCTTTCCCTATATCCTTAGCAAAATTTTAAAGTATATTTATGAAGGGTCAATGCAATTGAAGTGTTTTAAACTTGTTCATATTACAACAGCAACATGTATCTAACCCGATTTTCTTTTTACTGAAACCAAAATTTGTATGTAGGCAAACATTTTTAAATCATTTTACTTCTGTTGGGAATCTGAATAAATAGATGCTAAAACACTTTGGTATACTTTCTGGCTATTGGTGAAATGACATGCATAACCATTAGATGGCTGGTTTCTGTTTCAGAATATGGCATGTATGCAATGAAGTCAGAAATATTTCCAGTCTCTTGAATTTCATCACAAGTCCTTAGCTATTGTCATTCTCTCATTTGACACAAAGATGCTGCAGGTTCTGTTCAACAGTGACAGGGGATGGCTCTTTTGAACTCTTGCCTGCGCAGCACTCCTGTTCTTACAAGTTGCAGTTAGAAGATATCGGTAGACGCTTCAGATGTGAATGTATTGTGACTGATGTCTTTGGAAGGTTGAGTGAACTAGCATATGCTGAGACTGCTGCTGTGTTGCCAGGTCTTTTGCTTTAAACTGTGTTTTTTATCTATTCAGGGGAAATTATTTCATATTTTAATCTATCTCCATCAATTTGATTTCAAAATTTTGTGTCACTCCATGAGATGTATGTACTTATTCTGATGGGACATGGTTTTTAAGTAACACACTCCATTTTCTTGATTCAATTTTTCCAAATTTAATATTTTTTTGACATTTTGGCCAACTATGGATGTCTATTTCTGAACTGACTATTAATCACATGTTGCAAATGTTTCACTTATGCTTGGATATTTCCTCATTCAGGTTAAAGTCGCCTGTTTAATCTAAATGTTTTGAAAGTAGTGTTATATCGCTCTCTCTCCACTCACAAACACACACACACACACACACACACACACACTATAACACTAGGGATACATGTATTTTTAACTAAATTTTACAATATTAGAGGAAGTTTTTTTAAGTCATGATAAAGTAAATCTTGCTATTAATGTAACATTTACCATGGATTATCTAAGATCTATCATAGATTCACACATCTGTTAGTAAAATATTTAATAAAAGGGTGAACCTTTTATGTGTGTATATATATGTGTGCGTGTCTATTTCAAACTATCCCATTATTTTGGAGAGCATTCACACCTGAACCTTTAATGTCCTTTTTGATTATCTATTGCATGATTTTACAAATAGTTGTTTTTCTTGGATTTTTCATTGATGAAAGTTTCTGTTCTTTTCTTTTTGTTGACATGTTCGCTGCTAAGATTTTATTGTACCTGCTGCTATTGGCAATTTTTCTTGAATGCCTAACACTTGATTGCATTCTTATATTATTTGGTATTTGTTCTCATGAACTCTTCTTCTTGTTTAAGTAATTGATATATTGATTGATTTTAGGGATTCCTAGAATAAATAAGTTGGAGATTGAGGGTAGGGGTTTTCACACCAACTTATATGCTGTTAGAGGCATTTACAGTGGAGGAAAAGAAGGCAAAAGTAGAATTCAATGGCTTAGATCAATGATTGGTAGTCCCGATCTAATCTCCATTCCAGGTATGACAGCTGAAAAACCATTAAATTGTTCTATAAAATGCTGGAACCATACACTCAAACAAAAAGCTCCACATGGACATATTTGTTGACAGTAATCTCTTCATTTAGTTTCATTGCTGGTGGTGGGTTCCACTCGAATGTTGTATTTGACTTGGAAAATTATTTGATCTTGTAGGGGAGGTGGGAAGGATGTATGAAGCTAATGTTGATGATGTGGGGTACAGGCTGGTGGCAATTTATACTCCTGTGAGAGACGATGGTGTTGAGGGGCAACCGGTGTCTGCATCAACAGAGTCAATTGCAGTTGGTATGCTCGAATTCCCTCTGCTACTTGTACTTCTCCTTTCCCACTGTTTATTTTAAACAATTTAGCAAATTGTTGTTGGTATAAAATCAATGTCGCCTAAACAGGTTCAGCAGGGTTTGAATTTTTACAGTTATCTAATCCCTCTGATTCTAGCCTAAACCCTAGAAGGAACTGTGGAACAATACCCAACCAAAAGAGCACTAGTATCTGTGTGAAACAATGTCTAAAATAGAGATTCCTTATATGTATTTAAGTGAAATTTTGAGAAAAGAAGATAGAAAGTCATGGATTTAAAACAGGAAGAACATAGGTTGGTTCGGATGAAATTTATGTTACTATAGTTGATATTTTATATGAAATTAATTTGTTTCTTATCATCAACTCAAGCTCAATAACAATCATGTATTTTATCTTTAGCTTTGGGAATAAGTGATGTTTATTAGAACGATTGGTAATTAAAAAAATAATAAATCCTTCCTTTTAAGAGTTAAATAAAGTTTGCTGCAATTGAGCTTGCCATAATTATGTTGAAATTTCTCCGTTGATTTCTGAATCATAGTATTTATCTTTCAGTAATTGTCATGAAGGTGTAACTTTTTTATTGGGTATTTAGGTGGTAGAGTAGTGAACATCTCATTTTTAAATATATAGGAAGCAACTTTCCAGAAATTTTACAAAATCGAGACTAGGATTGGGAACTTGAAAAGCAAAGAGATTAGGGCAAACAAAGTAAAGAAAAAGAGAGGGTTCGAGTTTTTTAGTTTGTATATATCATGCTCTTTCAATTTGTTTTTTTGGAAAATAGGATCTAATGTGCCTTGCTTTTATGAAGAAAAGATTTAGGAAGTGCCTTGTTGAAAAAGAAATGGAAATTAAAAGATTTCCTGGTTGAACTCTGCTGGACACCCATCTTATAGTATTTGCCGCTTGGTTCACCTTGAGCTGATTGGGCTTTGAGCAAGCCTGGCATTGCAAGTTTCATGGCGGATCAGTCATGTGACATGAAATCATCCAACATTTTTTTTGGTTCAACAGAACCTAAGACAGGTTTTGGACTACACAATGGGGTATCTCCTTCCATCTTTAAATCCCACAAGCCCTTCTATTGCTTGGACTAGAGCACTCCAAGTGGAAATGGCCACTGGGTGTTCTTTTGGGGACAAATTGCAGTGAACTTTAAAATCTTAAATAATGTATTGATTAAGAAATGAGTTGTGTGTGTTGAATTTGATGTATAAACAGACAAGATTTGACTTGCAATTCTTTTGTCCTGCTCCAAGGACAAACCCACAGGAAGCTTTATGAATGGGTTTTCATGTCCATGTTCTACCTTAGTTTCGTTTAGTTTTTCCCCACTCACTTATGTGAAATACCTTCTCTAATTATGATTAATCCTGTATAATCTCTTAAGTTTTTTGATTGTCTGTCATCAATTTCCCCCCCTGATTTTGGCATGATTAACTTTCAGAGCCTGATGTTTTTAAAGAAGTTAAGCAGAAGATTGAACTTGGATCTGTGAAGTTTGAGGTGTGTATATTTTAAGTATTGTGATGAATATAATTTCCTCTATACTAATTGATTTTTGGTTCTCTTGGTATAGTTGCTGATGTTCCTTGTACATCTTCAGTTTTGTTGAATTTATTGTAAATTATGCATCTCAGAATGCACCAAACTATACTTTCATGTAAAGAATAGTATTTCAAGATTGTTTCTTATATAGTTTTTGTTTTTCTTTTTAACTGAAGCTGTTTTTGGCCTCTTTTCTGTTGAGTTATAAAGGTTTGGTGGAGGTGTTTTGAACATACATCTCATGTTCTAGAACTCTTTTAATTGGAGGGGAGAAGGATAGGAGGATGAATTTTGACTTCTGTTCTTTTGGGTTTTCTCTGTGAAAGTATGAGAGAGATGCTTGCCTGAATTACCATGTTTGCTATTTTTGTTTGGTTAAGATCTAATATATTATTGCTTGTCATGAAAGGACTGCTTGAAGATGACAATTGCAATAGTCTTGACTGTCCAAGCCAGCTCATTTATGTGTATTCTCTTACATTATTCAAGAACTGACTGCAAATCTTTGTATACAGGCATTATGTGACAAAGACCGTTCTCCAAAAAAGGTTTTTCCATGTCATTGCAATTTTGAGGTTAAAGTTGGAATGATAAAAAAAAAATATAGCATTTTATTGTTACTGTTAATATTGCAGGTTCTTGGAGAGGGTAGTCTTAGTCTTGAGAGAAGAATACTAGAAGTTAATAGGAAACGAGTGAAAGTTGTGAAGCCTGGTTCTAAGACTTCTTTTCCAACTACTGAAATTCGTGGAAGTTATGCTCCTCCCTTTCATGTGAGTTTGTGTCTGAACTTTAATAATTTTGTATACACCTTGCTTACTTTGTTCCGTGGCATACAGTATTATTCCAAACTTGTTTCTTATCATGATTTCAAGAAGGAATTCGTTTTAGGTTTTCATTCAGTCTAATCGCATACCAATTTTGCTTTAAATTATCAATTCAATGTCAACTTTAACCAACATTATACTATAAATGTAGTAGTACTGACAGTTTGGTAAATGAATTTAGAAGTACTCTGATGTGGTAAAAATAGAAAATTGCCCGGGTTCTTTGTCTTTTTCAATGCATCTCACTTTATGTTGCTCTCTTCCCACATCACAATAATGTTTTTTGCTCACAATTTATTTATTTAGCTTTGTCAATAATCAGAGCTTAAACTTAAAGCACTTTTAGTCCACTTATAGTTTGCTTTTCCCAATCTTATTACTACCAGAAAAGCTAAGGTTAAAGATATTTTTTCAGGTGGAGCTTTTCCGAAATGACCAACATCGGCTTAGGATTGTTGTGGATAGTGAGAATGAAGTAGACCTGATGGTCCACTCGAGACATTTGCGGGATGTCATCGCTCTTGTGATTCGAGGCTTTGCTCAGCGATTCAATAGCACATCCCTCAATTCTTTGCTCAAAATAGACAATAACTATGGTGTAAAATGACTTTGCATTTATGCATAGGTTTTTAGTTATGTGGGCGTCCACTCATATCTGTCACGCCCATTTCACTTTCGTTTTTTCCTCTTATTAGCTGTGGTGCCTGCATGTATTTCAGAAGTATTTTGTAGAAAATATAAGGGTGAGGTGTTAAGAGATTTGTTGACGATGAAATCAAGTTGTTAACCTTACATTTTGATGTATGGTTTCGGACTAGGCGTTCAGAATAAAATAGTAGTTCTCAAAAGTCTTAAACTTTTTGCAAGTTTGATGACCATTCCAGACACTTTCTAAAACTTTTTGTAAATAAAATAGAATGTTCTGTGGTAGTTGACCAGCTACAAATTTCAAAGACAATTGATAAACTAGATAATAGCGCTGGATCCAATGCCTTAAGATAATAGGTATGCTAGACATGGACAATTTTCTAACATGTGATTGATCTCTTTGTTGGGTGAGCTGAAAATATTCTCTCTTGTGCACAAGCGCACAAGAGTTTTACCTTGTTCAATCCTTGCATTGAAATTTAAATTATTGAAATAACCTTATCGTCTCTTTGTAATCTAGAGTAAACAATTGTAATCTAGAGTAAACAAGTTAAGCATTTTAAACATATAATTTTGGCACTCGCTCTTGAGTGATAGTTTTTACATTTTCTAGCTTAAACCAACTAATATATTGAACTATTGGTTTATATAGATCAAGTTTGATAAACTCTTCAAGATTACTTGTAGTTTGTGACAACCTAGTCTTGAAGAGCCTATCATTCTGTAAAAAGAAAAACTAATATTCATGTAATCTTTGCTGAAACTCCAAATGATTCTAGATTGTCTAATGATATCCTTAGGAATCCCAAAAATTTCTATTAATTTTTGTTTGTGTTTTAGAAAATTTAATATTATGTTCATGTGTCTTTGCCCATTCTACAAATCTGAGGAGCAACTAAGAGCCTATCCTCGTAGTAAAGTTTCCACTTAACCTATTAAAATATTAAAGCAAGGTATCATATTATAAATAATTTGACACAAAAAATAATACAATAAAACTATACAAATCAACTCTTATAAACCATACTTGATGCAACTATTGTCTATCTAGCTCATTATGATAAATGACAAGAAGCGAGTTGGATTATCCTTAAAGATCATACTGCTCCACCACCTGACCTTGCAAATCACAAAGTTATTACGAGTTTTATCTAATTATAATTTATGTGCTAATGAAAAACTATTTAAGAATATATATTACTTCATTCCTAATAGGAGTGTTAGCCTAAAGATTTGACCTATCATTTCTCACCTCTAATTTGAGGACACCTAACATCCAGATGCTCTTAGGACTATAATTATATATTAAAAAAACATGAACTATTATAAATTGCTTATATGTATTGTTATAACAATAAATGAAGATAAATTAAAACACTTTGTTTATATTATTATACTTATAAAAGCAACAAACAACCACCTAACTTGTTTGGCCCTTATCATGCATTAATGACTTAACCAGCAGTATAGATTGGCAAGAATTGTCGACCCCCAACTATATCCATGAATATCATCAAAAACCTCTAATAATAGAAAACACATCATTGACACTACATTGTTAGTCATGCATGGAAAGAGGATGTTGCTAAACATATGCATGATTTATGCTTTAATATACCCACACAATCCTCATTCGCATAATTAGAATGTGGGCTAAAAAAAGTTTTTCCAATCCAATTTAGCTTGATGGCATGCCTCTTTAACATACAAGTTGGGGGAGCATGTCCTACTATGCATAAGCATAGATCCTCCTTGTTTATTGACCACTCACAAGTCATAGGTCATCCATTAATGGGTAGGCCAAGAAGAATAACAATATCCTGGAGTCTAGGTGTCATCTCACCTACTCAAAGATGACACATATGGGTCTCATGCCTCTATCTCTTAATCAATACACCAATAAAGTCATGATCAATCCTGATATGTGGCAGACAGGTGATGTAATATAAACTTGCTTGTATAATGTATAGCACCACACCTGGATGTAGATCTATTTGTCTATGGTGCCGACAATAGATGCTATCGTTGGCTTGAAAAGCAAGCAAATAATATAAATATTAGTATAATTGTGATATTGTGAACATAATTGAATATTAAAATGCTTGAATATAATAAAAAGTATACTTATATCTTCCACCTATATACCATTCCATTTATGACCTTCCTATAATCATATAATAATCATATTAATAGGATTTGTAACAAGACTATCGTCCTCGACATCACAATGAACTATATGTGAAATTGGTAAAATTAGAAAAAAAATCACCATCTAGTATTATGGTCATTAAAAAACCTAACTTAATACGAATCAGCAAGCATCACCAAAGAATCCATTAGAGGTACCAATTGAGCCTATTACTAGGTGAAGAGCTAAAAGGTTAAAGAGGCATTCAATGAGTTAATTCAAAGTATTTTAGCCTTATTTCCTACAAGACTTGCGGATTCAACTTATTTTTCTACTTACATGTTAATGAGTTTATTTTTTTGTAATGCATACTTTTATACTAGCAAACATAATTTTCAATGTGATCATTGGATCGAGTAAAATTTTACCAAAAGTTTTCAAAGGTCTTGTTTTATGTTGGTTTGACATTTTAGGTTAATTGGATATCAAAAAGGCCTTGCTATATGGTCCAAAATCTATTATGCAGGATTTGTATTAGTTTTCTAATTGATTTAAGATTCTTTTCTCTATTTTATTTAGAACTTTTTTATTATTTTTTCAGAATTATTTAGGATGATTCACTTATTATAAATAAGGTTATTTAACAGGTTTATTTTTTTTTTAATAAGAGATGGATTGATTATTCCGAAATAAAACTTGTGTATGAGAGTTTGCTTTTACTCTTGGTTCCTCATGAAACTACTCTAATTTATCAAAGAACTGACAAAGTTTTGCGGTATCTTGTTTTGTTCCGATTTAGAGTGTTTTGCATGTTTCTAGAGTTTTAGTTGTTTTTTATATTTTTTTTAATTCTTGGTATTTTTCATGTGTTTAATTATTGAATTAGGTTGAAATTGGGATGATGTGAAGAGGCAGAAAATTAGCTAAGCTTAGAAAGCAAATCCTAATTGGTCTAATCTAGTCAAACCAGAACATTATTCAATTTTTGGTAATTGGAGTTACATAACTTGGTTTTTAGTGTTATTTAGCTTTCAAGAAATCTAAAATATATGCCTAAAACTTTTATGAAGAGCCTAAAACCTATTTTCTCATTTTGAAGCTCAAATATTAGAAGTGATAGAGAAGCCTGGATTTTTCTAGAAATTACTTTATTCTAGATCCTATTTTAGTTTTTAGCCTATCTCTGAAGTTTTAGAAGTTTGAATAAATTAATACTAGATGCTTTGCAAATACGAGAAATATATCTAAAACTTTTATGAAGAGTCTGAATCCAAACTATATCGTTTTGGCACCCTAAATTGAGCTAGAAGCAGGTTAACCATAAATTCTAAATTTTTAGCACCATAAATCTATTTTAAAAAGAAAAGGAGAATACTTTTAGGGGGCGAGATTTTTAGATATAGAAAAGGGGAATAAGCTTTATCATAGAGATACATTAAGAAAACCCTAGAAGAAGAAGAAGAATAACATCCTAGTAGCCACACCATAGGGAAGGGAAAGTTGTAACTCTGAGGGAAGAGCAAAGCTTAGGGTTTCTGCAATTCCAGAGTTCTTCTTTCTTTAATTCTTTTAATTGTTGAATTTTTATCAAGGATGTTGAATTTACATTTATGTTTGAGAAATAATTTGATTGTTTTATAAATTATGATTTGCTAGTTTTTTTTTATTCTAGGGGTAGGATGTAGTCATTGAATTCTTAACATGAATTGAATATGGTTATATTGATTATCCTTTGTTAATTTCAATTTGATTATTTTGGTTTTAATTCTTGCAATTTATTGGCAATGAATTGCCTATTTAAGATATTGAGTGAAGTATCAAAAGTTAAAGTTTATTATTAGTTCATGGAATCATCGACCTTGGTAGTGTAGTTTAAAAATAATACACACCTTTGTGACATCATTCAAAAATTCCACAAAGCATAATAAATTTATATTAATTTCTATGATGACAACACTAGGCAAAAAGTTAATATAGGTATAGGTGTTATTTCATGAAAGAGGACATCATATTAAAAAAAAAAAAAAAAAAGGAATTCGACCATTGTAATTAGCTTAACATAAATGCAAGCAACTAGGTTTAAACTCATTGAAATAATTCAATTGATGAAATCCAAGCCCTAGAAATCTTTTACATTTGATTTTTTAGTTAGTTACAATGATTTGGGACTATTTAAATAATATAAAAAAATTTATAAATTGATACTTGAATCTCCTCCTTGTGGAAATAATATTTTTTTTTGCCTTGTTTTATTTGTCAAAACCCATTCACTTGTGGTAAAGTTTAGGGGACATCACTCCATGGGGTGGTGATTATAAGTCTTGGAACATCTATACTCCTAGAGAATACCTCATGATCACTAGAAGAAATGGTTAATGTTGCTATTAGAGATTATTAGTTTTTTGACAACCCTTCAATGCTACCATTTCTTTGAACTGCTATTAAGGCTTGATAACATTGTAACATTTTGTTATTGTTGTTCTCAGTGTGTTTGGACTAAAATAGAAATGACAAATTGATAACAACTATAGAGGTGAAGATGGCTTCCATTATCACCAAGAAGGTAGTGTTTTTTTTTTTTGTTACCTTACTTTTCTTCCTCACTCTCTTGCTTTTCTTTCTCTATATCCCCTTTATCCTTTAAACTCTTTTTTTTTCTAGTTTTTTTTTTTGCTCCTCTAATACTCTTTTTTCTCTTCTTGGGTAGGGGTCTTTGAGAGTCCTTTCATAGGCAAAAATTAAGGCATGAGAATCTTTATGTTGGCGAGATCAACACCATTGATCCCTAGGAACTTATTACCACTATTAATCATGGTGTACGCTTATTCTTCTATGAACTGGAGACTGGAAAAGTTGGGCACTTAACTGTTTTCGTTGATATTGGCTGGTTTGGTAGGAGTTTTGGTGTGGGTTTACAGAGAGTTTCAGAGGTACAAATAGACAAAGAAGGAGTTGGGGCTGCAGATGGTACATTAAATTAGAGATTGAGCATATCTTTTACTTGGTTTGATAAGAGAGAAAGGGCATCAAATGGTTTGAAAAAGGATACCCCCATGGCCTCTTTTGCGAAACTTGGCTAGATGAGGGGAGAAGACAATGAACAAGTCTTCAAAACATAATGAACAATATCCTCATTTTTCCTTTTATGAGTATTTTATTATTTCTTTTGCGCTTCTATCTTCACAATGATGTTTTAGATAAGACTTGTTATTTAATTTAAAGTGTACAATGTTATTTTTCTCAACCTTATTTGATGTGAACCCCATTGATATAAAGATAAAAAAAACTCATAGTCAAATTAACCATTTCCAAGAAAGCTAGCTTCAGGTTTATGATTGAGCTTCATACAATGATAACCTATATCAAGGTACCAAAACTATAGAAACTAAATCCCCACCCAACACCTATGAAGAGACAAACAATAAGTATAGAAGATTTCATGAACCTTGGTTAATTATTTGATAAGTCAGAGTAGTTCCATTAGGAACCAAGAGCAAGGGGCAAACTCTCACACACAAGTTTTATTTCTGAATAATCAATCCATCTCTTATATTTTTTTAAAAACCTAATACTAGATAAACAACCCTATTTATACTAGGTAAAACATCCTAAACAATGTTGAAAAAATAACAAAAGAGTTCTAAATAAAATAGAAAAAAGATTCTTAAATCAACTAGGAAACTAATACAATCTCACACGATAGCTTCTAGATCATATCACAAGGTCTTCTCGATGTCTGATCACTATGAAATTTTAAACATATATAAAATAAGGCTTTTAGAATCATGTGAGAAAATATAAAATTGATCCAATGGTTGGATAAAAAATATGTTTGTTAACGTAAAATTGTGAATTAGAAAATATAAGCCCAAAACTGCTTTTGATATTCTTGAATGATAAGGAAACCTTGTCAACGAGGAAATTCATAAAAGAAAAGGAAACACAAGTAATTGACATAGAAACCCTTGCCAAAATAATCCCTATTGCTTCTATCTATATTGTCCTTGTAGAAAAGGAGTCCTTACTAAATAAAAAGTTCACAAATCATAAGGAAACAA